>JACCDN010150595.1_pt1 | contig 25150 bp, 21 predicted proteins | sample 7441691 | NCBI WGS metagenome assembly JACCDN01 (sample SAMN15323439, study PRJNA562643) | freshwater metagenome | isolation source: river surface water | place: USA:Blue River Watershed | collected 2017-08-16 | reverse complement strand
GGTGTACCTTGGTTTGGCGCGGATTCTGCAGGTTGGCAGCCTGCGCAACAATATAATCTGAAAATCCTGGATGCCACGGTGTACATCCCTTTTCTGGCCGGAGATCAATGGGTTCACTATACAGGCACTGTGCGTGGCCAAATCACAGCAACGCCACAAGATGGCACAAATGATTTCTCAATCGGCAGCCGATGGACAGTACGTGGCTTTGATGATCGTACTTCGCTGGCTGCAGATCAGGGCTACTTTTTGCGCAATGAATTTCAGATAGCACTCGGTAACAGCAGACAGTCTGTCTATTATGGTCTGGATATTGGCAGCGTGTTTGATATCAACGAAGCACTGACGGCGCAAAAAACGCTGGTCGGTACCGCACTGGGTTTGCGGGGGGTGTTGTTCTCGGGATTTTCCTATGATCTATTTGCTGCAACACCAGTTTATCAACCCAGGGCACTGAATTCAAAACTGGTATTAGGGTTTGCTGTCCGGCAATCTTTTTAGGATCCGGGTGTATTAATGACAAAAAATTAGCGTGTTACCTCGCTCATTTTTATTGTGATAGCAACAATTCAACAGCTTGGAAAAACACGCAACCCAATGGGACAAGTAACAGCAAAATGATGCTTTTAGCTGTTATATGATAGCCCATTATTGAATATCGACTACTCTATAAAAGACATACAGGATAAAAATATGAGAGCAGGAGATTCTTATGGGCTTGAACATCAATAAAAAAGAGACAAGTGGAATAACATTACTGACAACAACACCAGAAAAACCAGACGCTATTAACAAATTTTTGCCGCAGGTGAAGGATGTTCGGCAGACGACAATGGAAAGATCACAAAGCACAGATAATAGCCTTCCTTTGTCACCTTCTCAGATTAAGTTAGCTCATAACGTAATACAAAAATTCCGTGATAATTATAGCCATAAAGCTTATGTTAAATTATTTAATGCTGAATTATCACAATCTGTTGGTGAAAGTATTGCGCCTGATGCGACAGCAAAAGCAACGTATAAACACTTAAACACAGTATCCAGCAAAAATATATCGGTCCTTAAAGAAGCGGTTGGTGAAATGAGCAGTGATGAACGTAAGCTTTATAAAGCCATTCTGGATACGCCATTGCGCTTCAAGCATCAAACAAACGCCGAAATAGATAACACCGGTTATCTGCATAACCTGTCTAATTCCGCATTGCATAAAAACGACGTAGAAATAAAAGAAGAGCGTACTTACAATCATGATAAAGAATATATAGGAAATGATGATTTCGTATTTTGTTCACTTGAAATCGTCAAACCGGGTGGTTTCATCGTCAAAGATAAATATCTAATAAACCAGGATGTTGTAAGAAAAAATTTTGCGGGTACGGCTTTAGGGGATAAAGCTTATGTTTTGCAAGAAAACAATGCATTCATACAGCGCGGATATGTTACTTTTACTGATCACGGATACGGCATGGTAGAGGCTTATCCTGATATTGGAATATCTAACACCAACGATCCTCACTTAATCAAACGTCGATTCCCCGCGTTATATAAACAAATTTTAGGTAAAGAGAGGCCTGTATTATTTGACGTAAAAAATCCAGAAATTGGGGAATGGGTAGAAGATTATCGACCTGTTTTTTCTGCGCAACAGATGAAGCCTGCCCTGGCGCTGATGGCGATCCTGTTTCTCAGAAGCCCAAGCGCTGAAACATCACCAGAATTAGAAGATTTACCTGATAGCGTCACGCGCCGTCTTCAACCCATCACCCATTGTTTGGATGATACGTTTAAAGAATATATTAAAAATAATATTGCTGATCCGGCAACGATTGATTTACTCATTCACGTTGCCTGTGAGCCGGAATTCCACATTCCGCGTATGGTATCCACCTATGCGTACGAGAAATTTTATTTATAAGGCGCTGTTGCAAAAGGTGTGATGTTGCTCGACTATGCTGCGAGACAATCCTATTACACCAAAAGAACGAAAAGGGAGGTAAGCTATTTCTTTCAACAAGTTGATGGTTCAAACCCCTAAAAAAATTTGTGCTCTCTCCCGGTCAGGTGACGGTATGGGTAATGATGCCATACAGGTTGCTGTCTGTAATAAAGGCATGGGATAGTGACAGCATCCTCTCATCTCCCTGATACCAGGGAACACAATCCGGATCAGCAATCACCCGAGGCACCAGCCAGGACGCTGACCATCAACTATAACGGCATGCGCTTTATCGGCAATGATCAACAGATTCTGCTGGAACAACTGGAACAACAAAACATTGCTATTCCTTATTCATGCCGTTCCGGCATCTGTGAAAGCTGTAAAATTACTTTACTACAGGGTGAAGTGGTTGCACTGAATAAGGCCGCACGCTGTAAAGATGGCGGCATCCTTTCCTGCAGCTGTGTGCCTAAAGGGGATATTGTTCTTGGCCCCAGTAAGGAAAAATGATTTTTTAACAGAAAAACCCATCCAATACCATGTCGTGATCTGAAGGTAACAATAAGAAAATGCATGGACACCTGGGCACTAAATATGCTTAAGGATCGCCTTAATTAACTGCGGCCCGTGGAAAATCAGCCCGGAATAGATTTGTATCAATGAAGCCCCTGCCATCATTTTTTCCCGCGCCGCCATCAATGAATCTATGCCACCCACACCAATAACAGGCAAACGGCCCTTTAATTCCTGTGACAGGCGTCGGACCACCTGAGTACTGCGCATTTGTAATGGGCGACCACTTAATCCACCAGCCTGCTCATAACCTGGTAGCCCCTGTATCAGGCTGCGATCCAGAGTGGTATTCGTGGCAATAACCCCATCAATATGATGCCGTACCAGACTATCTGCCATTTGAATTAATTCTTCATCGGCAATATCCGGTGCAATTTTTACGGCAACAGGCACATATTTATGGTGTTTCTGCTGTAACTGGGTTTGTTTTTTTTTCACGGCGGCCAGTAAATCATCCAGCACCTCACCATACTGGAGCAATCGCAAATTCGGGCTATTCGGTGAAGAGATATTAACGACGATATATCCGGCGTAAGGATAAATTTTATCCATACAGATTAAATAGTCCTCTTTCCCCTGTTCGATGGGGGTATCTTTATTTTTGCCAATATTGACACCCAGGATGCCATCAAAGCGGGATTTTTTAATATTGCTGATCACATGATCAATACCCAGGTTATTAAATCCCATCCGATTGATTAACCCTTGGGCTTCAGGGATCCTGAATAATCGGGGTTTATCATTACCCTGCTGTGGACGCGGGGTGACGGTACCCACTTCGATAAAACCAAATCCCAGAGTGCCAAGAGCATCAATACATTCACCATTTTTATCTAATCCAGCGGCCAGACCCAATGGGTTTTTAAATGATAACCCCATACAGTTTACTGGGCTGGAGACCACTGATTGACGAATAAAAAATTCCAGTGGCGTACCTGATACCCGCTTTAACTGGCGCAATATCAGGTTGTGTGCACGTTCCGGATCCAGTTGAAACAGGATTTTTTTAATGAAGGGATAAGGCATATACGTTCCTCAACGGCCAATATAGCCCGTGTTTCATGTTAAACACTGATATTAACCAACAGCCAATTGATGAATGATTTCACATTTTTTGCTGCTATGGTAGTATGCGCGTAGTTTTCCTGGAGCCTGTTCTTGACAACCTATCACCGGAAATCAGCAGATTCTAAACAGGCTCTTAACACAGACGGGGCCAACAGCTTTTATCAATTATCAATGATAGTCATGACATGCTCAAAAAACTGATGCTCCCTTTGTTTGGCTGGCAGCTTGGTACTGAAGCAGATTATCGCACCAGCCATGCCCTATACGGCAGCAGTACCATTACACATCCCAATATTTTAAATTTTATCCACCGTGACATAGAGTGTGATCCACACTACTACATCAAAAAAAACGCTGACAATGAATTACTGGGCGCCTTTTGTACTTGGGGTACTGACTACCTGGCGGGAGACAGTCTCGCCGCGCGCACACTTCCGCTAGAACGTTATGCGATTGCCAGAGATGAACTGATATTACCGGTTTCCCCTGCATTACGATCCCTGATGCCGTTTAAAACGAAGTCTCTCTCAAGCCTCCATGCAGATAATTTTTATAATCTGTCTTTCCGGTTTAACAGTGGTCGCACCATTTGTCTGGCCAAAGGTTGTGATGCGGGTGGATTTTCAACAAAAACCACCAAACGCAGAAATAAGGAACTGAAAGATTTTTTAAATAAAGGCGGAGAAATTCGCGATCAGGCATCCTGGTGTGCCGAAGAACTGGCCACGCTTTACTTCGATTTATTTGAAATCAGACGGGGACAGCGCCCCAGTGATTTTGCCACCCTGGTGGCCATGATGACGGCACTCAGGGAACATTTTTTTGGTCATGTATTATTATTAAATGGAAAACCCTGTGCCTTTCAGTTAATTACCATGGCTGAAAGCCCGGAATGGATCTCTTTCGATTATATTAACGGCGGGATGGACACTTCCCTGCATGCGCTCTGCTTAGGCACCATAGTGACCTGGTTGAATGTCAACGCCGCCTTTGCCTTATGCGCATCAAAAGGCAAGGCGATGCGTTACTCGTTTGGTAAACCCACAGCTGCTTACAAGGATCGCTGGTGTTTACGTGCTCCACTCGGGCGCCTGCTGACACTCTGAATTGCTGCTGTTTATGAGATGCGCTCGGGCTTGGAATACGACTCGCAACCGCACCATGATCTAACTTCAAGATTCAGGGTCAAAATCAGTCTGCCAGCGCTTTGCTAATTTTTTCAAACAAATCGCCCGATAAGTTTTTCAACCCCTTAAGCTGTTCCAACGCCTGTCTCATTAACCGTTGTCGATTGTGATCATAACGCTTCAGGCGAATCAATGGCTCAATCAAGCGCGCGGCAACCTGAGGGTTACGGGTATTCAACTCGCTTAACACGTCCACCAGTAGTTGATAACCACTGCCATCAGGAGCATGAAATGCGGCAGGATTCATCGAGGCAAAGGTGCCTATTAATGCACGAATACGATTGGGATTATTCAAGCTGAATGAACGGTGTTTAAGCAATGACCTTACTTGAGTCACCACATCAGCAGCAGGGCTGAGTGCCTGGAGCATAAACCATTTATCCATCACCAGACCATCCCGATGCCAGCGTTCATCAAAGGTAGCCAGTAATGCCTCATGACAGGGTAATTGTGCAGCAACAGCAGCAGATAACGCAGCAATAGTATCTGTCATATTATCAGCGTGATAATACTGCTCTGATACCCGTTGATTAGCGAGTGCGGGCTCGCCAAAAGCCAGATAATGCAGGCAACGGTTGCGTAACGCACGTCGGGCAATATCCGCGTGTTCAACCCGATAAGCCCGCGCCCCGTGATTCTGCCAGATAGTCAGAAAAATATCCGACATCCCCTGTGCCAGACTGTGGGTCATTGATTGGTGCACAGTATGGATTGCTTCAGGATCGATGAGGGTAAACATCTCTGCCATTTCATTTTCCGATGGCAATGTCAGAATCTGTGCCTTGAGTGCAGGGTCCTGATTATCAGCCTGTAACAGGGTACGAAAAGCGTGAATGACTTGCGGAGGCAACGGCATGGAGCGCTGCTGAGGGTGATCCAGATTTGCTCTGATATAAATCGCCAGCAACGCCTGAGCGGCATCCCAGCGGGAAAAATCATTACGGGCATGTTGCATCAGAAAACTGAGCTGTTGATCACTGTAAGGATAATCCAGCTTTACCGGGGCAGAAAATTCACGCAATAAAGCGGGAACAGGTGGCTGTTTTACATCGTCAAAAGTAAACGTTTGTTCTGCTGCAGTGACATTCAACACAGAGTGCACAGGTTGGCCATGACGAAGCAGTGTAATCACATCACCTTGATCATCGTAGAGCTCAATATCCAGAGGAATATGCAATGGTAGCTTTTGTGCCTGATCGGCCGTAGGCGGAGTATGTTGACTAACATGTAAATGGTACTGCTGCCGTTTTGCATCATAGTCATCACGGATAGTCAGTACCGGTGTACCCGACTGGCTGTACCAGAGGCGAAACTGTGTCAGATCAACATGAGCGGCATCTTCCATCGCCTGAACAAAATCATCACAGGTTACCGCGCTACCATCATGGCGCTCAAAATAAAGTTGTATGCCCGCTTGAAACTGCTCTTCTCCCAACAGCGTATGTATCATACGAATGACTTCTGAACCTTTTTCATAGACCGTAACAGTATAAAAATTATTCATTTCAATGACCTTATCCGGACGAATCGGATGGGCCATGGGGCTGGCATCTTCAGCAAATTGTGCGGCACGTATCACGCGCACATTATCAATACGGTTAAGTGCGCGGGATCCTAAATCAGAACTGAACTCCTGATCGCGAAAAACGGTCAACCCTTCCTTGAGGCTGAGCTGAAACCAGTCACGGCAGGTGACCCGGTTACCAGTCCAGTTATGAAAATATTCATGGCCGATGACCGCTTCAATATCGAGATAATCTTTATCAGTAGCAGTGGCGGGGTTTGCCAGTACATATTTGCTATTAAATATATTTAAGCCCTTGTTTTCCATTGCTCCCATATTGAAGAAATCAACAGCAACTATCATATAAATATCAAGATCATACTCCAGAGAAAATCGTTCCTCATCCCACTTCATGGCATTTTTTAGTGCGATCATGGCCCAGTCGGCACGGGTTAAATTACCCCGATCCACAAACAATTCCAACATGACCTTACGTCCAGAACGAGTCACAAAACTATCGCATAACCGATCAAAATTCCCCGCAACCAGAGCAAACAGATAACAAGGTTTGGGAAAGGGATCCTGCCATTTCACCCAGTGACGACCATCATCCAACTCACCCTGATGAATACGATCACCATTAGATAATAAAAAGGGATAGCGCATTTTATCTGCCACAATACGTGTGGTAAAACGAGCGAGGACATCTGGCCGGTCCAGATAAAAGGTAATATGACGAAAACCTTCAGCTTCGCACTGAGTACAAAGCACTTCACCAGAGAGATACAAGCCTTCAAGCGCACTGTTTTTGGCGGGATAGATATGATTGACGATAGTTAACAGAAAAGTCGTGGGCAGTTCTTCAATCACCAGCGTATTTTCCTGTTGATGGTAATGACTCCAGGCCTGCCCATTAACGTTAATGCTGACTAAAGTCAAATTTTCGCCATTCAGTACTAAAGGCGTATTGTCCGGACTTTTACGTTCCACTTTGCTGATCGCAGTCACTGTCGTTTTTTCAGCATCCAGAGCAAAGTCCAAATCAATATCGGTAATGGTATAGTCAGGAGCACGGTAATCGTGACGGTATTTCACTTGTGGTTGTTGTGTCATAAAAACCCTATTTTGTACCCTCAGTGATTGCAACTGTTTCACAAAAAATTAAATAAGCTTCCGACTGTATCACAACGACCCAAAAACCAGAATATTGTATTACATTCGATGAGTTCTGCTTGTGTCCTGTGTGGCTCCAGGTAACATACTGGTATTTCCTTGGTACAGAATACCAATCTTGAAACAAAGCTGACTCATTATCCCCATTTAAAAGAGAGAAATGTATGAACATAGTGTCTGTCGTCGATGTGTTGCAAGGTCGTGCTGCCGTTGACAGTGAAGTCACCGTACGGGGTTGGGTACGTACCCGAAGAGACTCGAAAGCAGGTATTTCTTTTCTTACCCTTTATGACGGCTCTTGCCTGAATCCAGTACAGGCGGTCATTCCGAGTTCATTAATGCATTATCATGATCAGATATTACACTTGACGACCGGTTGTTCCGTCATCATAACAGGGTGTGTTGTTACTTCTGTAGGTACTGGACAGACATTTGAAATTCAGGCTACACGCGTGCAGGTTGTTGGCTGGGTTGATGATCCTGATACCTATCCCATGGCAGCTAAACATCACAGTATTGAATATCTACGTGAAGTGGCACACCTACGTCCACGTACCAATATCATCGGTGCAGTATCGCGTATACGCCATAGTTTGGCACAGGCCATTCATCGGTTCTTTCATAACAATGGCTATCTATGGGTTGCCACCCCATTAATCACCACTTCGGATACCGAAGGTGCGGGTGAGATGTTTCGTGTATCCACCCTTGATTTGGAAAATCTGCCACGTACCACTAATGGTGCTATTGATTTCAGTACAGATTTCTTTGGTCGCGAAGCCTTTTTGACCGTTTCTGGTCAACTGAATGCTGAAGCTTACGCCTGTGCACTGTCGAAAGTGTATACTTTTGGCCCCACTTTTCGTGCCGAAAACTCCAATACCAGCCGCCATCTGGCTGAATTCTGGATGGTAGAGCCAGAAGTGGCATTTGCTTCCCTGGATGATGTGGCAGTGCTGGCTGAAAAAATGCTGAAATACGTTTTCCAGGCTGTGCTTAATGAATGTCCCGATGACGTAAACTTTTTTGCTGCCAGAATTGATAACGGGGTGGTTGCACGTCTTGAGCATTTTATTGCGTCTGATTTTGCCCAGATAGAATACGGCCAGGCCATCGAAATATTACTGGCCAGTGGTGCACGTTTTGAAAATGCAGTTTCGTGGGGGATTGATCTTTCCTCAGAGCACGAACGCTATCTGGCAGAACAGCATTTTAAAACGCCTGTAGTAGTCAAAAACTACCCTAAAGACATTAAGGCATTTTATATGCGTATGAACCAGGACGGTAAGACAGTGGCAGCCATGGATGTATTGGCGCCAGGCATCGGTGAAATTATTGGTGGTTCGCAACGCGAAGAACGCCTGGATTTTTTCGACAGACGTTTGGAAGAAATGGGCCTGGATAAAGAAGATTACGGGTGGTATCGCGATTTACGCCGTTATGGCACCGTACCGCATGCTGGATTTGGTTTGGGCTTTGAGCGTTTAATGGCTTATGTAACGGGTATGCAAAATGTGCGTGACCTGATCCCCTTTCCGCGTACACCACGCCATGCCAGTTTCTAGTTAGGCTGTGAGTCAGACAAAACCAAGACTCGCAAATCCTGTTGGTATTATCATAAAAAAACATATTTAGCCGCGAGGTCGGCATAAAAATTCTTTAAATGATCAGATTGAAACTCATATTTTAATTTAGTACCATCGTGACGGCGTACGTGAAGATAGGTAATTAAGGTAAGGGTTTTTTTAGTGGTTGGCGGCAAAAAAAGTGATTTTAGAACGCGAGGCACTATATCATATCATACGGATAGTAATTTGGTGCCAAAATTGTACCAGTATAAATGGATAATTAAGGATAAAAAACAGTGATGATGCGTAAAACTCTTTCAGTGATTATTTCTGGTGTTTTAGCCACTTCTGTGGCAAATGCGGTAGAAGTTTATAATAAGGATGATAATAAACTTGATCTGTACGGTAGAGCTGATGTCCGTCATATCTTTGCTGCGGATGCTGATCTGCATGGTGACGCTTCCTACGTTCGTTTAGGTTTTAATGGTGAAACCAAAGTTAATGACCAGCTGACAGGTTATGGTCAGTGGGAATACGATATACAGGCTAATCGACCTGAATCTGCTGGCCCCAAAGGTAATGTGACTCGCCTTGGATTTGCTGGCCTAAAATTTGCTGATTACGGCTCGTTTGATTATGGCCGGAACTGGGGTGTGCTCTACGATCTCGGTGGCTGGATAGATATGCAGCCAATATTCAGTGGTGGTGGTGAAAGTTATATGGCTACGGATAACTATATGACGACACGTGCGAATAGTTTGGCAACCTACCGTAACAGGGATTTTTTTGGTCTGATTGATGGCTTGGATATCGCCTTGCAGTATCAAGGAAAGAATGTAAAAAGTGATGAAACTTTTCGTAAAATTGAGGAAGAAAACGGAGATGGTTTTGGCTTTTCTTCCATCTATAATACCGGCAGTGGTATAACTATTGGTACTGCTTATACTTCTTCAAACCGTACAGAGCGTCAAAATTCCCAAAATAATCCAAACATTCCTGATACGGCCTTGGGTAATAAGGCACAAGCTTGGACAGCGGGTATAAAATATGATGCCAATAATATCTACCTGGCAGCCACCTACGCAGAAACGCTAAATATGACGCCATTTGGCTCTATGGGCTCCAAAAAATTGCCTGTTCTTGCCAACAAAACACAGAATATTGGTGTGGTGGCGCACTACCAGTTTGACTTCGGCCTGCGCCCAGCTATTGCATGGACCCAGTCCAAGGGTAAAGATTTAACGGGAATTGCTGGAACGGATGGTGGTAAGGGTAACTTGGTGGACTTTATTTCCGTCGCCAGTTTCTTCGATTTTAACAAAAATATGTCCACTTACGTTGACTATAAAATTAACTTGCTTAACAAAAACAGCGAATTCATCAAGGCGACTGGAATCAGCGTTGATAACGTGGTTGGTGCAGGTATGGTATATAAATTCTAATTATCACCACAGTATTTTTGTGTTATTGATGATTATATTATTTCAGTGTGAGAAACGTGGAGTTTACTCCACGTTTTTTTTATCCAAAATAACTATCCTTGTCACAGTATCCTTTTAGTATAAAAACCTGTTATTCCCCTACGCGGTTGTAATGGTATATGAATAAAATTTCATAACATATATCGCGCTGTTTTTCATGAATTAACTTTATAATTGTTATCTCGTATGTTTATTACAGGAATAACGGTTCAAACACCAAGACTGTTTATTTTTTATAAATACGGGAGACAATTTCTGGTTGATGCCGGTTTTGCGAAATGCTTCGATCCTTCTGCTGAATTTATTCTGGCATTACAATATGAACCGTAATAAATGAATATCATTTTTATAACCCATATTTACTTAGCTAATACCTGTAGCTTAATCGCCGTAGATGAAAAGAAGCCATGTGGCAAGGATCTTTACAGATTACGGTATCTGGTAGAAAATGCTTTCCTGCATTTTGAATGCTGGCGGGGGTAGAAATCCAGTATGCAGAAAAATACCCGTATCGTTTCTCACTAGCTCATATTCTTTGCATTGCCATTTGGATTATGATTTTTACAACGATACTATCTAAAACAATTGGAAAAATACGCAACTAGCGTTAACCTTATGCACCTGTTTCAGGTGCAGCAATGGAATCCCTCAATAATGTTTGAAAAAATTACAGCAGCACCGGCTGACCCTATTCTTGGTTTAACTGAGACTTTTTATGCTGATACCCGACCGGATAAAATCAATCTAGGTATCGGTGTTTACAAAGATGAAACAGGTAAAACACCCATACTGCTGAGTGTTAAGCAAGCTGAACACTATCTGCTGGAAAATGAAACCACTAAAAATTATCTGGGAATTGATGGACTTGCTGCTTTTGCCAGTTGTACGCAACAATTATTGCTTGGCAAGCAACACCCCGCTATTGTTGAAAAACGGGTCCGTACCGCGCAGACACCCGGGGGTACGGCAGCTTTGAGGGTTGCTGCAGATTTTATTATCCAACAAACTTCAACCCGGCGCGTCTGGATCAGTAATCCAACTTGGCCTAATCACAAAAATGTTTTTTCTGCCGCGGGTCTGGAAGTCAGTGAATATGCTTATTATGATGCAGTAAATCACATCCTGGATTTTAACGGTATGCTGACGAGCCTGGCATCCGCTAAAGCCGGTGATGTGGTGTTATTTCATGGCTGTTGCCATAATCCAACCGGTCTTGATCCTGATGCAACACAATGGGCTGCTTTGGCTGAGCTTTCTGCTACCAAAGGTTGGTTACCCCTGTTTGATTTATCGTATCAAGGATTTGCAAAAGAACTGGAAGAGGATGTCCAAGGTTTACGTATTTTTGCAGCCACACATCAAGAGCTGATCGTTGCCAGTTCATATTCCAAAAATTTTGGTTTATATAATGAACGTGTGGGCGCCTGTACGCTTATGGCTCGCAGTCACGAAATGGTGGAAACTGCTTTTAGCCAGATGAAGGCTATCATACGATCAAATTACTCTAATCCACCTGCTCATGGTGCTGCTATAGTCACGACTATTTTAAATGACGATACCCTGCGTACATTATGGCAAGAAGAGTTAGCCCGCATGCGTCAACGTATTCGTCAAATGCGCCAGTTATTTGTGCATACCTTGAGAGAAAAAGGCATTCAGCAGGATTTCAGCTTTATCGCCAAGCAAAATGGTATGTTCTCATTCAGTGGATTAAGCCAACAACAGATTTTACACTTGCGTAATGAATTTGCTATTTATGCCATGAACTCTGGCCGGATCAATGTAGCAGGTATGACTCTTGAAAACATGTCACGCCTTTGTGCAGCAATTGTGGCGGTGTTATAACATTCAAGATGTTACGGCGAGCGATGGCCTGGATTCTTTAAGAGTCTTTTGCTGGATCCTATCGATCTAGCGTCATCAGTCTACCCTGAGCTTGCAGAAATGGATTAGTCTGACGTTCATGGCCAAAGGTAGATGTGCTGCCGTGACCCGGAATAAAAGTGATATCATCGCCAATCGGTAATAACTTGGTATGAATGCCATCAATTAACTGTTTATGATCACTGTGCGGAAAATCAGTACGCCCAACTCCGCCATGAAATAAAACATCACCCACCAGTGCCAGACGCGCCTTTTGATTAATAAACACGATGTGACCCGGTGTATGCCCCGGGCAATGCAACACTGATAAACGCACTTTACCAATGCTCACTTCATCCCCTTCTTTAAGCCACTGGGTTGGTGTGAATGGCTGGCATTCATTCATACCAAACATGCGGCTTTGAGCAGGTAAATTACTTAACCAGAAAATGTCTTCTTTTTCTGGTCCATAAATGGGTACCTGAAAGTATTGCGAGAGCGTCAAAGCAGCGCCAACATGGTCTAAGTGGCCGTGTGTTAATAATATTTGTGTTATTTTTATATTTTTGGGTTGAATTTCATCGATGATTTTAGATGCTTCGCCACCGGGATCAACCAATGCAGCTTGACAGGTATCCTCACACCAGATGGCACTGCAATTTTGGCTGAACGGGGTAACCGGTATAATATGATATTTCATAAAACCTCAAGCTGATTACGATCATAATGGTCAGAAACAAGGGCCTTTATTTTGATCGGGATCAACAAAACTAAAAAACCCGCTATTACACGGGTTTTTAAGTATATTATTAACTGAAAAGTTAGATAGTGATAACGTTAGCGGCAGATGGTCCTTTAGCACTTTGTGTGATCTCAAACTCCACACGTTGACCTTCAGTAAGGGTTTTGAAACCGCTGCTAGTAATAGCAGAGAAATGAACGAACACATCCTTGCCACCATCTTCTGGGGTAATGAAACCAAACCCTTTAGCTTCATTGAACCACTTAACACTACCTTTGTACTTGGACATCAAACTTACCTTTATTACGTGAATGTTGGACACAAAAACTGTGTCGCTTATAGTATGCACAATAGCAACGCTTTTTGTCCAGAATGAAGTGGTAAATAATTAGAAAAAATGAAAAATGCACCATTTTACCAGGACCTGTCCTCAATTTGAGTTGAATTAAGGATTTGAATATCATGCTAATTGTGTAAATTTTTTATAAAACTAATACTGTTGAGATAACGGCATGGTCAGGCGAGTGATAACTGGGCCTGTGGAGCCGTAAAATATAGTGCACCTAAAAGGCCCCATCGATGGAGAAATGGCCGGAATATCGTGGAAGCCATATTTTTGAAACGGAGGACAGGCCCTGCATGTCTTCAAAATAAATCAACCATTACGGATGTCAGCCGATACCTGTTAGCCATTGCTGAAACGATACCTGTAATGCTGATTCGTTTCTTGCACCTTGGTGCTTTGCAGTCACCTTGCCATTAGCATCGATATAAAAGGTTGTAGGAGTCCCAATAACTTCATAGCGCTCCTGAGTGATACCCAATTGATCGCGTACCACCGGATAATGGATCTGCCATTGCGACAATAGCGCGTCAATATCCACCTGCGGTGGATCAGTATTCACCGCTACCACGGTTACTTTATCGGCATACTTTTGACCGAGTTTATCCAGTATAACCATTTCAGCAATGCATCCACCACAACGGGTCGACCAAAAAGTAAGATAAATAGGCTTCCCTTGCCATCGCTCCAGTCCTGTTGGCTTACCTTGTAAATCATGTACCGCCAGTGCAGGTGCTTTTTCACCTGGTTCGAGTCGTTCTTGCTTGCATCCAATACACAAGGACAGCAAACCGCACAAGAGCGATATTTTCACCATATTATATGGCATGATGATAGCCTTCTTCAGCGTGAGCCACATACTTACCATGCTGCAAACGAATAATGCGCCCTGCTACGCCACCTAGCTCAGGATTATGAGTCACCATAACAACGGTACGTCCCTGATGGTGAATATCTTTTAACAGATCCGCTATTCGCTGTTCATTTTCTTCATCTAGATTGCCGGTAGGTTCATCAGCAAAAATGATCGGAGGCTGATTAACCATAGCTCTGGCGATACATACTCGTTGTTGCTCGCCACCAGAAAGCTGGCTGGGTAGATGTCCCATACGTGCATCCATACCAACGGCGTCCAGTACTTCTTTCGCTGCCACTTCATCAACAACACTGTGATAATACTGAGCCAGCATGATATTTTCTAACGCGCTCAGGTAGGGAATAAGATGGAACTGCTGAAAAACCAAACCAATTTTATCTGCACGAAACTGCCTTCTGCCTTCTTCATCAAGCGTAGCAGCATCAAGACCATCGAGTAAAACCTGACCGTCACTGGCACTGTCCAGACAGGCCAGGATATTCATCAAGGTCGTTTTTCCTGAGCCTGAGGCACCCATGATCGCCACAAATTCACCACGAGCGATACTGATGTTGATATCTTCCAACGCGGGCACTTGGCCAAAACGTTTGCACAGATGCCGGGTCTCGATCACCACATCTTTCAGGAGTTTTGTCGGCAACGCCATGATATTATTCTCCTTTTAATATATGAGCAGGTTTAATATGAATGGCGCGCCATGCAGGAATAATCGTCGCGATTGCAGCAACCATCAGTAACAGGAAGAGCGTCAGTGGGACTACAGGTGCGCTTAATGCAATCTTGGCGTCGAATACTGCCTGGCCCAGTATCTGAGCCAGTAAATACCCCAGTAATATGCCGCCAAGCACTGCGGTAATAGCAATAATGATGGTTTCAGTTAATATCTGACAAATAATATCGCGTTTCCCTGCTCCCAGTGCTTTTTGCAATGCGAACTCGTACCGCCGTTCACCCACCATTGCCATTAAAGTGGTGTTAACACATAACGAAGATAAAATTAAAATAATGATGGTCAGAATACCAATTAACACATTAATTTTATTTAAAATTTTTCCTTCTGAGGCTGAAATTTTACGCACAGGACGAAATTCTAAATCAGGATATTGTTGCTGCAGGTGCAGGGAAAAAGTGTCAATCTGGCCAAGGTCATTACTGACACTGAGTAGTGCATGGCTGATGTATCCTATATGATTAAGCCATTGTTGCACCAAATCCAGACTGACAATCAACATGTTGTCAGTCGCATCACCTGCATCAACAATGCCTTTAATTTGCAGCTTTTGTTGTTTGCCATCACTGAATAAGGTTATGCTGTCGCCGACATTGATATGCAACCTTTCTGCAAGTCTCACACCCATCATGCCATTACGATTATCAAAATTGACACCAATCCAGCGGCCACGGACTTGCCAGTAAGGCATTAACTGTTGCAGTGATTCAAACCCTACACCCATCACCATCACTTTTTCTAATCCAGACGGGATTTGGCCATAATGTACCGGACTGGCTGCATGAATCAGCCCTTGGGGTGCCCTATCAATAATGGATTGAAACGTTTCTTGGGCCAAAAGATCGCCATCACCTGGGCCGATATAAAAATTGGCGCCAAAAGTGCGTAATTCACGGCTCATTTTGGCATTAATATCAAAGTACAGTGCCGACATGGCTGTTACAATCGTTGCCCCCATCGCCAGCGCAGAAAATACGACACTGACCCGTGGCATTCTCAGATATAGGGAACGAAAAATTAGCCGCCAGAAAATAGGGCTTGAACAATGGTTAACGCCCATATAATACCTTGGCTGGACAGAGGTGTTTCATGCGGTGTGCTGGAAACCAGGTACCTGTCATCGCAACCAGTACAGAAAGTATCAGCACACAAGGCACGACTATCCAGGCAAAATTTAACGGTGAATTAAATAACATCAGATTAATGGCCTTAGCCAACCCCCATCCAGCCAAACAACCGGTTAATCCACCCAGAATAGCACTGATAATCGATTCAAGATAAAACAACATCAGGATTTGCCATTGTCTGGCGCCCAAGGCTGTCATCAAGCCCACCTCCCTGGAGCGGGCTATCATCCTGTTGATCATTAATGAAGCAATACCCATCCCTGCTACCAGTAATGCTGCCAGGATCATTACCGCCAGCAATAGCTGGATTTTGTTAATAATAACACCTTCGGAAGCGGCTACTTGCCAGATCGGATGAACCACAGATCCAGAAATAGCCTCTGATAGTTGGTGCGCAATAGAAGAAACATACGCTGTACAATACCAACGATCGTATTCCTGTGCATCCAGACCATCCATGTTATCCCGCGCCTTACGTGACAAGGCGTTTTCTGGTACTATCAGTGCGGACACGTTTACTGCTTGCACTTTATCCTGTAAACCGAGCAATATCTGAACAGCAGACAATGGCAGGACAAGCTGATTATCTTGCTCATCGCCACTCATTAATATTCCACTAATGCGTATGTCCAATTCGCGAGCCGGGCCTTTAAGTTTAAGTTTATCGCCCGGCTGCCAGCCCATTTTTTGTGACAGTTGTCTGCCGATGAGTGCCTGTGTAAGCTCCCCTGGTATCATGGATTCCTGTGGCCAGTTTCCCTGAACCTGCCACCAGGGGCTAATAACTTTCTGACCGGTGTGATAATCCTCTTCATCCGGGACATCAAGCGATTGATCAAAAAAAGTCCCCAGTACTGGGATTGTGTGACCACCCACTTGTACCTCACCACTGAGCAGGGGGGCAAAACCAATAATATTATTACGCCAGAAGATATCCTTAATATTGGGTAACTCTGACTGCTGGAGATAATGCTGTCCCGACAGCAGCTTATTGCGATCATTCCACAAATCAGGTAAGCGCATCTGTTGTGCAGGTTCAATTAAAATATTTGCACCATAAGATTTTAGTTCCCGCGATATTCTGTCACCAATATTAATGGAAACTGCCAGTAAGGATGAAATCAAGGTAGCAGCAAGAAACAGGGTAAATATTGCCAGTACGTTATACCGGATATTGATGTACCACGACTGCCTTAACATACGCCATAACATGATGATTACTGTTACTCCTGTAGATAACTGTCTTCACCCACCATTCAGAGTGAAGTAGTTAACACCGGCCTCGAGCGCCGTTTTAGGGATCAACAGCTCCCTGTCATTCATTTCCCACCCTACCACCGGAATCGGGTTACAGCCCCCCTGTTTACCAATGGAAGGAATAAAAATTTGTACCCCGCAAGCCACACAAATGACCTGATTTCCCTCCATGACATAACCTTGATCTCCGCATAACAGACAGGCATCGAAAACAACACCAAAGCGTAAACGATCAGGATAACGGTTGATCACGAAGAAACGTACGGCCTGACCCTCATCGGCAATCCATACAAAGCGATGCAGTTTACCATCCCTGATTTGCTCCAAGGGGATGTGCACCAAATTATCGGCTGCGATCTGAATGGGTATGGCTTTAGAAAGTCTGGTCGGCTGCGATGCTACCCTGTCCCAGTACAGTTGCGATATTCCCGGCACCAGAGACGCCAACAGAGTACAATAAAAAATCCGCCGTACATAATGGTAGGCTGCCAGCTGCTTTCGCCGGGCGGGCCCGTTCGTGATGCGATCGACTCGTTGATATTCCTGCCTTAATGGAAAAAGATAGCGCAATGTCAGCGCTGACAGCACCAGAGTACAAAAATAATTTAGCCACTGATTCGCATGGGTCACCAGGGCAACATAACTCAGCGGCGACGTGGTGAGTGGCACTATCTGCAACTTCATCAATAAAAGCACTGTTTCGCCACTGAGTGGTAATACAAGACACAACGTCAATAACAGCAGTAATGGCCAACGCCAGGCGGGAAGTTGCCTTATGATAATGGCAAGGAGTACAGAGCAGAAGAACACCCAACCCAATGCGACAATAATTGCGCCCGTATTTAATAGCAACTCAGTATTGACGACATCCGTGGCTGTCAGGGTAGCCAGATTGACATCCCTGCCCCAACGCAGAGCAGCTGCACCCACCAACAGTGCCTGCCATAAACAGGCCAGATAGATATTCCCTGAACGCTGGCTGATCAGAAACAGGAGTAATGAAGTCATTTGAATGAGTACTGACAGTAACTGAAGGGGGTGTGATTTGGGATAACTTGTGCCAGCCCATACGCCGACTGCCACTGCCAGCAGTGTTATCAATACCAATACCGCTATTTTGGGCAAGGTTCGCGTAGCCCATAGCAGGCTCAACAATAACGCTGATGGCAAAAATAGTTGCAACAGAGTAACAAAAAAATAACTCATAGCGCGCGCTCAAAGATCAGACCATTCAATACTGAAACAGACATAGACATAAGGATATTTAGTCACCTGCACTCATAAAGCCAGATTATCAGGTATGTTACTGCTGGCTGGCCTGATCCAGTCCGTTTTTTTGAAATCCACTTATTGATGATGCATGGAATCATGCCAGGCGCTTTATTTCAATCCAACATATTTAAAATCAAAATTGACATCAAAAGGCTTCCACCAACGACCTACACCGGTTTCACTGTCAGTATGGCGGTGTAACCCTGCTTTTGCAGGGGGTTCAATATGATAAGTCACCCTGTAATTACCTGGTCCCATCATTTTAATATTGGCACCATAATGCGGGCCATCAGCAGCAACCATGGGCATAAAAGTGCCTTCCTGAATGGCTCCGGTATCCGTATTGGTTAAGCGCCAGGCAATGGTCAAATACGGAACCCATTCACCAATACCCAAACCATTTTTATTTCCATCGGTTGCATGGATATCTGCTTCCAAGTGAATATCCGCTTTTGCGGCCGATAATCCCATCCCACGTGGTTCCATGTCTACAGGCTGAAGATAGACAGCCACAATCTCCATTTCGTTGACCTGCACCGGTTCACCTATAGGATATTCCTTAAAAGCCAGTGCGACAGGTGATGAAAGCACAGTCATCACAATACTAATGGCAACAACAATCTTTTTCATGGCTCCACTCTGTCCTTTTAGTGATAAAAATGACTATACCTTACTTTACTCAATTAACAGGCTACTCGAGTCCGTCCACTGCGCCATTGCATCATCCAGACAGCGACTAATGCAGCAATGAGCAAGAACAACTGAGGTACCAGCGTTTCTACATAAGGATAGATCCCCAGTACGCTCATTTCCGGTATTCCTGGCAGAATAGTGGGTTCAAACAATTTACCTTCGATAAGTTCCAGCATGCCTTTACCGGCAAACACAAAGGCCATCAGGTACATAAAACTGCTGGTCACAATAAAAAACAGCTTTAATGGTAATTTAACAACCGTGAAACGCATTAACAGATAAACCATCAACAGGATCAGACTGCCGCTAATAAAACCAGCCAGAATGGCAAAATGGCCTTTTGCATCACTGGCATCCCCTGCCAGAGCAAAGTAAAACAGCACGGTTTCTGCACCCTCACGATATACGGCCAAAAAGCTGGCCAACCATAACCCAATTATTGAACCACTGCCAAGGGAATCAGAGAATTTCCCCTGAAGCCAAGCTTTCCAGTGACGGGATTCTATTTTGGACAGTAACCAGTAACTCATAGAGAACAGGATAACGACGGCAATCAGCATGGTAACACCTTCCAGTACTTCCCTGCTTTGACCTGCACTGGTAAACAGCCATTTGAAGATGATCGCGGTTACGACACTGGCCAGCAATGCGGCAAACACTGACTGACGAATGAATACCAATTTATCTTGATGCTGATTCTTGACCAACCAGGCAATGATGGTAGCAACGATCAGCAGAGCTTCCAGCCCTTCACGAACAATGATCAACACACTGTACAGGAACAGACTCCAGGATGTTTCACTGCCGTGACTCAACATCCTGACAGCGTTCACTAGATCCTGTTCCAAGGCATTCGCTTCAACCTTCAATTGTTCTACTGATTTTCCTGCTTTTATTAATCCTACTAAATGGGTGAAATGGCCTTCCAGAGCAGATTTGAACGCAACATCACGGGAACCTGTTCTGCTTTCCATCCCACTGGCTTCAAACTGATCAAAATACACATTCTGAACGGCTAGCATGGCAGGAACAATTTCTCCACGTTGATATTGAGCAATTGCGTCATCGATAGCTTGATTAATGCGACTGGCAACCTTTGCCCAATCAGTCCCTGGGTCAGTATCTTCAGTTGCTGTCTGTTGTGGCGTGGTTTGCGTATCCTGGATGTCGGGTAAGCCAGGGAGTATATCTTCGATCTGTTGTAATAATTCAGTGATGTTCCAGGCGACAGCATTAAGCTGGTCGGGTTGCTGAACCTGTGAGGCTAATGCGTTGAACTGCTGATTGATTGTTGCAGCTTGACGCGCTGACCGATGCAGACGCACCGATATTTCCATTTCTGAGTTTTTAAATCCCTGCCAATGTGCCTGCTGCACTATCTGACGGGCCTTATCGTAGTCACCATTTTGATATTCACTCACCACCTCTGCGAGTAAATCATCAATCATTTTAAAATATTGTTGCCAGTTAGCAATGATAGCATTGTTACCATAGACACGATATTGTTGTTCTGCTGTCAGTTTATGTCCACCATTAAGCACGGGTAATACGGCTGCTAATTCATTTTTCAAGGCATGAATTTTTGCCTCAACCTCAGCCTGAGATTTTGCTACGCCAATCATGCGCCGAATCTCGCCAAACATGGATTCCATTTGATAGCTTTTTTGCGCGGAAACATTAATACGTATGGGGCCTTCCAGATTTTCGAACAATTCAAAATAAGCCATTTGCACTTCGATACGAGCTTTATCATGCTGTTGTTGCTGGTAGAGTTGTGCTGTTTTATCAAGGCGTAGTTGTATATCATCAATCCATTGCCGATAGTCTGATGCAGCCCAAACCAGACTACTGGAAGATAACCAGAAAAAGAGAAGAATGAATGCTTGCTGGATCAACATAGCCATAAAAATATGATAATGAGATTGATTAACATTAGCATTGATATGTTCCGAAATAAATCCCCTTGGGTAAAATATCAAACTTAAAACAGTATCTGGCTCGTTCTTTTTAGATTTCAGCTATCCGGGTTGTGATCGTTTGCGTTTCGCAAAAGGTCTATTGCTTAATAATCACTCTGTTCACGAGGTGGGATAATGCATAGCAACGATTTAGAAAATTTAGTCAATAGTGAACTTAACGTCGCTGCCTTTCAGGACTATGCACCTAATGGCCTGCAGGTTGAAGGACGGACGGATGTTCAGCGTATTGTTACTGGGGTGACTGCCTGCCAGCTATTACTGGATAAAGCGGTTGTCCTGCAGGCTGATGCCGTACTGGTACATCATGGTTGGTTTTGGAAGAATGAATCATCCCTGATACGTGGCATGAAGCGCAGCCGGTTAAAAACCCTTCTGATATACGATATCAATCTCTATGCCTGGCATTTGCCTTTGGATGCGCATCCGCGACTTGGTAATAACGTCCAGCTGGCAAAACGACTGGGAATTCGGGTGCTGGGTGCATTGGATCCTCTGGTGCTGCATGGTGTATTCGAACCACCACTGAGTGCCGTGCAGTTGCGTGAACGTATTGAGCAGCAGCTGGGACGTTCAGTATTACATTGCAGTGAAAATGCTCCTCCTGACGTAAAGCGCATTGCCTGGTGCACAGGAGGTGGGCAAAGCTTTATCCAGCAAGCGGCTGAATCGGGTGTCGATGCTTTCCTCACCGGAGAAGTATCCGAACAGACCATTCATATCGCCAGAGAAATGGGGGTAAATTTTTATGCGGTTGGCCATCATGCCAGTGAACGCTATGGTATTCAGGCACTGGGGGAATGGCTGGCGGAACAACATCAGTTTGATGTCACTTTTGTCGATATTGCCAATCCTGCTTGAGATTTTTAACCTGTCGGTTAAACGCCACCCGTGTGGTGGCGTTCTGGTCATACAGGTACGGTAGTGGTTATTTTTCTAACTGGCTTTTGAAGTCACGCTTTGCGTGGCCGGTATATAACTGACGTGGGCGAGCAATTTTAATATCATCGTCGTGCATTTCATTCCAGTGAGCAATCCAGCCAATAGTACGGGCAATGGCAAAGATAACAGTGAACATTGAGGAAGGAATACCCATAGCCTTGAGAATGATACCCGAGTAAAAATCAACGTTCGGATACAATTTCTTTTCAATGAAATAAGGATCCTTGAGTGCGATATGTTCAAGCTCCATGGCAACTTCTAGCAGATCATTTTTCATATTCAGCTCATTTAAAACTGCATGACAGGTTTCGCGCATAACAGTGGCACGGGGATCGTGATTTTTGTATACCCGATGGCCGAATCCCATCAGGCGAAAGCTGTCGTTTTTATCTTTGGCACGTTTAATAAATTCGGGAATATGATCAACGCTGCGAATTTCTTCCAGCATTTTCAAACAGGCTTCGTTAGCACCACCATGAGCCGGTCCCCATAACGAAGCAATGCCTGCCGCAATGCAGGCAAAGGGGTTAGCACCGGAAGAGCCCGCGGTACGTACCGTTGAGGTAGACGCATTTTGTTCATGATCGGCGTGCAAGATAAGAATACGATCCATGGCTTTTTCTAACACGGGGTTAACCACATAGTTTTCACAGGGCGTTGAAAACATCATGTACAGAAAGTTGCCTGCATAGGACAGTTCATTACGTGGATAAACGAAAGGCTGACCGTGTGAATATTTGTAACACATTGCCGCGACAGTTGGCATTTTGGATATTAATCGGAAAGCAGCAATTTCACGGTGTTGTTCATTATTAACATCGAGAGAATCATGGTAGAAAGCCGCCAGCGCACCAGTAACACCGCACAAGACAGCCATGGGATGAGAATCACGGCGAAACCCGTTGAATAGCCGGATAATTTGCTCATGGATCATCGTGTGACGTATCACCGTTAGTTTGAATTGTTCAAATTCTTCTGTCGTTGGTGCATAGCCATAAAGTAAAATATAGCAAACTTCCAGATAGGTTGAATCCCTTGCCAGCTGATCAATGGGAAAACCACGATGCAGTAAAATACCCGCATTACCATCAATATAGGTAATTTTTGACTCACAGGATGCAGTAGAAGTAAAACCAGGATCAAAAGTAAAGTAACCTTTATCGCCTAAGGTACGAATATCGATGACATCAGAACCCAATGTTGGAGAAAGTATATCCAGTTCGATAGCCGTTTTGTTAAAGTTTAATGTTGCTTTTTTGTCAGTCATTTACAGTCTCCTTGGGACCTGATGTTTTACTCATGTAAAAATATCTCTTTTAGATCCAGCTCATCACAGAATTTATTGTGCCTGTATCGAAAATTGAAATATTTATTTATTGTAAAATCATATGATTAATTTCATTCAATTTATATAAATTGTGATATTAATCACTTTTTAACGGAAATATGATCAATCATATTCTGTGGGAATTGTAATAGGAATGTGAACATCCTATACTGCCAGCAGGCCTCCGGGTAACTGATAAAAGCATATCAGGTGTTATCAAATTATTGCATTTTAGCATGTGATATTATTGTGGAAACGTTCATTAATGAATAATGAAGAGGGTAGACTCTTCAACAGGGTTCTCTGATTATTACCGAAGGTTCCGGGGAAAGAAAATAATAAAGTATTGTGGACGCATTGTGAAAAAGCAAAGACCTGTAAACTTAGATATACGGACTATTCACTTTCCTGTAACTGCAATAGCCTCCATTCTGCATCGAATATCGGGTGTAATCACTGTTTTTGCATCGGGTATCCTGCTTTGGCTGTTAGATTTGTCTCTGTCCTCTGAGGATGGATTTGAGCAGGTTATTATTATTATGAATAACCTGATGGTAAAGCTGATCATTTGGGGCATATTCACTACCATGACATTGCACATATGTGGTGGTATTCGTCATTTGCTGATGGATTTTGGTTACATTGCAGAAACTTTAACGGCGGGCACGCGTTCCGCCAGGATAGTGATCGGTTTAACTTTTTTACTGTCCGTTCTGGCGGGAGTACTGATATGGTGAATAGCGCTTCTGCACTGGGACGTAATGGAGTGCATGACTGGTTATTGCTGAGAGCATCTGCTATCGTCATTAGCCTGTATATACTCTATATACTGTATTTTTTTTTAACAGCTGTTCAGATAAATTATGAGATTTGGCATGGTTTTTTTGGTGCCATGTTCACCCGAATTTTTACGCTACTAGCCCTGTTGGCGCTGGTGATTCATGCATGGATCGGAGTCTGGCAGGTGTTAACTGATTATATCAAGCTACTGGCACTGCGCTTGGTCCTGCAACTGGTGACGGTGATGCTATTGTTATCCTATTTATTCTACGGAGCTATGGTGGTTTGGAGTGCATAAATGAAGCTACCAGTCAGAGAATTTGACGCTATCGTGGTGGGTGCCGGTGGTGCAGGCATGCGGGCGGCATTACAGATTTCACAGATGGGTCTGTCCTGCGCTCTGATATCCAAGGTTTTTCCTACGCGTTCCCATACGGTTTCTGCTCAGGGCGGTATTACTGTTGCTCTGGGTAATACTCATGAAGATAACTGGGAATGGCACATGTATGACACGGTAAAAGGTTCCGACTATATCGGTGATCAGGATGCCATTGAATATATGTGTAAAACAGGCCCTGAAGCGATTCTTGAGCTGGAGCACATGGGACTGCCATTTTCCCGTCTGGATGACGGACGAATTTATCAGCGTCCGTTTGGTGGCCAGTCAAAAAATTTTGGTGGTGAACAAGCCGCACGTACCGCAGCGGCGGCTGATCGCACCGGGCACG
>JACCDN010937772.1_pt1 | contig 25159 bp, 25 predicted proteins | sample 7441691 | NCBI WGS metagenome assembly JACCDN01 (sample SAMN15323439, study PRJNA562643) | freshwater metagenome | isolation source: river surface water | place: USA:Blue River Watershed | collected 2017-08-16 | reverse complement strand
CAATGTCTAAGTTCCAAACTTGGTATGCAGAGCATGAAGCAAATATTGCTAGCAAATCAGAAGCACACAAGAAAGCACAAGCTGCTAAGAAAGTGTATGTTCCTGTTGTAAAGAAAGTTGCTGAGCCTGTGGCTGAAGCGCCTGCTGAAGTTGTAGCTGAAGAAGCTGCTCCAGAAGCACCTGCTGAGGAAGAAGTTGCGAAAGCAACTGATGCAGGCGAATAATTTTCTTACACAGATTAAAATAGCTTTAAAACCCTGGCTTCTTTTGAAGCTGGGGTTTTTTATGGAATTGATTTGACTTAAATTTGCATATGGAAGATTTGATCCACATAGGAAAGATTGTTGCACCTCATGGAATCGCTGGACAAGTGATTATTGAACATGCTTTAGGTAAATCCATTTCTTTCAAAGGCGTTGAAGTTTTATTTGTAGAACAAACCAAGAATAGTTTTATTCCTTACTTCATACAATCCGCATCTGCTAAAACAGATACGCTCACCCATGTTCATTTTGAGGGAATGAAAAATAGAGAGGCAACTGCTATCGTAGTTTCTAAAAAAGTTTGGGTACCTCAGGAAGCTTTTCAAAAATTAGTAGAAAAAAATGCACCATTGGCTTTATTGGGTTTTATGGTACAAGAAGCAGGAAAGAATTTAGGCCTTATTAAAGAAGTGATTGAACAACCACATCAATTATTAGTGACTATTGATTACAATGGCCAAGAAGCTTATATTCCATTACACGAAGAGACCCTTAAAGGAGTGAACCATGCTAAAAAGTTGGTCACTGTTGAATTACCAGAGGGTTTATTAGATTTATATTCCGAATAAAATTTCCAGATTAACAATCGTTCATAAAGTTTTTTAAAAATAATTTTATAAAGTCTACTAAATTAGTAGGAAATATATATCTTTGATTTCTGATTAAGAGAATGAGTGATTAAAAGCTTTATTTAATTGAAAAAAATAAAATGTATGAGTTTAAGATTAGGAGATATTGCACCCGACTTTAAAGCCAAAACCAGTATTGGTGATATTAGCTTTCATGAGTATTTAGGAGATAGTTGGGGTGTGTTGTTTTCGCATCCTGCAGATTTTACTCCCGTGTGTACTACCGAATTAGGAAGAACAGCTGCATTACAAGAAGAGTTCGCCAAAAGAAATGTAAAAGTATTGGCCTTAAGTGTGGATGGTGTTGCAAGTCATCATGAATGGATCAAAGACATCAATGAAACACAGCATGTGAATGTAGGTTTCCCCATTATTGCTGATGAAGATAAGTCTATAGCGAATGCATATGATATGATTCATCCAAATGCATCAGAGACTTTCACTGTGAGATCTTTATTTATTATAGGTCCAGATAAAAAAGTAAAATTAACTATTACCTATCCTGCTTCTACTGGTAGAAATTTTGTGGAGGTATTAAGAGTGATTGATTCACTTCAACTAACGGCAAATTATAGCGTTGCTACTCCAGCCAATTGGAAAGAAGGGGAAGATGTGATTGTAGTACCTGCTGTAAAAACAGAAGATGCTTTAGTAAAATTTCCTAAAGGCTTAAATATTGTAAAACCTTATTTGCGATACACTCCACAGCCTAATAAGTAATATTAACCATATTGGTGATGGACGATTCTGCCCACAGTGTGTCACTGTAGATTCGAGTCATCACCAGACTAATTCAAATCCCTTCCATTTATATGGAGGGGATTTTTGTATATTTAAATTCTAAAATATTGCTTTATGAAAAAATTGGTCTTTTTTGTTTTAATCGCTTTTGCTCAATTAACAGCATCAGCGCAGAAAACATTTATTCAGTGTGGTAAATTAGTAGAATCAAAAACTGCTAAACTATTGACTACAAAAACCATTGTAGTGGAGGGTAATAAAATAGTTGAAGTGTTAGATGGCTTTGTAAATGGCAGTGCAAATGACAAAACAATTGATTTGAAAAATAGTACAGTGATGCCGGGCTTAATGGACATGCATGTGCACATTGAAGGTGAGAATTCACCCACTAGATATTTAGATGAATTTACAGTAAATACTGTTGACTATGCATATACAGCGATGCCGCTTGCTCAAAAAACATTGATGTCAGGATTTACAAGTGTTAGAGATTTGGGAGGTTCTGGTGTTAATGTAGCTTTGAGAAAAGCCATTCAAAAAGGCTTGGTAGTTGGTCCAAGAATTTATACTGCTGGAAAAGCAATTGGTACCACAGGTGGACACGCTGACCCAACTAATGGATATAGAGAAGATTTAATGGGTGATCCAGGACCTAAAGAAGGAGTGATTAATGGACCAGCTGATGCATATAAAGCAGTGAGACAAAGATATAAAGAGGGAAGTGATGTGATCAAAATTACAGCTAGTGGCGGTGTATTAAGTATGGCTGCTAATGGGCAGAACTCTCAATTCACAGATGAGGAATTAAAAGCCATAGTAGCTGCTGCAAAAGATTATGGTTTTAAAGTGGCTGCCCATAGTCATGGTGCTGAAGCAATGAAAAGAGCGATCAAAGCAGGTGTACATTCTATTGAACATGGCACTTTAATGGATGATGAAGTATATCCTTTAATGAAACAACATGGCACTTATTTAGTAGCCACTATTATTGCAGGAAGATCTTCAGCAGATTCTGCAAAAATTCCAGGATATTATCCTCCAATGATTGCTAAAAAAGCATTGGAGATTGGTCCTAAAAGTCAGAGCAATTTTGCGAGAGCTTACAAAGAAGGAGTTAAGATTGCATTTGGTACTGATGCCGGTGTGTTTCCACATGGAAAGAATTGGATGGAGTTTGTTTATATGACAGAAGCAGGTATGCCTATTTTGGAAGCGATTCAATCTGCTACTTGGAATGCTGCAGATTTAATGGGTACACAAAATATTTTAGGAAGTATTGAACCTAATAAATTAGCAGATATCGTTGCAGTAAATGGAGATCCTACTAAAGATGTGAAAGTAATGGGTCAAGTAAACTTTGTAATGAAAGACGGTGTTATTTACAAAAACAACAAATAAAAAATTAAGCATTCCATTTATCCAACTGCTTTAAACAAGCGGTTAAATCTTTTGGCAAAGGGGCTTCCAGGTGAAGCCTCTTTCCTTTATAATCAAAGGCAACACTAAAAGCATGTAATGCTTGTCTTGCCAATAAGGGTCTTTCTTCTTCTGCTTCTTTAGCTAGTTTAAAATTTTTCTTTTTAATACTAGAGAGTAATAATTTTTCTCCTGTACCATATAATTCATCTGCTACCATGGGATGTCCAATATGTTTTGCATGTACTCTAATTTGATGCGTTCTTCCAGTATGAATTTGAAAAGACACCCAAGCAAATCTTTTGTAAAATTTTAAAACAGTATAAGTAGTTAATGCATTTTTACCTTTTGCATGGGTAATCATCATTCCCTTTTTTACAGTGTGTTCCATGATAGGCACATCGATAGTGCCTTCAGCAGGAGGATTGCCCATGACTAAACCCAGGTATTTTTTTTCGATATCTCTTCCTTCAAATAAAGCACTTAGTTCTTTGTGTGCATGTTCATTTTTGGCAAATATGATTAAGCCACTGGTGAATTGATCCAGTCTATGTACTGTAAATATGTTGCCATATTTTTCAATCAACATTGATTTTAATGAAGGTGTCACGCCAAAACGATCCGGAATACTTAATACGCCAGCAGGTTTATTCAACACTACCATATCATCATCTTCGAAAATAATATCTAACATCCTGCTATTTTGCTTTTCTAGTAAAAGACTTATTCAAAAATTTCAATAACCTAACTTCTTTCTCTGAAAGAAAACGCCATTTACCTCTGTCTACATTTTTCTTAGTAAGGTTGGCAAACATCACTCTGTCCAAATGTCTTACATCGTATCCTAAGTGTTCGAATATTCTTCTTACAATTCTATTTCTTCCACTATGAATTTCAATACCAATTACATTTTTTGCAGCACCCACATAACTCACTGCGTCTGCAGCAATAAATCCATCTTCTAAAGTTACCCCTGCAGCAATGGCTTCAAGATCTGCTTTGGTCACAGGCTTGTCTAAAGTAACTTCGTATATTTTTTTAATCTCGTAAGAAGGATGCGTTAATTTTTGTGCCAAGTCCCCATCATTGGTTAAGATTAAAACACCAGTAGTATTTCTGTCCAATCTTCCCACTGGGAACATTCTTTGTGTAGTAGCATTTTTAATAATGTCTAAAACTGTTTTTCTTCCCTCAGGATCATTTGCTGTACAGATATAATCTTTGGGCTTATTTAATAAGATATAAACAGGGGTTACTTGTAGTTTAAGTACTTTCCCTTTTAATCTTACGACATCTTTGTATTGTACCTTATAGCCCGGCTCTAATACAGTATCTCCATTGACAGAGATATTTCCCGCTTTTACTAATTCTGCAGCTTCTCTTCTTCCACATGCACCTGAATGTGCAATGTATTTATTCAATGGCATTTGTTCATGCTCTACATCGGCACTAGCAGTCACCTTACCAATACTAGCCGTTCTTTTTTCATCCGCACGATCCATGGATGCAGGTGTTCTTTTTTTGAAAGTGGGTTTAGGACCTCTTTTATTATTCCCAACAGGTTCTACCGCAATGCCTCTAGCAATATCTTTTTTTCTTTGACGCGCCGCTTCTCCCGCTAATCTTGATTCTACTTTAGCTTTTTTCTTTTCTTGTCTATATTCTTCTTTAACAGCAGCTCCCTTTTTTTTATTCGAAAACTTGTCAAAATTGTCTGTTCTTTTCTTGTTCATAATTACCCTTTGTTAGCTAATTGACCACATGCAGCATCAATATCCTTTCCTCTACTTCTTCTAACTCTTACATTCACTCTGTTTTTTTGTAACATATCTACAAATCTTTCAAATCCATCCTCATCTGGTTTATCAAATGGAAACTGATCAATAGAATTATATTCAATTACATTAATTAAATCTGCAGGAACCTGTCTGTATAATTTAGTCAATTCCATTGCATCTTTCTCTGTATCGTTGAAGTCTTTGAATAAGATATATTCAAAAGTGATTTCATTTCCTGTTTTCTTGTAGAAGTAATTCAAAGCTTCTACCAATGCTTGAATATTATTACTTTCATTGATAGGCATGATCTCGTTTCTTTTTTTATCATTGGCTGCGTGTAAAGACAAGGCCAATTTAAATTTCACTTGATCATCTCCTAATTGCTTAATGCCTTTAGCAACTCCTGCTGTAGAAACGGTAATTCTTCTCGGGCTCATTCCTAAGCCTTCAGGTGAAGTAATTCTTTCTATTGCAGCCAATACATTTTTATAATTCAATAAGGGTTCACCCATTCCCATAAACACAATATTGCTCAAATTGGCATCATATGTTTTTTCAGTTTGTTGCTTGATCATCACCACTTGGTCGTAGATCTCATCAAAACTTAAATTTCTTTTGCGCTCCATATAACCTGTAGCACAAAACTTACAACTTAAGCTACAACCAATTTGAGAAGACACACAAGCAGTTTTTCTCTCTGTAGTGGGAATCAATACCCCCTCAATCATATGATCGTCAAAAGTTCTAAATCTAGTTTTTAGGGTGCCATCTTCGCTTAATTGAGTAGCATCTAGGGTAAGGGCAGGTAGGGTAAATTGCTCTACCAATTTTTGACGCAAAGCCTTGCTTAAATTACTCATGTCGTCAAAACTATGGGCATGCTTTTGCCATAGCCACTCTTGAATTTGCTTTACTCTGTAAGAAGGCTCACCGGCTTCTTGTATAAATCGTTCAATATCAGCAACTTGTGCATGTCTGATATTGGGTCTCATCTTATCCATACTGCAAAGATACTTGTAAAGCCTCGTTTGTATTTATTTATTTCTTTTGCGGATTTGGTAATAGTGTCTAAATTCAGGTCCTAAAACAATTAAAAAAGGCCATTATGAAAAAAGTATTATTCTTAGCTGTGTTATGTATGAGTGCCATTTTCACAGTAAATGCACAAGAGAGCCCATTAAAAGCTTATGTTGGAAAATATGTTTTTGCTGCTGGAAGTCCAGTTGCTGAAGTAACTATTACTATTGAAGATACTTCTTTGATGATTAATTCTGCAATGGGTTCTACTCCTATTGAAAAGAAAGGTGTTGATACTTTTTATTTAGCACAATATGATGCGAATGTAATTTTCAAAAGAGGTACAGATAAGGCTGTTAAAGAAGTGGCTATTATGGTGCAAGGCATGGAATTAGTTGGTGTTAAAGAAGCAGCAGCTGCTCCAGGTGCTCCTAATGCTATGAAACAAGAAGAATTTTTCGAAACAATTTGGGCAGAAAAACAAAACAGATAATTGATTAGTCGAAGTAGTTTGTTAATTCTTCGAAACTAATGGTGTTTTGTTGGCCTGATGCTAAGTTTTTAACCGTGCATTTTGAGGCTGCTAATTCTTCCGATCCGATGATCACAATGTGAGGAATATATTTCTTCTCAGCATATTTAAATTGCTTGTCAAATTTGCTCTTCTCAGGGTAGATTTCACAAGCAATTTTTTTATTTCTTAACTGCATCATTTGTAAATATGCAGCAGCAGCTTCTTGTTCTCCTAAATTAAAAAACAATACCTGTGTGCCTGCTTCAATGGTTGCTGGGAATAATTGTTTTTCTTCTAGTACATCAAAAATTCTATCCACGCCAAAACTAATCCCAACACCAGGAACATTGTTTACGCCAAACAATCCTGTAAGATCATCATATCTTCCGCCTCCGCCAATACTGCCCATTTGAGCATCATTTGCTTTTACTTCAAAAATAATTCCTGTATAATAATTTAATCCTCTAGCTAAAGTAAAATCTGCTTCAATAAATGAAGCCATTCCAGTAGCTTGATGATAATTCAAGACAAAATTTAATTCTTCTATACCCTTGTTAGCGTTTTCATTGTCTTTTAATAAATCTGCCAATTTTGTTAATTTTTCTTGATTGGTTCCGGCAATATTTAAGTAAGTATGAATAACGGATTGTTGTTGTTCATTAAATCCTTTTGTACTTAATTCTGCTTGTACTTTTTCCCATCCAATTTTATCTAATTTATCAATCGCAATAGTTAGGTCAATTAATTTATCTTCTCCACCACAAACCTGTGCCAGTGCTAATAATATTTTTCTATTATTTACTTTAATGGTTACCGGTAATTGTAAGGCTTTAAATGCAGTTACATAAATAGATACTAAATCAACTTCGTTGATTAAACTTTCACTACCCACAATATCTGCATCACATTGATAGAACTCTCTATATCTTCCTTTCTGTGGTCTATCTGCTCTCCAAACAGGTTGCATCTGATATCTTTTGAAAGGGAAAGTCAATGATCCATGATTCATGGCCACATATCTTGCAAATGGAATGGTTAAATCATAACGAAGCGCTCTTTCTGTAATTGTAGTGGTAGATTTTCCTTGTAAAATTTTATCAAAGCCTTCTTTGGTTTGTACTTCTTTTGCAGGATTATCCAATCCGTTATTTAAAATTTTAAATATCAACTTGTCTCCTTCTTCTCCATATTTACCCATCAATGTTTCCAAGTTCTCCATGGCAGGGGTTTCTAATGGCTGAAATCCAAAAGTTTCAAATACATGCTTAATAGTGTTTAAAATGTATTGACGCTTATGTACCGTTGCAGCATTAAAATCTCTTGTGCCTTGAGGAATGGAAGGTTTGCTCATTCAGTTAATATTTGGGTGTAAAGATAATTGTTTAAATTGCTTTCCTAAAATGTAATAAAGATGGATACAAGAGAGCGATCTGAGCGTTCCTATCGTTTTTTCAGAAAAATATACGATTTCACCATGGCTACTTTAATCTTGGGCTCGGCAGTTTTGATGTTGGGAGCAAAGTGGTTTCATGTAGAACAGATTATGAATATAGATGCTGAATTTAGAATGATCTTTGGGATAATGTGTTTATTGTACGGTGGATTTAGATTGTATAGAGGATTCAAACAAGACTATTAATTTTTCAATTTTATTTATGAAAATTGCCCTGAAACTGTTTCCAGTAGCAGCTTTGCTATTGTTGTTGTCAGCTTGTAATAATAAAAAACAAGCTGCAGTTGATACTCCTAATGAAGGAACTATTCATATTTCGGTAGAGCAAAGTTTTAAACCATTTATTGATGAGCAAGTAAAAGTGTTTGCTTCAAGTTATCCTAAGGCAAATATTATGGTACATTACAAATCTGAAATTGAGTGCATGAAGGATTTGGTAGAGGATAGCACAAGAATGGTTATTGTAACCAGGGGTTTGGAGAAAAAAGAGCAGGATGGTTTTAAAACTCAATTAGGTTTTAATCCAACATTTGGCATATTGGCCTATAATGCGGTGGCAGTGATTGTGCATCAACAAGCAAGAGATACCGTTTTTACCATGAAAGATCTTCAGGATCGCTTAACGGGTAAAAAAGAGGGTAAAGTAGTGATGGATGGCAATAATTTGACCGGTGTGGTTCGATTTATCAAAGATAGTTTGGCTAAGAATAATACATTAGGAAAAAATGTAATGGCAGCTGAGGGAAGTGAGGCAGTGATTGAATATGTGGCTGCGCATCCCGATGCGATTGGATTTGTAGGAATGAACTGGATTGCTGATACTTATGACCAAAAACAGGCCGAATATCGAAAAAAAGTGAAGACTGGACTAGTAGAATGTACCCTTTGTATCGAAAAAGGCTATTTTTCTCACCCATCTCCTTCTACTATCAGTCAGGGACAGTATTCTCTGTCTTTGCCTATCTATTTTATACTGAAAGAAAATTCCCCAGGCTTGGGTTCTGGCTTTTTAAACTTCATGAGCTTAGAAAGAGGCCAGCTGATATTTAGAAGGTCTTTCTTAGTGCCTGCTAAAATGAGCTTTAAGGAAAGGAAGGGTCTGCTGTAAATACTAACAGATTTTAGTGTTTTTACCGAAAATTTAATAGAAATTTTGCATAAAAATTAATAATTTTAGCATTCTCTATTAGAGTATTTGTTTTTAAACTGAAAAAAAGAAACTGATGAAAAAAGTGGTTGTATTAATGATGAGTGCTGCATTGGTAGTAACAGGCTTAAATGCACAAGCTCCTGTATCTCCTTTAGCAGAAGGTGTGAAAATGTTGAACTATGAAAAAAACAAATCTGCTTTGACTTTTTTCAAAGAAGCATTAGATAAAAATCCAGGTGATCCAGAAACAACTTTCTGGTATGGTCAAGCGATTTTATCTCAAAACTATAATGGTGTTTCTACTCCAGAGTCTATTCAACAAGCTAAAACCCTTTACCAACAAGCTTTACAAGCTAAAGGAAACGATGCTTGGTTATTGGTGGGTATGGCACATATTCAGTCTTTAGAAGGTGCTGATGCGAATGCGGTAAAGCAAAATTTAGAAGTGGCTATTACTAGTTCTTTAATTTCAAAAGGTAAATTAAAAGGTAAAGCAAATCCAGAAATCATTAATGCAATTGGTCGTGTATTTGCTGAATTGCCAAGTAATATTGGAGATCATCAGTTTGCTATTGATAAATTAAAAGAAACCGTTTCATCAAATGAAACTGCTGGCGCAAGCTTATACATCAATTTAGGTATCAACTATTTGAAATTAGGTGGAGAGCGTGGTGGTGAAGCAGTGAGTGCTTTCCAAGAAGCGATTAACCGAGATCCAAAGAATGCTTATGCATACTATAGAATTGGTAAGGTTTACCAAACTCAAGCTAATAAAGAGTCTTTAGAAGAAAACTTTAGAAAAGCGGTGGAGATTGATCAAGCTATCGCTCCGGTATACATGTCTAAATACACTTATTACTCAGACAAGAATACAGATTCAGCTAAATCTAACTTAGATACTTATTTAAAATATGCAGACAAGGATCCTGTGTTGGATTTCTTAAATGCTGACTATTTATTCCAAGCTGGTCAATATGACCAATCTTTGGCAAAAGCAAAAGAATTAGAGGCTTCTGTAGGGGTGACTGCTTTACCAAGATTGAGCATTTTATTGGCTTATATCGCTGATCGTAAAGGGGATTCTGTGACTTCTAAAAACTATATTGATCAATTCTTGAACAATAAGGCTGTAGAGAAAATTGAAAGCTCTGACTACGAGTTAGCTGTTAAAGTGTACTCTAAATTCCCAGGAAATCAAGCTGTTTTAGCAGATTTATTGACTAAGGCAATTGCAAATGAGACACAAAAAGCAACTAAATTAAAATATTACAAATTAGGCGCTGATATGTACGAAAAAGCTGCTATGTATGCTGATGCTTTAAAATGGTATGCAGACTATTCTACATTAAGAGGTGTGAAAGATGAAGTGTATTTCTACAAAACGGCATCTTTAGCGATCAATGCTAAAGATGGGGTAACAGCTGCTGCTGCTGCAAAAGAGTATATTGCTGCCTTCCCAGATAAGCCAAATGGCTATAATTTCAACAATAAAGCAGCTAAAATCTTAGATTCTACGCATGCATTAGGTCTTCAATTTGAAGCAGCTAAATTGCAAAATGAGTTTTTTGCAAAAGATCCGTCTAAGTATAAGCAAGGATTTGTATCTAACTATTACACAATGATGGGTTATTATAACGAAAATAAAGACTTTGAAAACGCTATTGCAATGTGTGACAAAGTGCTTGAAATCATCCCTGGAGAGCCTCAAACAGTTCAAATTAAAGAGGGTTTAATGAAAAACTGGGAGATCTATAAAAAGATGAAAGCTAAAGAGTCAGCTAAGAATTAAGCTTTGTAAAAAAAAGTATAAAAAACTCCCCTTTTATGGGGAGTTTTTCGTTTTAGGTGCTATCCTTTGTGTATTTTTGCGGCACCAAAATAACTCGTATGAATTTGCAACATTTCTTGTTGTCTGCTAACGAAACCAATAGTGCAACAAATTACTTGCCAATTGCTTTGCAAATCATTTTTGCAGCGGGCTTCGTAGCCTTCATGATATTAGTATCTAGCTTCTTAGGTCCTAAGCGAAAAACATCTGACAAATTAGAAAATTTTACTAGTGGTATTGAAACGCATGGTGATGCAAGATCTCCTATGGCAATTAAATATTTCTTAGTCGCAATTTTATTTGTTTTGTTTGATGTGGAAGTAATTTTCTTCTATCCTTATGCGGTGAATTTTAAAAGTTTAGGATGGACAGGTTTCTTTGAAGTAGTAATGTTTGTTGGATTCTTCTTAGTTGGATTTATTTATATTTTGAAGAAGGGTGCTTTAAAGTGGGAAGACTAATTATTAAAAATTAATTGAATTAATATGCGTCCAGTTAGATTTAATGTACATCCAAAAGAAGCGAATATTGCAGATGCAATTTCGATGGGTGCTGCACCAGATGGTATTTCTGGAGAAGGATTTTTTGCAACACAGTTAAGTTCTGTAGTGGGTTTAGCAAGAAAGAATTCATTATGGCCTTTGCCTTTTGCAACATCATGTTGTGGAATTGAATTTATGGCAACGATGGCATCGCACTATGATTTATCAAGATTTGGTTCTGAGCGTGTGGGATTCTCTCCTCGTCAGTGTGACCTTTTAATGGTGATGGGAACTATTGCAAAAAAAATGGCTCCAGTATTAAGACAGGTATATATTCAAATGGCTGAGCCTCGTTGGGTAATTGCTGTAGGTGCTTGTGCTTCTAGTGGTGGTATTTTTGATACTTATAGTGTATTACAAGGTATTGATCAAGTGATACCTGTAGATGTATATGTTCCAGGTTGTCCTCCAAGACCAGAAGCTATTATTGATGGCTTTATGAAAGTACAAGACTTAGTGGGACAAGAAAGTGTTAGAAGAAGAAATAGCGAACAATACAAAGCATTATTAAACAGCTACGGCATTCAATAAAAATATTATGGCTTTGACGAACGAATATATTCAAGAACAATTAGTAGCCAAGTTTGGTGAGCAAGTGTATGCATTTAGCACTGCTAATGGTATGCTTTCTTTCGAATCTGCTAAAGACTTGAATTTAAAAGTAATGCAGTTCTTATATGACGAACCTAGTTTAGGTTTTACTTTTTTAACTGATCTATGTGCAGTGAACTATCCAGACAATGTGGGTGGTGAATTAGTGGTTGTATATCACTTGCATAATTTAAGAGAAAATGTAAGAATCAGATACAGCGTTGCAACTTCAGTGAATGCGCCAGATGTATTTACAGCAAGTAAATTATTTGAAGCGGCTAATTGGATGGAGCGTGAAACCTATGATTTCTTTGGCGTGAATTTTGTTGGTCATCCAAACCTAAAGCGCATATTAAATGTGGATGAAATGGATTATTTCCCATTAAGAAAAGAGTTTCCTTTGGAAGATCAAACAAGAATTGATAAGGATGATGAAATGTTTGGAAGAGGATAATCTCAAAATTTTAAAGAAGCCAACGCAAATAAAATTAACATGGAAGCAAATCACAATATTACATTACCAGAAGGTTCAATAGAAAAGCAAACTACCACTTTGAATTTTGGTCCTACGCATCCTGCAACGCATGGTGTATTCCAAAATATCATGGAAGTGGATGGAGAGCGTGTAGTATCTACTGAACAAACTGTTGGATATATCCATCGTGCATTTGAAAAATTAGCAGAAAGAAGACCTTTATATCAAATCACTCCCATTACGGATAGATTAAATTATTGTAGTAGTCCTATCAATAATATGGGTTGGCATATTACTTGCGAAAGATTTTTACAAATTGAAACGCCAAAGCGTGTTGATTATTTAAGAATCATCATCATGGAATTGGCTCGTATCTCAGATCATTTAATTTGTAATTCTATCGTGGGTGTGGATACGGGGGCATACACTGGTTTCTTATATGTGATGCAATACAGAGAGTTGATCTATGAAATTTATGAAGAAGTATGTGGTTCAAGATTAACTACGAATATTGGTAGAATTGGTGGTTTCGAAAGAAACTTTTCTAATACAACATTTACAAAATTGGAGAAATTCTTAAATGAATATCCAAAAGTGTTGAAAGAGTTTGAAAGCTTGTTTACGCGTAATAGAATTTTCATGGAGCGTACACAAGGTACTGGTGGAATTAGTGCTGAGCGTGCGATGAACTATGGTTTTACTGGACCTAATTTAAGAGCAGCTGGTGTGGACTATGATGTGCGTGTAGCAAATCCTTATAGTAGCTATCAAGATATTGATTTTACAGTACCTGTAGGCTCTACTGGAGACAACTATGATCGTTTCTTAGTGCGTAATGCAGAAATGTGGCAAAGTTTATCCATTATTCAACAAGCTTATAATAAAGTGCAATCTTTCAAAGGAACTGATGCAGAAGTATTCCATGCAGATGTACCTGAATATTATCTTCCTAAAAAAGAAGATGTATATACTAAGATGGAAGCATTGATCTGGCATTTCAAAATTATCATGGGAGAGATTGATTTACCAAAAGGTCAAATCTATAGTCCAGTAGAAGGTGGTAATGGAGAATTAGGATTTTACTTAATCAGTGATGGAGGTAGAACACCTTTCCGTTTGCATTTCCGCAGACCATGTTTCATTTACTATCAAGCATATCCTGAGTTAATCAAAGGTGGCATGTTAAGTGATGCGGTGGTTACCATGAGTAGTTTGAATTTAATTGCAGGTGAATTAGATGCATAATTAAAATAGAAAAGAATAGTATGGCATATATATTTAATGATACACAAATGGCCGAGTTTAAGCGCTTGGTTGCTAGATATCCAGAAGGAAAACAAAAAAGTGCTTTATTGCCTGTGTTGCATTTAGCACAAGAGAGTTTTGATGGATGGTTGCCAACAGAGGCATTAGATTATGTAGCAAGTTTATTACAAATCGAACCTATCGAAGTATATGAAGTAGCTACCTTCTATTCAATGTATAATTTAAAGCCAGTTGGTAAGTATGTATTTGAAGTGTGTCAAACTGGTCCTTGTATGATTAGTGGATCTGATTCAATCATTGATTATATCAAGCAGGTTTTATCTATTCAACCTGGAGAGACTACTAAAGATGGTTTGTTTACTTTGAAATTAGTAGAGTGTTTAGGTGCTTGTGGTTATGCACCTATGATGCAAGTTGGAAAGATTTATAAAGAGCATTTAACTAAAGAAAAAGTGGATGCCATTATTGCTGAGTATAGACAAGCAGCTAACAAAAATTAAAAGAACCTAGTTAAATAAATAACAATGGGCGTTAAATTATTATTAGAAAAAGCAAATGTTCCAGGGATTAGATCCTTTGAAGTGTATCGCAGAGAAGGTGGTTACCGTTCTGTTGAGAAAGCTTTGAAAGAAATGAATCCTGAATCGATTGTTGAGGAAGTGAAGAAGAGTGGATTAAGAGGTAGAGGTGGTGCAGGTTTCCCAACAGGAATGAAATGGAGTTTTATTGCAAAACCAGAAGGCGTTCCTCGTCACTTGGTTTGTAATGCAGACGAAAGTGAGCCAGGTACATTCAAGGATAGATATTTAATGGAATTCTTGCCTCATTTATTAATTGAGGGTTTGATTGTTTCAAGTTTTGCATTAGGTTCTAGCGATACCTATATATATATCAGAGGGGAGTATGCTTGGATTCCAGATATTTTAGAAGAAGCGATTAATGAAGCAAAAGCTGCAGGCTTTTTAGGAAAAAATATTTTGGGTACTGGATTTGATTGTAATATCCATGTACAAAGAGGTGGTGGTGCGTATATCTGTGGTGAAGAAACTGCCTTGATTGAATCTTTAGAAGGTAAAAGAGGTAATCCAAGAATTAAACCTCCATTCCCAGCGATTCAAGGTTTATGGATGCGTCCAACGGTGGTGAATAATGTTGAAACCTTAGCAGCTATTGTACCTATTATTAATATGGGTGGCGATGAGTATGCAAAAATTGGTGTGGGAAGATCTACGGGCACAAAATTAATTTCTGCATGTGGTAATATCAACAAGCCAGGTGTGTATGAAATTGACATGACTATTTCAGTAGAAGAATTTATTTACAGCGATGAATATTGCGGAGGTATTAAAGGCGGCAAGAAATTAAAAGCTTGTATCCCGGGCGGATCATCTGTGCCTATTTTACCAGCTAACTTATTATTAAAAACTGCAAAAGGCGAAACCAGGTACATGAACTATGAAAGTTTAAGTGATGGTGGTTTTGCAACAGGATCTATGTTAGGTTCTGGTGGTTTTATTGTTTTAGATGAAGATCAATGTATTGTTAAAAACACTTTGACATTAGCTAGATTCTACAGACACGAAAGCTGCGGTCAATGTTCTCCATGTAGAGAGGGCACTGGCTGGATGGAAAAAATATTACACAAGATTGAACATGGTAAAGGATCAATGAGTGATATTGATTTACTATGGGATATTCAAAGAAAGATTGAAGGAAATACTATTTGTCCATTAGGTGATGCTGCTGCATGGCCAGTGGCTGCTGCGATTCGTCATTTCCGTGACGAGTTTGAATGGCATATTAATAACCCTGAACTTTCTCAAACAAGCAATTTTGGTTTACAACACTATGCAGATCCAATTCATATACCTGCATAACATAGAAAGATAAACTATGAGCGAACAAACATTATTTAAAGTAACCATTGACAACATTACCGTTGAAGTGCCAGCGGGTACTACTATTTTACAAGCTGCTAGAAAAATTGGCGGTGAAGTAGCGCCTCCTGCAATGTGCTTTTATAGCAAATTAAAAGGTAGTGGTGGTAAATGTAGAACCTGTTTAGTGGAAGTATCTAAAGGTTCTGAAAAAGATCCGCGTCCAATGCCAAAACTAGTTGCTTCTTGTAGAACAACAGTGATGGATGGAATGGAAGTAAAAAATATTACCAGCGAAAAAGTAGTGGATGCAAGAGCAGGTGTAGTAGAGTTTTTATTATTAAATCATCCTTTGGATTGTCCTATTTGTGATCAGGCAGGCGAATGTCATTTACAAGATTTAAGTTTTGAACATGGCAAGTCTGGAACAAGATATGAGTTCCAAAGAAGAACATTCAAAAAGCATGATTTAGGTAAGAATATACAATTGCATATGACGCGTTGTATTTTATGTTACCGTTGTGTATTCACTGCTGATCAATTAACCAATAAGCGTGAGCACGGTGTTTTAGATAGAGGAGATCATGCTGAAATTGCAACACATATTGAAAAGAGCTTAGACAATGAATTCATTGGAAATGTGATTGATGTTTGTCCAGTGGGTGCATTAACCGATAAGACATTTAGATTTAAAAATAGAGTTTGGTTCTTGAAACCAATGGATGCGCATAGAGATTGTCCAACTTGTTCTGGTAGAGTGACTTTATGGAATAGAGGAGATGAAGTATTTAGAGTAACTGCAAGAAAAGATGAGTGGGGTGAAATTGAAGATACACCAGAGGGACAACCAGGATGGATTTGCAATACTTGTAGATTTGACAAGAAGCAAACATCTGATTGGGTAATTGAAGGTCCTCGTGAAATTAATAGACATTCAGTGATTGCTCAAGGTCATTATGCAGGTAAGATAGGTACAACCAAACCAAAGGAAACTTTTACTGCAGTAAATGATGGAAGAACCCCTCATTTATTAATGGATATTCATGACCAAAGCGAGGTGAATAAACCTAATATTCATTTGAGTGAGATTAAGGGTCCTTCACACGGAGACACATTTAACAATAACAAAGCTTAATTGATTATAGCATGACACTTCTTTCATTTGATTGGGCATTTATCATAGAAAAATTAATAATGATTGCCATTATTGTTTTTGCTAGCTTGGGTATTGCCTTATATACCACATTTGGTGAGCGTAAAGTAGCAGCCATTTTGCAAGATAGACCAGGCCCAAGCCGTGCTGGCCCATTTGGTTTATTGCAACCATTGGCTGATGGACTTAAATTAATCTCTAAAGAAGAAATTATTCCTTCTCATGCCAATAAGTGGTTATTCATTTTAGGCCCAGGTTTAGCGATGACAGCAAGTTTGATGACTTGTGCTGTAATTCCATGGAGTACTGCGGTGGATGTGTTTGGCCGTCATGTAGAACTACAAGTGGCAGATGTAAACATTGGTATTTTATATGTTTTTGCAGTAGTGAGTATGGGAGTGTATGGTATTATGATTGGAGGCTGGGCTTCTAATAATAAATTCTCTTTAATGTCTGCATTGAGAGCAGCGTCTCAAGCTATTAGTTATGAATTGGCGATGGGCTTAGCTTTAATTGCTTTATTAATGACAACAGGTAGTTTAAGTTTAAAGACCATTGTTGAACAACAAGTTGCTGGCAACTGGTGGAATATTGTTTACCAGCCATTAGGCTTTTTATTATTTTTCATTGCAGCATTAGCAGAATGTAATAGAACACCATTCGATTTACCTGAGGCAGAAAATGAATTGAATTTTGGTTACCACCAAGAATACTCTTCTATGAAATTAGGTTTCTACTTATTTGCCGAATACATCAATATGATTATGAGTAGCGCGATTATGGCGTCTATGTATTTTGGAGGATATGATTTACCATTCTTCAATGAAGCAAGTGTAGCACCTAATATTGCAGCATTAATTGGGGTAGGTACTTTATTAATTAAGATTGTATTATTTATCTTCTTATTTATGTGGATTCGTTGGACTATTCCAAGATTCAGATACGATCAATTGATGAATTTAGGATGGAAGACCATGATTCCATTGGCGTTATTCAATCTATTATTAACAGGCGCTGTGATTTTAGCTAAATTATAATTAATAAAAAGTTTTATCAATAATATGCAACCACTTACCAATAAAGCACAAGCAGTGAATAGAGCTCCTATGAGTTTCTGGGAGCGCTTGTATTTAATTAATATCATCAAGGGTATGTTTATTACATTTAGTCACATGTTTAAAAAACAACCGACTATTAGATACCCAGAACAAAAGCGTGAGTTTAGCCCCGTTTTCAGAGGACTACATGTATTAAATAGAGACGAAGCTGGAAGAGAGCGTTGTACCGCTTGTGGTTTATGTGCTGTTGCTTGTCCAGCAGAAGCAATCACGATGGAAGCTGCTGAGCGTCAAGAAGGCGAAGAGCATTTATATAGAGAAGAAAAGTATGCAGCTAAATATGAGATTAATATGTTGCGTTGTATATTCTGTGGCTTATGTGAAGAAGCATGTCCAAAAGACGCCATTTATTTAAGTGAAACATTTGCACCTGCAAACTATAATCGTAAAGGCTTTATTTACGGAAAAAATGATTTATTAATTCCTAATCCTACTACAGAAGCGGCAGCTTTTGCAGCAGCAAAAGGAGTAGAAGCATAATTATATGAACACATTAGAGATTTTATTTTACGCATTATCTGCATTTGCAATTGCAAGCGCTGTAATGGTTTTAATAAGTAAGAACCCCATTCATAGTGTACTTTGGTTGATCTTAGTATTCTTTGCTATTTCTGGTCATTATATATTATTGAATGCGCAGTTCTTGGCAATCGTAAACATCATTGTGTATGCTGGTGCGATCATGGTATTGTTCTTATTTGTCATCATGTTAATGAATGTAAAGAAAGACAAAGAGCCACAAAAACAACATTTAGTAAAGTTCATTGGTGTAATTGCTGGTGGTAGTTTCTTGACTTTATTAATTGCATTGGTAAAACAAACAAGTCAATTAGAAGGAAAAACAGTTTTATTAAAAGAAGGCACTATTGGATTGATTCATCCTTTAGGCAAGGCTTTATTTAGTGACTATGTTGTTCCATTCGAAATTAGTAGCGTATTGTTTTTAAGCGCGATGGTGGGTGCGGTAATTATTGGTAAAAAATAAAATTATTAGGATATGCCTATATTAAATTATATCTATTTGTGTTTGACATTGTTTAGCATTGGAGTAATTGGTGTGTTAGTTCGTCGTAATGCTATTATTGTATTTATGTGCATCGAATTAATGTTGAATGCTGTGAATTTATTGCTGGTGGCTTTTTCAAAAATGTACAATGGAGCAGCATTTGCTAATGCGCCTGCTACCACTATTGGTATAGATGCTCAAATTTTCGTATTCTTTATTATGGTAGTGGCTGCTGCAGAAGTAAGTGTTGGCTTAGCAATTATTGTAATGATGTATAGAAATACACACTCGGTAGATATTAATTTCTTAAATAGATTAAAGAACTAATTTGTTTCGCATGAAAGTAATTATAGCGTTTATTATACTATGGCCTTTAGTTGGATTTTTATTCAACGGATTAGGCCGTAACATTTGGAGTAAAAAGACAGTGGCATATAAGGCGACTGGTTATATTTTAGCTTCATTCATTTTTAGCATCTTGGCATTTATGAATGTGCAAGAGCAAGGAGCGATCGCCGTTCATTATTTTGATTTTATTCATACAAGTAGTTTGGTCATTCCATTTGATTTTAAAGTGGATGCTTTATCTAGTTTGTTTTTATTAGTGATTACTGGAGTGGGTACATTGATTCACTTGTATTCTACAGCTTATATGAAAGATGAGGAAGCGCCTCATTATGCACGATACTTTGCCTATTTGAATTTATTCATCTTCTCTATGTTGTTATTGGTATTAGGAGACAACTTCGTGATCATGTTTATTGGATGGGAGGGTGTTGGCTTGTGTTCTTATTTATTAATTGGATACTGGTTCTCTAATGCATCATTTAACTATGCTGCTAAGAAAGCCTTTATTATGAATAGAATTGGAGACTTAGGTTTCTTATTAGCTATTTTCTGGTTAATTGTTAAGTTGGGTACGGTGAGTTATTCAGAAGTATTTACTGCAGAAAGCTTGGCTAAATTATCTTCTGGAGATATTACAGCTATCACATTATTATTGTTTGTAGGTGCGATGGGTAAGAGTGCACAGATACCTTTGTTTACTTGGTTACCAGATGCGATGGCCGGTCCAACACCAGTATCAGCATTGATTCACGCTGCAACCATGGTTACCGCTGGTATTTACATGATCACCAGAGCGAATATCTTATTTAGTGCTAGTGAATTAACGCAACATGTGATTGCTATAGTGGGTATTAGTACTGCATTATTATCTGCAACCATCGCGTTAAAGCAAAACGATATTAAAAAAGTATTGGCTTATTCTACAGTGAGTCAATTGGGTTATATGTTTTTAGGATTGGGTGTAGGTGCTTATTCTGGTGCGGTTTTTCATGTAATTACGCATGCATTCTTTAAAGCATTATTGTTCTTGGGTGCTGGATCTGTAATTCATGCAATGCATCATGAACAAGATATTCGTAAAATGGGTGGATTGAAAGCCAAATTACCTATTACACATATTACTTTCTTGATTGCTTGTATCGCTATTGCAGGAGTTCCACCATTTAGTGGCTTCTTCTCTAAAGACGAAATCTTAGCAGCTGCATTTGCAAAGAGTCCAATCTATTGGGCATTAGGTGTAATTGGTGCAGCCATGACTGCTTTTTATATGTTCCGTTTATATGCTACAACCTTCTTGGGTCAGTTTAGAGGAACGCATGAGCAAGAACATCATTTGCACGAGAGCCCTATTGCAATGACATTGCCTTTGATTTTATTAGCTGTTGCAAGTGCAATTGCGGGTGCATTGGGTATCCCAGCTATAATGGGAGGTAACCATTGGTTATCTCATCAATTAATTCCAATTATTGGTGAAGCACATGAAGCGCATTTATCACACGAGACTGAGTGGATTTTAATGGGCCTTTCTGTAACTATTGCTTTAGTAGCTTTATTGATTGCTGTGAATAGATATAAGAAACAAGCAGACCAAGAGCCAACAACAGCTTTGGGTAAGTTCTTATATAACAAATGGTATATCGATGAATTGTATAACAATGTCGTAGTGGAGCCATTGAATAAAATGTCTGGTTTCTTAAAAGAAACTATTGAAAGAAAAGTAATTGATGGCGCGGTAAATGGAGCAGGCAAATTAGTTCAATACAGTGCAAGACAAATTAGATTAATTCAAAGTGGTCAAGTAGGCTATTATATTTTATTCATGGTATTGTCATTGGTATTAATGATCGTGCTTTGGTTTAATGATATAGCTATTCTTAGATTTCTTTTTAAATTGACTCATAAATAATAAGTAACAATGTTTTTACTTTCTTTTTTAATTATTCCAGTAGTTGCAGCAATTGTTTTGCTTTTTATAAAGCATGAAAAATATGCTCAAGATATCGCTATTATTGCTGGTGTTGCTAGCTTAACTGCTGCGGTGAATATTATTTTAAATAATGTTGGCGTTGTAGATCTAACTTGGTTGCAAGTTTTGAATAGCCGTTTTGTTTTACAAGCGGATGGATTGTCCAAGATCTTGATCTTATTGACTGCTATCAGTTTCCCAGCTATTTTTATTGCTACTAGCAAAAATCAAGTGGCGAATAAAAATATCTTCTTGTCGCTCATGTTATTTACACAAGCTGGATTAATGGGTGTGTTCTTGGCTGGAGATGCGTTGTTGTTTTATTTCTTCTGGGAATTAGCTTTAATACCTGTTTATTTTTTATGTTCAATTTGGGGTGGAGAGAAAAGAATTGCTGTTACATTTAAATTCTTTATCTATACCTTTTTAGGTTCTTTGTTTATGTTGATTGGTATTATATATATGTATATGCACACCAAGGATCATAGTTTCGCATATGCATCATTTAAGGCAGCGGGACTAACCAATATGCAACAAGTCAGTGCTTTTGCATTATTCTTTATCGCCTTTGCTATTAAAATGCCCATCTTCCCATTACATACATGGCAGCCAGATGCTTACGACCAATCTCCAACATCAGTAACGATGGTTTTGAGTGCGGTAATGGTTAAAATGGGTTTATATGGTGTATTAAGATGGTTGATGCCATTATTCCCAAGTGCATTTAGTGCGCATACTCATTTTGTGATGGTTCTTTCAATCATCGGAATTTTATATGCATCTTTCATTGCTATCAAGCAAGATAATATCAAAAAATTAATCGCTTATTCATCTATAGCGCACATTGGATTAATGAGTGCTGCATTATTTGCAAATAAAGAAATGGGTACCCAAGGCGTTTTAATACAATTATTTTCACATGGTATTAATGTATTGGGCTTGTGGATCATTGCAGATATTATTGAGCAACAATCAGGCACAAAATTATTATCTGAAATGGGCGGTCTTGCAAAAAAGCAGCCAACCCTAGCTATATTATTAGTAGCATTTTCATTTGCCAATGTTGCATTGCCTTTAACCAATGCATTTGTAGGCGAATTTTTAATGTTTAATAGTTTATTCCAAGTAAATCCATGGATGGCTGCAGCAGCAGGCGTAAGTGTAGTATTGGCAGCTATTTATACTTTAAATATGGTGCAAAAATGCGCTTATGGAGAAGTAAGTACAGCGATTCAAAAAATGAGTACCAATAAGCCTGCACAAGCAGTATTGATTGTTTTAATCATTATTGTTTTTGTAACTGGGGTTTATCCTCAACCATTATTTGATCTAACAAAAGATACTTTATTACAATTGTTTGTAAAATAAATTAAAAGAATTAGCAATGAATGCAATTATAGTTTCTGCTTTATTAGGGGTGATATTAATGTTTTGTTCTTGGGGCTTTAAAAGTGAAAGCTTGCAAAAGAATATAGCATTAGTGGGTTTATTAGTTTTAATCGCCGCTAATTTAGCACAATTGAATGGCTGGTATGTATTAGATATCAATACTAAAGGGATGTTATCTTTTAGTAGATTCGGATTATATGCCAACACTATTTTATTTGTATTGACTTTCTTGTATTTATGGATCAATGCAGAAGAAATTGAAGCTATCGGACATCAAGCTGCTGATTTTTATGCTTTGTTCTTCTTTATTTTATGTGGTGCAAGTATCCTGACTTCTTTTGATAATTTATTGATGTTATTTATTGGTATTGAAATTCTTTCTATTCCATTATATATCTTAACTGGTTCTGATAAAAAGAATTTAATGAGTAATGAAGCTGCGTTAAAGTATTTTTTAATGGGCTCTTTTTCAACGGGTATACTTTTATTAGGTATCACATTATGTTATGGTGCATTGGGTAGCTTTAGATTAGAAGCTCCGGTGATTGTGCCTTCCAAAGGAATGGCTTATGAACAATATTTATTATCTGCAGGTTTGATTTTGATTTTTGCAGCAATGAATTTTAAAGTTTCATCAGCACCTTTTCATTTTTGGACACCAGATGTGTATGATGGAGCACCTACTGTTTTCACTAGCTTTATGGCTACCATTGTAAAAGCGGCAGGCTTTATCGCATTTATTGCTGTTTTCCATGTTCAATCAAAAGCTTTAGGATACTCATGGGAGTTATTATTAACTTTTGTGATTGTATCGACCTTATTGGTGGGTAATATCACTGCAGTGTTTCAAAGAAGTGTAAAAAGAATGTTGGCATACTCTAGTATTGCTCAAGCTGGATTTATGTTATTTGCATTATATGGTGTTTCTGATTTTGCTAACGAAGGCATTTTATTGTATGCTGTGGTGTATTCAGTAGCATCGATTGGAATTTTCGCTGTATTGGTTAAAATGAAGGATTATGGTTTTGAAGCATTCAATGGTTTATCAAAGACCCATCCTTTATTAGCTTTTGTAACGACTATCTTTTTATTATCATTAGCAGGTATCCCTTTAACAGGAGGCTTTTTTGCGAAATACTACATGTTGAATGCTATCTTAACTGCAGGTGCAGGTTTATGGGTAGTGATTGTTGCAGTGATTTTTGCGGCAGTCAGTGTGTACTACTATTTCAAGGTTATCCAAGCAATGTATTTTGTTCAAGGAAGCCCTGCAATTAAGGAATTGCCAAAGACATATACCTATAAATTATTGGTTTTAGCCGTTATATTGTTGGTTTTAGGCGTTTTCCCTAATCTATTGTTCAATTATCTATACTTTTAGCCGTTCCTCAAATAAACGGCTTCTGGATTCCTGCATTGTTTAATCTGTATTACCTTTAGGTTTCAGGAAAACTTTGCATTATGACCCTTCAAGATTCTTTTGTGTTAGCTTGGCGAACCGTTAAGAGCAACAAATTAAGAACTGGTATCACGGTAGCAATTATTGCTTTTGGTATCATGGCCTTAATTGGTATTATTACCGCTATTTCAGCCATGAACCAAAGTTTAAAAGAGAACTTCTCTTTTATGGGTGCCAATGCATTTAGTATTCGTTATAAAGAAATGAAAGCCAGAATGGGTGGGCCAGACCAAGGTGATGAATTCTCCAAATCTAAAAAAGGCAAGAAAGAGAAGAAGTCTAACTTAGACAAAGTGATCAGACTTGAAGAATCTAATTACTTCAAACAACATTATGGTTTTAACAGAGCACAAGTTTCGGTGTATAGAAGAGGTAATGGTAATAATGAAATTCATTACAAGAATAAAAAAACCAATCCTCAAATAGCGATGTTTGGTGCTGATGAAAGCTATCTTGCAGTAAGCGGATATACTTTAGCAACTGGCAGAAATTTGAATGCCGTGGATTTGCAAAGTGGTAGAAATGTGGCAGTTATTGGAAGCAATGTGGCTACTAAGTTATTTCCATCTAGGCCAGAAAAAATTGTAGACAAAATTATATTGGTTTCAGGTAAGCCTTATAGAGTAATTGGCTTGTTAAAATCAAAGGGTTCAAGCGCCATGATGAGACAGGATGATGTAATCATTACTTCGGTTAAAAATTTAAGACAATACCAAAATAATTCTTCTTATCAAATTGGGGTAATGGTGAATAATGTTGCAGAATTAGAACCTGCTATTGGAGAAGCCACAGATCAAATGAGAAAAGCAAGAAGATTAATACCTAGTGAAGCAGATAATTTTGTAATTGATAAGAGTGATAAGTTTGCTGAAATGTTTATTGGCTTTTTGGCCGGTATTAGTGGAGCTGCCGGTGCCATTGGTATGATTACATTAATTGGAGCGGCCATTGGTTTAATGAATATTATGTTAGTGGCAGTTAATGAAAGAACCAGAGAAGTTGGTTTGATTAAAGCAATTGGTGGTAAGAGAAAAGATGTGCGTCGCCAGTTTTTATTTGAAAGTATTTTGATCAGTATTTTAGGCGCTATATTCGGAATTATTTTAGGTGTTTTAGTGGGTAATATATTTAGTATTGTTTTAGGTACTGGATTTGTAATTCCTTGGATGTGGGTGGTAAT
>JACCDN010617180.1_pt1 | contig 25162 bp, 25 predicted proteins | sample 7441691 | NCBI WGS metagenome assembly JACCDN01 (sample SAMN15323439, study PRJNA562643) | freshwater metagenome | isolation source: river surface water | place: USA:Blue River Watershed | collected 2017-08-16 | reverse complement strand
TATTCATAGCTGGGTATTCTAGCCAAAAATTCCTTCATGGTCAAACTTAAATTTTAATCTAATTAAATAATAAAGAGATCACCAAAATTACTTGGTGATCGGGGAGTTCAAAAAACTGTCTAACACAACAGCCGTACTAGCTTTTAGGCGCGGATAAAAAATCAGCGCCTTGGACAGAACTAATACCTCCCCGACCTTAAAAAGAATCGAGGAACAAACTATTAACGGTGACAAACCGGTGTTAGAAAGAGGTTTTTGAAGCCCCAGAATAATTTGCACTATTCGTGGCTCATTCTAACCAAAATTTCCTTTAGGGTCAAACTTAAATTTTAATCTAATTAAATAAAAAGCTAGTTGAATCTCGTCGTTTTGAAGAAAAAATTTACATATGACGCAATATATAGTATAACTGCAGACATATTGAACAATTAATTAAAGTATGGATTATGGCTACTATAGATATTAGACTGAGAGTTCCAGAAGAAATGAAATCTGATGCAGAAGCGATATTTCAGCAGATGGGCATGACTATGTCTGAAGCAATGAGGATATTCCTTAGCCAGTGTGTTAATAGTGGGGGGTTACCTTTTAAACCGCATTCTAAGATTCCCAATAAAGAGACATTACAGTCTTTTAGACAGATAGAGACTGGTGAATATGAAACTTGTGCTATCAACGAATTTGAAAGAGTAATTGATAAACTGACTAAATAAGTAATTTAGATGAAAGAAATTTGTACTACAGTGCTTTTTACTCGTGATTTAAAACGGGTAGCGAAACGAAATAAAAACTTAGACAAAATAAAAGAAATAGTCAGGTTACTTGCTAGTGATACCCCTTTATTACCTAAACATAGATCTCATAAATTAGTAGGGGATAATTTTGCTAAATGGGAATGTCACATAGAACCAGACTTAGTTATTGATATATGAAGTAAGGGATAATAATGTCATTTTATATCGCACGGGAACTCATGCAGACTTGTTTTAAACAAATCTGTTTGTTTTTAGAATATAGGTAAAACAACTGTAACTAGAACTGGACTTCAATTGAAGAAACTATTATACTCTTAAGCTTTAAAGGAAGTATTAAATTAAGCAAATTGGTTTGGTAATAGTATGGCTGTAAAAATTCACAATAAAGATGATTTTGCTAAAATGCGAGCAGCTGGCAGGCTAGCTGCAGAGACTCTTGATTTTATTACAGATTATATAGAGCCCGAAATAACAACAAATTATCTTAACGATCTTTGCCACGAGTTTATTACATCTAATGGTGGAATAGCTGCACCTTTAAATTACAAAGGTTTTCCTAAATCAATATGCACTTCAATTAATCATGTTGTATGCCACGGAATACCATCTGATAAAAAATTAAAAAATGGTGATATAGTTAACATTGATGTAACAGTAATATTAGATGGTTGGCACGGTGATACTAGTAGAATGTTTTATGTAGGGCAGGTAGCTATTAAGCCAAAACGTCTCATTCAGGTTACCTATGAGGCGATGATGATTGGTATAGAGATGGTAAAGCCAGGAATAAAACTTGGTGATATTGGCTATGCTATTGCAAACCATGTTCAGAAGCATAATTATTCAGTAGTAAGAGATTATACTGGTCATGGTATTGGTAGAATATTTCATGATGAACCGACTATTCTTCATTATGGAAGGCCAGATACAGGCCTTGTTTTAAAAGAAGGGATGTTTTTCACTATTGAACCTATGGTAAATGTTGGGAGTCATGAAACTATCTTAAGCAAAATAGATGGTTGGACTGTCACTACCCGAGATAAATCTTTATCAGCTCAGTTTGAACATACTGTTGGTGTTACTGGCACTGGTGTTGAAATTTTTACAACTTCGCAGAAGAATTTACTCATGCCTCCATATGCAAGCAGCAAGTGAAAAATTACCACATTATGTTGGTCATAGAAAGCGTCAAAAAGACAAATTTCTTAAAAATCCTCCCAGTAGTTTTAGCGATTATGAATTAGTCGAACTAATGCTTTTTCAGTCAGTTCCTAGGAAAGATGTAAAACCACTGGCAAAAGAATTACTAAATAAATTTGGCAATTTAAATAATTTAATTAATGCAACTGGGGAAAGTTTATCTGAGATCAGGGGGATGAATCAAAATATCTTTATGAATTTAAAAATCACAAAAGAATTAATGAACAGGGCTCTTGCTGCTGAAGTTATAAACCAGAACGTTATTGCCTCATGGGGTGCTTTGCTTGAATATCTAAAATTCAATATGAGTAATTTACAACTTGAACAATTTCGTGTTTTATTTCTAAATAAAAAGAATAAGTTAATAGCTGATGAAATTATGGCAACTGGTACTATTGATCAAACTCCTGTTTATCCAAGAGAAATCATAAAAAGAATTTTAGTTCATGAGGCAGGAGCAATTATCTTAGTGCATAATCATCCAAGTGGAAGTGCAAAGCCTTCAAACTCTGATATTGACTTAACCGCGCAAATTGTTAATGCTTGTAAAACTGTAAATGTCACTGTGCATGATCATGTAATTATTGGCAAAGGTGAGTATTATAGTTTTAAAACAAATATGTTATTATGAATTATATAGTTTCATTTTCGCTGCTTATTTTACTATCTTTTTTCTTATCAATAATGTTGGTAAAAGGAACGATAATTATCATGTCTAAATTCAATATTGTTGATAAACCAAGCCATAGAAGGGCGCATTCTAAAGTTACTCCAAGAGGTGGTGGGCTGGCTTTCGTGATAACGTTTTGCTTGTTATTACCGATTTTTGAGTATTTTTATTTGGGCAGTTTATACAACTCTACTAATATTATTTCAATATTTGCGCCAATTGCGTTAGTTTCATTCTGGGATGATGTATCGGAAGTGCCTATATTATTTAGATTGTTGATTCACATATTATGTTCTGTTTTAGCTGTTATGTGGCTTATACATCCATATAGAATATTGCATAGTGAATTATCATTAAGTATAGAGCTAATAATTGGATCTTTTGCCTTGTTGACTTTTTTAAATGTGTATAATTTTCTTGACGGAATTGATGGTATAACAGTTTCTGAATCTATTCACCTTTCACTTACAATATTAATTCTTTGTTTTATCAAACAAGATATTATTCCAAATGTCTGGACAGTAATTACGGTTGCTTGTATCATCTTTGGGTGGTCATGTGGGTTTATTTTGTTTAATTGGCAACCAGCTAGTATTTTTATTGGCGATGTTGGTAGTATTAGCCTTGGTTTTATTATAGGTGTTTGTTTGTTAACAGTTGCTGCTGGTAGTGAACGCTTATTTGCTGCTTGTGTTATAGCGGCTTTGTACTATATTGCTGATGGTGGTTTAACTTTGTTAATCAGGTTAGTAAATAGAGAGAAAATTTGGTTACCACATTTACAACATTTTTTTCAGAAAGCTGTAAAAAAAGGTCTAACTCATAGAATGGTTGTTTTAAGAATAATCAACTGTAACTTTGTTCTTATGCTGCTTTCAATAGGGTCATTATTTTATCCCGTTATTTGTATCATTTTTGCTTTGCTAGTAGTTACAATTACTCTAATTAAGTTGGTAGTATGAAGCCCATAATTGATGATATTAACAAAATTATTTATAAAATTTATAAGACTAAACATCCGTTATTGGGTGAAATAATGTTTAATTGGTCAAAGATAGTCGGGGCAAAATATAGTAATAAAACAGCTCCGTTAAAAATCAGTACTACACAGGAAAAACAGCAAAGAGTGAACATTTTGTTAGTTGGAGTTGATAATTCTAGTACATCAGTAGAAATAGTGTTTCAACAAGATATTCTTATTGAAAGAATGGCTATTTATATGGGATATAAAGCAATAAATAAAATTAGGACAATTGTAAAATCATAAATGATAAACGATAAAGATTTTGTTAAAGAAGTAATGCGGATAATTAACCTTGTTGTATCAACAATTGAGGATAATGATGTTGATGGTAATATTGATATTGATATTAATGGCGATATATTGAATATCACTACGCAAGCTGGGATATTTGTGCTCAATAAACAATCTGCTGTTAAAGAGATTTGGCTTTCTTCGCCAATTAGTGGTCCTCATCATTTTTCATATAATGGCAGATCATGGGAATCAAAATCAGGGAATGATTTATTTAAAATATTATCCAGTGACTTAGAAATCGAAATTAAGAATATTATATGAATGATAATATAAAAACTTTGCTAGTATATTTAAAAAATTATAAAAGTAATTTGATTGTTGTATTCTGTTCATTATTCGTTGTTGCTGTTTCTCTGCTTGGGCTTGGTTCAGTTTTTAGGCAATTAGTTGATAACGGCCTTGTGGGTAACCAATTAAGCTCAATTAATAATTCAGTTTTTGCTATTTCATTATTAATTGGCATATTTGCAGTTGGTAGTTTTTTTCGTTCATATTTTATTAATATAGTAACAGAAAAAATTATTGCTCAAATAAGATCTGATAGTTATAACAAATTACTTAAATTAGAAGTAGCAATTTTCGAGGAGTTAAAAATTGGCGACATTATCTCAAGGTTAAGCTCAGATCTTGAATCAGTTGGAATTTTAATAACTAATTTCTTATCTTTCTTTATTCGTAATTTTATAATGTTGCTTGGGGGAGTTATTTTGATGTTCTTTCAGAGCCCTAAGCTATCAATATTAGTGATTTTAAGTGTACCAGTGTTACTTGCTCCACTCTTATATTTAAGCAAGCATGTCCGAAATCTTGCCAAGAGAGTAATGGTAGAAAAATCTGAGTTATCATCTTTTATAGAGGAGAGTTTCTCGGCTATTCGTACTTTATATGCTTTTAATAAACAAGCTTATGCTTCTGCAAGATTTAACGAGAAAATAGCAACATATGTCCAACATGCGAGTAAAAGGCTTAAATTAAGGTCTTTATTTTTCGCTTTAGCTATAATATCTATAGCAGGATCCATAACTGCGGTAATATGGGTAGGTAGTTTGGATATAATTAGTGGTAAAATGACATCAGGCCAGATGATATCATTCATATATTATGCTATAATTGTTGGCATGAGTGCAGGTGGTATAGCTGAATTATTCAGTGAAGTTCAAGGTCCACTAGCTGCTCTTGAGAGGGTGTTTGATCTACAAAACATAAAAAATTCTTACAAGCTAAATCCAATATCAACAAATATTCATAATGATTCCGCTAATGCTTGGCAAAGTTACGATATTTCTTTCAAAAATGTGAAATTCTCTTATCCTTCAAGACCCGATACACTAGTCCTTGACAATATTAGCTTTAATATAAAACAAAATCAGTTTACAGCTATAGTTGGAAAATCTGGTTCAGGAAAAAGTACTATTATGCAGTTGATTCTTAATTTCTATCAGCATCAATCTGGAGAAATTCAAATAGCTGGTAATGATATAAGTTCTTATAATGCTTGTGATATAAGAAAAATAATTGCTTATACGCCTCAGGAACCTGATATTTTTTCTGGGACAATAAAATATAATATTATGTTTTCTAACCCGAGTGCCAAGGATGAAGATGTTCAGAAAATAGCCCAATTATGCGGGATTGATAAATTTACAGATGTTTTGCCACACGGTCTTGATACTGAAATTGGTGAAAAAGGTGTTAGGATGTCAGGAGGACAAAAACAGAGAGTGGCAATAGCCAGAGCTCTTCTCTATCAACCCCAAATTCTACTTCTTGATGAGGCAACAAGTGCTCTTGATACTGAAAGCGAGAAAGAAATATTAGATAATATAAAAAAAATTATGCAAGGTAAGACTGTTATTTCGATAGCTCATCGTATTTCTTTTGCGCAGGAAACTGATAATATTTTAGTTATAGATGATGGAAAATTGGTCGGTACCGGTAAACACGAAACCCTTTTAGAAAGCAGCGATATTTATAATTTATTGTATAGTCATTCACTTTGAATTTGTCCCTGCGCCAGAATTGCCACTATTTTCGCTATAAACCCTGCAAAAACTATTGTTTGTAAAGCAAACTAACTTTTTTGCGGATGAACGAATTAATCTAAATCTTAAACAAGATCAAACTAAGAAAAATAATAAACAGGTAAAATATCGAATACCAAAATAGTTTTTTAGCTATTTGATTTTGTTTATTATCTCTAAATAATCTTGCTCCATAATATAAAAATATTAAACCAAAAATAACAGCAGTAATTAAATATAACTTATTACTAATGTTTAAAAAATAAGGCCATAAACTTACAAAAAACATTAATATACTATAAAACATAATATGTTTTTTTGTATATAATGATCCTTTTATTACTGGCATCATGGGTATATTACAATTTTTATAATCATCTGATCTAAACAATGCTAGTGCCCATGAATGCGGCGGAGTCCAAATAAAAATAATAGCAAATAACGAAAAAGATTGCCAAGATACATCGCCAGTAACGGATGCCCATCCAATCACTGGCGGGAGAGCTCCTGCAACTCCTCCAATTACTATATTTTGAATCGAGGCTCTTTTAAGCCATATTGTGTATATGTATATATAATATAATATGGTAATGGTAAGTAAAATAGCTGAAATAATATTTACTGATAATGCCATCATAATTACAGATATAATGCCGGTAATTATGCCAAATGCAAGAGCCTCATCCGCTTTGATAGCTCCAGTAACTAATGGCCTTTTTTGAGTGCGTTTCATAATGGCATCGATATCTCTATCGTACCACATATTAATTGCAGCCGCTGAACCAGCACCAATGGCGATACATAAAATAGCTACAAATGCGATTAAAGGATGGATTTTTCCAGGAGCTAAGAACATACCAGAAAAAGCAGTAAAAACCACAAGCGACATAACTCGTGGTTTCATTAACATGAAATAATCCCCAATCGAACCGCCTATATTATCATCATAAGATAATATAGGTAAATTAATATTAGCCATTATAATCTATAGAATTGTTGGCTGTTTTTCAAAGGTGTGATACGGAGGAGGAGAAGGGAGTGTCCATTCCAAAGTATCTGCCCCTTCGCCCCAAGGATTATCTTCACATTTTTTACCGAATTTTAATGTATAGAAAATGATATACACAAAGAAAATAGCGGCGGCAAAGGAAATATAAGACCCGATAGATGATACCAAATTCCACCCAGCGAAAGCATCTGGGTAATCTGGAATACGCCTTGGCATACCAGCAAGCCCCAAGAAATGCTGAGGAAAAAACGTGAGATTGACACCTATAAAGGTGATCCAAAAATGTGTTTTTCCCATCCATTCCGGATATTGACGTCCTGACATTTTACCAAACCAGTAGTAAAAACCAGCAAAAGCTGTAAATAATGCACCAAGAGACATAGTATAATGAAAATGTGCAACTACATAATAAGTATCGTGAAGTACCCGGTCTAAAGCAGAATTGGATAAAACAATGCCAGTAACACCACCAATAGTGAATAGAAGAATGAAACCTATCGAAAATAGCATTGGTGTTTTAAAAGAAATTGATCCACCCCACATTGTAGCTATCCAACTAAATATTTTGATACCTGTTGGAATAGCAATAATCATCGTGCCAGCTGTAAAATATAAAAGAGCATTGTATGATAGTCCCACTGTAAACATATGATGTGCCCAAACTATAAATCCCACAAATCCAATAATAGCCATGGCACAAACCATGCCAGTATAGCCGAATATTTTTTTACGAGAAAATGTAGCAATTACCTGGCTGACAATGCCAAATCCGGGAAGGATTATTATATATACTTCAGGATGTCCGAAGAACCAGAATAAATGTTGAAATAAAATTGGATCACCGCCACCTTCAGGTTTAAAGAAATGAGTACCAAAATTTCTGTCTGTAAGTAACATAGTTATAGCCCCAGCTAGTACTGGCAGAGCGAGGATAAGTAGAAATGCAGTAATTAATATAGACCATGCAAATAATGGTAATTTAAACATCCCCATTCCTGGAGCACGCATGTTGAATATAGTTACAATCATATTTATTGCCCCCAAAATGGAAGACATGCCAGCAAGGTGTAGGCTAAATATAGCCATATCAACAGCTGCTCCAGGGTGACCTGATAAATTGCTTAATGGTGGATATACCGTCCATCCTGTGCCTGCTCCACCATCTGTAACACTAGATAAAACAAGTAAAATAAGCGATGGAACTAGAAGCCAGAAACTTATATTATTCATCCTAGGAAACGCCATATCTGGTGCTCCTATCAATAATGGTACAAACCAGTTGCCAAAACCGCCAAACAGAGCTGGCATAATCATGAAAAATACCATAATCAAAGCATGTGCAGTAATTAGAACGTTGTAAAATTGATAATCACCACCAAGAAAATTTGAGCCAGGTATTGATAATTGTATCCTAAAAAGAACCGAAAACGCCCCTCCTATTAATCCAGAAATTACGGCAAGGATGATATACATAGTACCAATATCTTTGTGATTTGTTGACATTAGCCACCTTTTCCAACCACGTGGAGTATCATGTTCACTATCTGACATAATTAGTATCTACCTAACTTAATTTTATTTATAATATTTATTTTTTGGCAAAACTGACTTTTGTAATATCAGCTACTGTTTTTGCCTGAGCTTGTTTTACCCATTCCTTAAATTCTTCCTTGCTTACCACTTCAATAGCTATAGGCATAAATCCGTGATTTATACCGCATAATTCCGAACATTGTCCATAATAAACTCCTTTTTTATCTATTTTGGTCCAAGTTTGATTGACTTTCCCTGGTACCGCATCAGTTTTGATACCAAGAGCTGGAATGGCAAAACTATGAATTACATCTGCAGCGGTAATTAGGAACTTTATAACTGACCCTTGTGGAACAATTACTCTGTTATCTACTTCTAGAAGTCTTATTTGTCCGGGTTTTAAATCTTTATCTTGAACCAAGTTGCTATCAAATTCAATGTGGCCATGATCTGGATAGCTATAGCTCCAATACCATTGCGAGCCAACAACTTTTATCGTTACATCAGCTGGTGGAGAATGTTCCATTGTTTTCAGGATTCGAAATGAAGGAATAGCAATAATTATCAATATTATAATAGGAATTACCGTCCATATAACTTCAATTGCTATATTATGAGTAAATTTTGCTGGAACAGGGTTGCGCTTAGCATTAAATTTAAATATCACATAAGCTAACAATATCATTACAAATATTACTATTGCCGTTGTAATAAAAAGAAGGAAATTATGAAAAGAATGCAACTCTGCCATGACAGGGCTGGCTGCTGCTTGGAAATCTATTTGCCATTCATATGGTGCGTTGGCATTGCATATGGATGTTTGTAATAAACTAAATATCAACAACAAAATCCTTGTCATAGCCTAATATCCTAATAAATTTGTAATTTTAAGGTATGTTAAAATACCAACTCTAACTGGCATGATACATTTTTTTGTCTTAATCATAAAGAAATAAATCAAAATAACACATGTAATATATTAGATCTTTTCAAGAAAAGTCGCATTTTTTAGCTATTTAGATAAATATTGTTTCAAATAGCGGCCTGTATGACTTTCATTGCAAGCTGCAACGGTTTGAGGTGTTCCTTCTACAACTATTGATCCTCCTTTTTCGCCACCTTCTGGGCCTATATCTATTACATTGTCTGCTGTTTTAATTACATCCATATTATGTTCAATAACCAGAACTGTATTGCCCTTATCTACAAGTTTGTGCAATACATCTAGTAATTTTTTAATATCGTCAATATGCAAGCCAGTGGTTGGTTCATCTAAAATATACAAGGTTTTACCAGTTGAGCGTTTGGATAATTCTTTGGCTAACTTGATTCTCTGAGCTTCTCCCCCGGAAAGAGTAGTAGCTGACTGGCCAATTTTAATATATCCAAGACCTACTTCTTGTAATGTTGCTAATTTTTCATAAATATTAGGAACTTTTTCAAAGAATTTGCTAGCATCTTCAACAGTCATATCTAGCACGTCGGCAATATTCATGCCTTTATATTTAACTTCTAAAGTTTCGCGGTTATATCTTTTGCCGCTACAGATGTCACAATTAATATATATATCAGGTAAGAAGTGCATTTCTATTTTAATTAATCCGTCACCTTGACAAGATTCGCACCTACCACCTTTAACGTTAAATGAAAATCGTCCAACTTTGTAACCACGTACCTTAGATTCTGGTAGATCTGTAAACCAATCTCGAATAGGAGTAAAAGCACCAGTATAAGTTGCAGGGTTTGAGCGTGGAGTTCTGCCAATGGGCGATTGATTAATATCAATTATTTTGTCTATATACTCAAGTCCTTGAATTGATTCAAACTCTCCGGGATAAATTTTGGTTTTTGGTTCTAAATATTTTAAAGCAGCTTTGTAAAAAGTATGAATTATCAGTGAGGACTTACCGCTACCAGATACACCAGTTACCGCATTAAAAGTGCCAAGTTTTAGTTTTAAATTGACGTTATGTAGATTATTTGCTTTGGCGCCGATTAATTCAATTTCTTTGTTTTTATGCCCTGGTCTGATTTTACTTGGGACGGCTATAAATTTTTTACCACTCAAATACTGACCAGTTATACTTTGCTCTGATTGTTTAATTTGTTCTGGCGTGCCCTCTGCGACTATATTTCCGCCATGAATACCTGCTCCAGGTCCGACATCAATAATATGATCTGAAGCAAGCATAGTATCATCATCATGTTCAACTACAATGACCGTATTACCAAGATCTCTTAAGTTTTTCAAAGTATCAATAAGGCGCGCATTATCTCTTTGATGAAGGCCAATTGACGGTTCATCAAGAACGTATAGAACGCCGCTAAGGCCAGAGCCAATTTGAGAAGCAAGTCTAATACGTTGGCTTTCACCACCTGACAAGGTACCAGATTCTCTAGATAAACTTAAATAATCCAGTCCAACATTGATTAAAAAATCTAATCTTTCACTAATCTCTTTAATAATTCGCTGTGCAATTAACTGTTGTTTTTTATCTAGAACTGAATCTAGTTTATCAAACCATTCTTTAGCTTTGGTAATTGTCTTATTAGCGATCTGACCAATATTTAAACCATCTATTTTAACGCATAAAGACTCCAATTTTAATCTGTAACCGCTACACTCACTACAATCATGTTTAGATTGAAAACGCCCTAATTCCTCTTTCATCCATGCAACGTCAGTTTTTCGGTATTTTTCCTCTAAGCTTGGTATGATACCAGCAAAAGGTTGCTCCATTATGTCTGATTTACGATCATCATGATATTCAAATCTAATGATATCTTCTCCTGATCCATAAAATAGGACATGTTTAATTTCTTTAGGTAATTGGTTAAATGGAGTGGTTAATTTAAAATCATAGTGTTTTGCTAAAGACTCTAAGGTATCAAGGAAAAATTTGGATAAAGATTTATTCCATGGCACAATTGCTCCATCGCTAATAGATAAGGTGCCATCTAGCACTATCAGTTCTTCGTCAAAGAAGGCTTCTTTACCAAGACCCTCACATTTTAGACAAGCACCAAATGGGCTATTAAAGGAAAAAATCCTAGGCTCTATTTCTTCTAATTTAAACCCAGAAACAGGACAAGAATATTTTTCAGAGAAAGTTATTCTATCTCCTTTTTTATAAGAAGATTTTTGCTCTTCTGGTAACTCTACAATTTCTATGTATGTGATACCATCTGCCATTTGCAGGGACATTTCTAAGCTTTCGGCCACTCTATTACCGAGCTCTTTATTTATTACCATTCGGTCAACAATAACTTCTATAGTATGTTTTTTATTTTTGTCAATTTTAGGTAATTCGTCTATATCACATAATTCTCCATTAAAAAACACTCTTTGAAAACCATGTTTTTTAAGATTTGCTATTTCCTTGCGAAATTCTCCTTTTTGCCCACGAATAATCGGAGAGAGGACGTATATTTTTGTCTCAAGCGGTAGAGAGTTGACTATATCAATCATCTCAGAAATAGATTGGCTTTTTATTGGTAACCCGGTAGCTGGAGAAAATGGAGTTCCTATTCTTGCATATAAAAGCCTTAAATAATCGTATATTTCAGTTATAGTACCAACTGTAGACCTTGGATTTTTGGAAGTAGTTTTCTGATCAATAGCAATAGCTGGAGACAGCCCAGATATCGATTCGACATTAGGTTTATTTTGAAGACGTAAAAACTGCCTTGCATAAGAAGAAAGGCTTTCAACGTATCTTCTTTGGCCCTCAGCGTATATGGTGTCAAAAGCTAGTGAAGATTTTCCTGAACCGCTAAGGCCAGTGATAACAACAAATTTATTTCTTGGGATATCAACATTTACATCCTTTAGATTATGTTCCCTTGCTCCCCGAACTTGAATGAATTCTTGCATATTTCAATATTTTATATTAAAGCCTCCAGACATTATAGTCGGCAAGAACTCTACAATGCAACAGTAAATTATTTGATATTGAAAATATTTATGCTAAACTACCGTTGCAAGTATGATTATTGCTAGTTATTTTTGCTAACAAAAAAAAATCTTTGAAAGAAGATGTTGGGTGTGATATACCTGTTAGTAGAAATTTATTTGATGCATAAATAATTAAGGATTATAGTAATGGCTGGTAGTTTAAATAAAGTTACATTAATTGGTAATCTGGGTAAAGATCCAGAGATTAGAAGTACTTCTGATGGCAAAGAAATCGCTAATTTTAGCATAGCAACAAGCGAAAATTGGAAAGATAAAATTACCGGAGAGAAAAAAGAAAAAACAGAATGGCATCGTATTGTTATATTTAAAGAAGGACTAGTTGGTATTGTCAAAAATTATGTGAAAAAAGGCTCGAAATTATATATAGAGGGTCAGTTGCAGACAAGAAAATGGGTCGATAATAACGGTCAAGAAAAATATACCACTGAGGTTGTTTTGCAAGGGTTTAATTCGGTCTTGATTCTTCTAGATGCAAAGGGTGGATCTGCAATGCATGCTACAAGTGGCGATAATATACCTAACTTTGATAATAGTGATTTAGACGATGAAATACCTTTCTAAAATTGGCCTTTCTAAAATTGGCCTTTCTAAAGTTGGCTTTTTTACAGCAATTATATTACTTACGTTATCTTCCTGCAGGACTCCGTCTCGGAATCTGGCACCTCTTAGCATGGGGAAGCTTTATGGTTTTGAGAAGATATTAGTAAAAGGTGGAGATTTTTGGATTACAACTTATCAAAAAATTGAAAATAAATCTGAACCTTATGTTTTCTACATTGAAGGAGAGGGTGCTGCTTTCGTTGGTAAATATAAAGTTTCTACCAATCCTACGCCTAAAAAACAAATGCTTATAAACCTTGCAGCAATGGATAAAAGGCCAAATGTGGTTTATGTTGCAAGGCCTTGCCAATATACACCAATGGAGCTCAATCCTAAGTGTGACAAATCTTACTGGACAGATAAGAGGCTATCTGATGATTCAGTAGCTGCTATAAACGATGTCATAAACAAGATTAATACTAATCATCAGAAATTTAGCTTGGTTGGTTACGCAAGCGGGGGTGGCATAGCTGTTTTGGTTGCTGCAAGAAATTCCATGGTTAAAGACATTATCACTATTGCTGGTAATCTAGATCACCGTGCTTTTACTAATTATCATAACGTTCCTCCAATGATAGGTTCGCTAAATCCAATTAATTACGCAAAATCAGTAAAACATATACCGCAACGTCATATTTCAGGAGGAAAAGATGAAATTATTCCGCCTTTTATAGCTGATAAATATGTCGAAGAATCAGTTTCATCTTGTGTAAAACAGGAAATATTTCCCAGTATAGCTAAAACTGGTTGGGATAAAGTTTGGGAATATGTTTATATTAGGCCGGTAAGGTGCTATGATTAATTCGTTGCTCTTACTTAAGTGCATCTACAAAGTGCATCGGCTTTGTGTTGCTATGTGAGAGATTTGTAAGTCTGTAAGCCTTATATTACAATGGTCAGACAACCGTCATGGCGAGCAAAGTCTACGCTTTGCGTGGCCATCTAGAAAAAATAAAACCGCAGAGTTAAGCCGTTTTATAGCATAAGTACTGGATTGCCACGCTCCCTGTGGTCGCTCGCAATGACGCTTGTACACTGGCTTTGGCGACCCATGCAACAAGGCCAAGTGCATCTAGAATAAGGGTATGATTTTTCTGCTCTAGCTATACAGCAGCTATAAGTTTTCGAATAAAGCCATGGGGGCAGTCGGAGCTTTTAATGTTTAATAATTAATAATCATATAGTGAATTAGATGGCAAAATATCTCATTAAAATTATAGTTAATTATCTCGAAATTGCCTATGTTCTTGCTCGTCATTTTCGTGTTGGTAGAATATTTGTTCCTTGCTCTGGACCAAACAAATTCAACCTAAACAGCTGTAATATTTTGATTTTGTTGTTTTTATTTTCTTCCTGCCAAGCCCCAACCAAAGGCTTGAAAAAAGAACTGGTAAAAGGCGGAGATTTTTGGATTACAACTTACCAAAAAATTGAAAATAAATCTGAACCTTATGTTTTCTACATTGAAGGGGACGGATTAACCTACACTCCTGAAGGTAATAAGGTTTATAGTAATCCTACTCCTATCAGGCAAACTCTTATAAACCTTGCTGCAATGGATAAAAGGCCAAATGTGGTTTATGTTGCAAGGCCTTGCCAATATACGCCAATGGAGCTCAATCCCAAGTGCAACCCTTCTTATTGGACAGACAAAAGGCTATCTGATGACTCGGTAGCTGCCATAAATGATGTCATAAATAAAATCAACACTAATCATCAGAAATTTAGCTTGGTTGGCTATTCAGGTGGTGGTGGTATAGCTGTTTTGGTTGCTGCAAGAAATTCCATGGTTAAAGATATTATCACCATTGCAGGTAATTTAGATCATCGTGCTTTTACTAGTCATCATGGTGTAACCCCACTTGCAAATTCGTTAAATCCAATTGATTATGCAAAATTAATCAAACATATACCACAATTGCATATCTCGGGAGCTAAAGACAAAGTTATACCACCCTTTATAGCTCAAAAATACGTTGCAGAGTCGGCTTCACTTTGTGTAAGAGGGAGTGTGATGCAAAATATAGATCATAGATCAGGTTGGGCTGAGGTTTGGGATGGTGTGATTGCAAAACCACTTAAGTGCTCTATGGACTTTTAGATTCAACTAGCTATGTTGTTGACTCGTCGCTTAACTATTATCCATACGCTTTGGCCCCTCGCGCTTAGTATCTAATTGGAATCTAAAAGGTTATTGCCGCAGCAAAACATAAGTAGCTCTAATGGCTGATTTATGCGTTATTTTTGTCCTGGAAATCCTCATATATTTAATAGATTCCGGTTCTTGAGGGCTAAACGCCTATAAATCGCCTTATCATAACTACTTATGTCTTGCTGCGGCATATTAGACTTCTCTGATTCCAGCTGATAAGTTAAATATTTTATCCCTAAACTGAGGTTTGGATATTGGCAAGAAGCCAAGCTTTAATTTACGTAACTGTTCTACATCAATTGGCAAATGATTGCAAAAACTAATAAGATCATCGTCGCTGGCGCAGTGGTTTCTTGGAATATCCAGTATTTCTGCGCATTCTTCTCGAAGAACAATAAATTGAAGTAAATTATTTAGAAATTCTTTAGATTTATTTTGTAATTTCATTCTTTGAAGTATCCGTTCTGGAGAAAATTTATAGGAACTAATATCCAGTAATTTGGCGCTTTTAGCCTTGTAATTATCCCATAACTTTCTGTTTGTAAGAGTTTCTGATAAAATTCTATGAAGAGGAATAAGAAATTCTGTATCACGTATTGCATATTCTAGTAACTCTTGAGATAATGGTCTTTCAAGCCAATTAGCTTTTTGCAAAGATTTGTCTATGTCAATATTTAATATAGCTTTGCATAATCGGCTGTATCCCATACCATCATCCATACCACAAACATTTGCAGCTATTTGAGTATCAAAAATATTTTTCGGTAAAACAGCAAAAAGTTTCAATAATATTTCAAAATCTTGATCTGGAGAATGAAACACTTTTAAAATATCAGGATTTATTAATATATTTTTTAAAGCAAATAGGTCTATTTTAGCAAGGGCATCTATTACTATTTTTTGATTTGGAGTGCTGATTTGAATAATACTTAAAATCGCATGATAAGTTCTTCTTCTATGGAACTCAGTATCCATATAAAGAATTTTTTCATGCGATAAAGTTTTGTATATCTCGTCAAAGTTTGATTGATTATTTATAAATATCATGATTTTGATTGCTTAAAATGCTTATTATATATATATTTACGTATTTATTTCAGGATTTTAAATTTTTTAAACTTATGCATAAATACAGGACTCACAATTGTAATGAACTTAGCAAATTATTCGTTGACCAGACAATAAAATTATCGGGCTGGGTGCATAGACGCAGAGACCATGGTAATTTATTATTCGTAGATCTTAGAGATCATTATGGAATAACGCAATTAGTTTTTAACGATCAGGACTTAACTTTAAAAGATAAAGCTAGCCATCTGCGTTATGAAACTGTTATTACAGTAGAGGGGAGGGTAGTTCCGCGGGATAAAGATAATGTAAATAATGCAATAGATACTGGCGAAATTGAGGTGTTAGTAACAAGCTATATCTTGGAATCAGAAGCTCAGATGTTACCATTTAGTATAAATTCTGAGCAAGAAGCGCCCGAAGATACTAGGCTTAAATATAGATTTTTAGATCTAAGACGTGAAAAATTACATAATAATATAATACTTCGTTCTAAAATCATTGCCCAAATAAGGAAATACATGACTTCTCAGAATTTTACTGAGTTTCAAACGCCAATTCTTACAGCAAGTTCACCAGAAGGAGCTCGTGATTTTTTAGTGCCAAGCAGAATGCATCCAGGAAAGTTCTATGCCTTGCCACAAGCCCCTCAGCAATTTAAGCAAATGCTGATGATGTCTGGTTTTGACAAATACTTTCAAATAGCACCTTGTTTCCGTGATGAAGATGCAAGAGCTGATAGATCACCAGGGGAGTTTTATCAACTTGATGTTGAAATGTCTTTTGTAACTCAAGATGACGTTTTTAGCACGATTGAACCATTAATGTTTGAAGTTTTTAGCAAGTTTAGTAATAAACAAGTTTCTAAGCCTCCTTTTGTAAGAATACCATATTCTGAATCTATGCTAAAATATGGTAACGATAAGCCAGATTTACGTAACCCAATTGAAATTGTTGATGTAACGAGTATTTTTGCTGATTCATCATTTACAGTTTTTAAGGATAATATTCAAAAAGGATCTGTAGTCCGAGCTATTCCTGGTCCAAAAGTTGCAAGTAAATCACGCAAATATTTCGATGATCTGACTAAATTTGCTATTAATGAGGGGGCAAATGGCCTTGGCTATATAAGTTTTCAAGAGGGAGAAGCTAAAGGCCCAATAGTAAAATTCTTAAATCCAGATCAATTAGAGAGTTTGAAAAATACTGCTAAACTAGAAAATGGAGATGCGATATTTTTTATTTGTGCTAAAGAGCTTGAAGCCTCAAAGCTTGCTGGTAAAATTAGAACAAAACTTGGAACTGAACTTGAATTAATCGATTATAACCGTTTTGAATTTTGTTGGATTACTGATTTCCCATTTTATGAACTTAATGAAGAAACAAAGAAAATTGACTTTAGCCATAATCCGTTTTCTATGCCTCAGGGTGGTATTGAGGTGTTAGAACAATCTAAAACTCAAGAAGAATTGCTTCAAATCAAAGCTTTTCAGTATGATATAGTTTGCAATGGTATTGAACTCTCTAGCGGAGCAATTAGAAATCATAAACCAGATTTAATGTATAAAGCTTTTGAAATTGCCGGCTATTCCAGAGAAGAAGTAGATAATAAATTCGGTGGGATGATTAGGGCATTTAAATATGGAGCTCCGCCGCATGGAGGTATTGCACCAGGTATTGACCGAATGGTCATGTTAATAGCTGATACAATCAATATTCGTGAGGTTATAGCCTTTCCAATGAATCAACAAGCTGAGGATTTATTAATGGGAGCTCCTAATTATGCCGAGGAAAAACAACTGCGTGAGCTTAACATAATGCTATCACCTTCTGTAAAAAGTAAATTGTCTAAAGCCTTGCCATAGTTGGTTTGAGTTTAAGTTTAGGGTATTTTTGTTCTTTCAGCTATAGCGAAATTAGTTATGCATGAGTTTTCGCTGTTTATGTTCCTGCCAATTCTTGAAAATAAAACTCTTGCTCATTAAATAATTACAGGATTTTTAGCTATTCTGGCAAATAAACTTGTGAATTTAACGAAGAATTATTAACATTCAAAATGCTATTTATTAAAAAATTAAATAATAATTTGTTATGGCAAGGAAAAGCATTTTTAAAAAATCTCAAATAAAACATTCTTTGAATTTTTTTACCTTTAGCAAGAATCCTATTCGGTCTATATTAGCTATCCTGGCTTTGGGTGTGAGTCTTGGTATTGGTTATGAAGAAATGGTAGGCATAGGCACTTGGCATAAATTTCAAGCAGATACTGATAAAATTAATGTCTGTTTTACGCCTCCTTCTGGCTGTGGGAGTTTGATTGCTCAACAAATTACAAAAGCAAGAGAATCTATTTTTGTTCAAGCCTATGGTCTGACATCTGATATGATAATTCATCAACTTAAAACTGCTCATAAAAGAGGCGTTAAGGTTAAAATCTTGTTAGACGGTGGAAATTTAAGTGATAATAAAGAAATTTTTGAACATCTTAAAAAACTTGGTATAGCTGTGTATTATGATAAAATGCCTGGTATTGCCCATAACAAAGTCATGATAATTGATCGAAAAAAAGTTATAACAGGATCTTTTAACTTTACTAGCGCAGCAGATAACAGAAATGCTGAAAATGTTTTGTTAATCGATGACACTGCACTGGCTAAATTATACCTAGATAATTGGAAAATTAGAGCAAAGAAAAATGCATATCAGTGATGCAAAAACCAGTTTATATTAAAATTTGTGAGGCAGATTTAATGATCTAGTCATTAAATTTTTCATACTCTTTGATCACGTCTTCTACATCGCCGTCAATAACGATCTGACCATTACGAAGCCAGATGATTCGGTTACAAAAATTACGTACTAAATCCATTGAGTGAGAACTTAAAACCATTGTACAGTCAAGTGAAAGAAAATTTTCTAATCTTTTTTTAGCCTTGATAGCAAATTGTGCATCTCCTGTTCCAATCACTTCATCTGCTACTAAAATTTCTGGATAGATAGAGGTAGAAGCTGCAAAAGCAAGCCTTAAAGCCATGCCAGCAGAGTAAGTTCTAACTGGTTGATGAATAAACTCGCCGAGTTCTGAAAATTCAACTATCGAGGGGATTTTTTCTTCAGCTTCAGCTTTACTAAGCCCTAGAAACATAAGCCTTATTTTAATATTTTCAAAACCGGTTAGATTTTGTTCAAATCCGGTGTTAAAGTCAAGTAATGGGGATACTACGCCATGAATTTTAACCCTACCTTCGCTTGGTTCAAAAATTCCTGAAATTGTTCGAAGTAGGGTAGTTTTTCCTGATCCATTAAGACCGATTATTCCAACTTTTTCACCATTATTTATGTTAAAAGATAAGTCATTTAATGCTCTGAATGTTTTAGCTACAGGCTTTTGGGCCTTTGCGTAAAAATTCAATAATGCATTTTTAATGCTGTAAGCATCTTCATTATCAAGATAATAATCTAGTGAAACATTATGTAATTCTATAGCTTTCATCATGCCCAAAACGGTACAAACCTACTCCATTTTTTTTTCAATAACATTGCAAGTGATGTTACAACAAATACGAAGGAAGAAGTAATTAAATAGTGATGCAATCCTGCAAAATCGGCATTTAGTAATGGATATCTAATTACCTCGATTAAGGAAGCAAGAGGGTTTATATATATCATAATGCCAACGCCTTTTTGTATTAAAAATTCAGGCGGATATAATACAGGTGTTACAATGAATAATAATGTTAACATAGAGCTTATAGCGTGTTGTAAATCTCTATATCTTAAGCCAAGATAAGCAAGGCTGCCGGCAACGGCATAAAAATAACATATTAAGATTATCACTCCTGGTAGGGTGTAAAAAATACCTAAAATATTGAATTTACCGAATATGATTAGAACTCCTATAGCAGTACAGAGGCCAACAGCAAGATAAAATAAAGAAGAAAGCAATATGCGAAATATAAAAATTGATTGAGGTAATGGCAGTTGTTTTAGATAACCATGCGCTACTACAAAGGTTGTGCATCCTTCTACCATAGCCGCTGATATAAAAGCCCAAAGGACAGATCCTATAGTTAAAAACGGAATGAAATCTGCAGCCTTAATGCCAAAAATTCTGGACCAGACAAAACCAGCAATTAAAGAAAAAAATAATTGCTGCACAACAATCCAATATATACCAAGATATGACCTTCTAAATCTGCTTTTTAAATCTTGTTTAGCTAAAAAATAATATAAATCGAAATATTTTATTGCTACTGATATGTCGCTTTTCATATGTAAACTTCTGCTTGAGCAAGGTAAGAACCTGCTGCATCTTTATCTGCAATTTTTAAATTATCAACATCTGGCCAGTTTATAGCTATTATGGGATCCGACCATATTATGCTTCTTTCAAATGTTGGAGCATAGTAATCAGTAGTCTTATATAACATTTGAGACGAATCAGCAAGAGATAAAAATCCATGAGCAAAACCAGCGGGAATCCATAGCTGTTTTTTATTTTCAGCTGATAAAATAGCTCCAACCCATCTGCCAAAAGTTGGAGAGTTTTTTCTGATATCAACGGCTACATCAAAAACTTCGCCGCTGATTATACGTATCAATTTACCCTGAGCTTTAGGATTTAATTGATAATGCAGCCCTCTTAAAACCCCTTTATGCGAACATGATTGATTATCTTGAACAAAATTTACTTTTTGGTTAATTATTTTCTCAAAGTTATTGTGATTAAAACTTTCGAAAAAGAAACCTCTATCATCGCTATAAACTTTTGGCTCTAGTAAAATCACATCTGGGATTTCTAATCTAGTATAATTCATTTTTATTTAACCTTTGATGTAAAAATAAGGATTGTAGTTATTTTCCTATATCTAAAAAATATATATTTAATCCAGAAAACCATAAAATAACTTAATTATGACTATTTAGATTTTTTCTTTTAAAAGTTTGAGCAAATATTTACCATATTGGTTTTTAGACATTATAGTACCAAGTTTTTCTAAGTGAGCATCATCAATCCAGCCCATACGCCAAGCAATTTCTTCTGGGCATCCTATCTTAAATCCTTGCCTATGTTCAATAGCAGCAATAAATTGTGACGCTTCTAGCAATGATTCGTGTGTACCAGTATCGAGCCAAGCATAACCTCGTCCAAGAGTTGTAACTGCTAATTTATTTTGTTGTAAATAAATTTTGTTAAGATCGGTTATTTCAAGTTCTCCTCTAGCGGATGGCTTAATTTGCCGAGCAAAATGCACTACATCGTTATCATAAAAATACAAACCAGTAACAGCGTAATCTGATTTTGGATTGGTTGGTTTTTCTTCTAAAGATATAGCAACCTTGTTCTTGTCAAATTCAACCACCCCATATCTTTCTGGGTCATTGACTTTATAGGCAAAAACTGTTGCTCCATCTTGCTTTTCATTAGCATCTGACAATAATTGGGATAATTTATCACCATGAAAAATATTATCCCCAAGTACTAAGCTACTTGGAGAATTACCAATAAAATCGGCACCAAGCGTAAATGCTTGTGCTAAACCGTCTGGGGAATTCTGAACTAGATAGCTAATATTAATACCTAAATTTTCACCATTACCAAACAAAAATTCAAATGATTTTAAATCCCGAGGAGTTGAGATAATTAAAATCTCACGAATACCAGCAAGCATCAAAACAGAAAGTGGGTAGTAAACTAATGGTTTGTCGAATACTGGAAGCAATTGCTTTGAGATTCCAAGCGTTGATGGATAAAGACGTGTTCCTGAACCGCCTGCAAGAATTATACCTTTTCTGTTCATATAAGATTCATAATTTTTAATTCTTCTAACAGATAATCAATATATACTTCCCAGTTTGGCAGCACAAGGTTAAATTTATTTGTTAATTTACTGGTATCTAATTTTGAATTAACAGGGCGTTTTGCTGCGGTCTTATAATTTTTTGATAAAATAGGCATAATATTTGGGGGTAAACAAACTAATTTTGCTCCTGCTGCATGCGCTTCTTTTACTAAGGCATATGCAAATCCGTGCCATGAAACTTCGCCTGTGGAGGATAAGTTGTAAATGCCGCTAAATTGCTCAGGAATCATTGATAAATCAGTCATTATTTTATACAAGATAAAAGATGTTATATTTGCTACCAAAGATGCATGGGTTGGAGCTCCAATTTGATCACTTACTACTTCTAAGAACTCATTTTTTTGTGCTAAAGTTAGAATTGTTTTGGCAAAATTTTTACCATATGAATCGTAGATCCAAGAAGTACGTAAAATTATGTATTTTGGGCATATAGACTGAATGTAATTATCTGCAGCGAGTTTACTTTTTGCATAAATATTTAAAGGATTTGGAGCGTCATTTTCTGTATAAGACCCATTTTTGGTACCATCAAAAACATACTCAGTGGAATAATGTATTAGCCAAGCATTAATCTTTGACGCTTCTTGGGCAATTATTTTGACAGCTTCGGAATTGATGGCAAAAACATTATCAACGTCAGATTCGGCCTTGTCAACTTCGGTATAGCCAACGGCATTAATTATAACCCAAGGCTTATGCATTCTGATGGTTTCTGCTAGTTTGCTAAAATCTTTGAAATCTAGCTCTTTACTTCCATAAACCACTACTTCTCCTAGTGGTAAAACAGCAAGACGAATCCTGTGTGCTAGCTGACCATTTTTGCCGAATAATAATATTTTCACGAGCTAGTACCCAATAGATTATTGATCCAATTTCTATTATCTAGATACCATTCTACTGTTTTTGCGATTCCAGTTTCAAAAGATTCTTCCGGATGCCAATTTAGTTCTTTTTGTATTTTACTTGAGTCAATAGCATAGCGCCTATCATGACCTTGCCTATCTTTCACAAAGCTTATAAGGTTGGAGTATGATTCTAAACCATTTTTGTGTTGTGGAGCTAATTTGTCCAGCAAGGAGCATATTATTTTTACAACTTCAAGATTTGTTTTTTCATTATTGCCGCCGATATTATAGAACTCTCCAACGGTTCCTTTTGTTAAAACCTCAATTATAGCTCTGCAGTGATCGCCGACAAATAACCAATCGCGAATATTATGCCCATCGCCATAGATCGGAAGATTTTTTCCAGCAAGAGCATTTGTAATGACTAATGGTATCAATTTTTCTGGAAATTGGTAAGGTCCATAATTATTTGAGCAATTTGTAATAATTGTTGGTAGGCCATAAGTATGAAACCAAGCCCTGACAAGATGATCAGACGATGCTTTACTTGCAGAATAAGGACTATTTGGTTTGTAATTTGATTTTTCAGTAAAAGCTGGGTCTTGTTTTTCTAGTGATCCATAGACTTCATCAGTACTTATATGCAAAAACCGAAAACTATTTTGTTTCTCATTAGCCAAATTTTCCCAGTATTTTCGAGCTGATTCTAGTAAATTATAAGTGCCTACGATGTTTGTGTAGATAAAATCACTAGCATTAGTAATTGAACGATCAACGTGGCTTTCGGCTGCAAAATTAACTATTGCCCATGGTTTATATTGTTCAAATAAACTAGATACTAAAGATGCATCTGCAATATTGCCTTTAACAAAAACATGTCTGAGATCATTGCTAATAGAGCTCAAATTATTAAGATTACCAGCATAGGTTAATAAATCTAGATTTACTATCTTATCTTTAGATTTTTTTATCCATTCCAGTACGAAATTAGAGCCAATAAAGCCAGCTCCACCGGTTATTAAAATTGTTTTCTCGGTCATATTTTATTCAAAGCTCCCCCTATAAATAATGCAATATTACCAAATAAAGTTTGACGGTAAATTCTGCACTTTAAAAATCCTAAAACACGAGGAAGCAAAGAGCTTTCTCTAGCTTTTATAAACATATTGAGTTTGTTTCTATTTTCTTGTGTTAGTAAAGCAGAATTGCTGTGTAATATTCTGATGTTTTGATCGTTCCACTTTCTAAACGAGTTATTTAGTAGCATTTTTGCTCTAGATAATCTAGCAAAAAAACCATTATTAGAGCCTATCAAGTTACCACCATGTTGCCGATATAAAAGCCCTGGGTCTGAATCGTAATGTACAAATCCTCCTGCTCCTGTTATTAACTGGTATATAAGCCAGTCGTGACTTACAACATCCATATTTTTAAATTTGAGTTTTATTATCAGCCTACGAGCTGCTTTGTTAAAAACCATAGTGTTACCACCTGCAATGCTTTGTACCAAAGAATTAGGAAATGAGGGAGGTTTGGTAAATAATGGCGAATGACCAATTTGCTCTCCTATGCTATCGACCAAAACAGTACGTGAACAATATAAAGCAGGAACAGTAGATTTAATCGTCTGTAAATAAGATACTGCTTTTTCAAGTTTAGACTCAAGCCATATATCATCTTGATCTGATAAAGCATAAAAATCAAAATCACCTTTGGTGCTTGCTACTGCATTTAGAAAATTTTTAGCAAAACCTAGATTAGGTTTATTTGATACAAAATCGATCTTATTAGAGACTTTAAAAGTTTTAACTAATTTTTCGGTATTATCGCTTGAGCCGTCATCATAAACAAATAAATGCCAGTTTTTAAAGTTTTGATTGGCAAATGACTTAAGTTGTTCCTGTAGAAACTTTTCGCCATTATATGTGCACATCAAAATAGCTAAGTTAGTAGTCATACATAAATTATTTTGTTTGTCCAAATCATATACCAGATTAAAATTACAGACAATAACAAATATACTATCAAAATCTGGTATTGTTAAATAAGTCAAACTAATCTTTTCCAAAACTTGATGACTCTGAGCTTTGTTGGTTTCTATCTACGTATTGTACTTCATTATGAATTCTAAGCGAGTTAATTATATCCTCT
>JACCDN010675810.1_pt1 | contig 25173 bp, 23 predicted proteins | sample 7441691 | NCBI WGS metagenome assembly JACCDN01 (sample SAMN15323439, study PRJNA562643) | freshwater metagenome | isolation source: river surface water | place: USA:Blue River Watershed | collected 2017-08-16 | reverse complement strand
CTTCATCCCTGAAGCTTCTGTTGAATCGCTCAACAAATGCATTCTGATTGGGCTTGCCAGGCTGAATAAACAGCAAAGCAATTCCCTTTTCCTTCGCCCATTCTGTGAACGTCTCGGACGTCATTTCGGGGCCATTGTCCATCCGAATCGCTTCTGGCGGACCATACACCTCAATCAGCTGATTCATGGCCCTCACTAGCCGAGCTGATGGAATAGATGTCCCGCACTCGATACGCAATGCTTCTCGGTTGCCTTCGTCGATCACATTGAGTGTTCGAAATGGCCGACCGTCATAGAGCGTATCGCGCATGAAGTCTAGCACCCACACTTGATTCAACTGCGTTGAGCCGCCAAGCGGTTGCCTCTCGCGTGTGATGAAGCGTTTTTTAGTTCGCCGTTTCAGGTTGAGCTTCATCTCGCAATACACCCTGTACACGCGTTTGTGGTTCCAAGGGCGCCCATCTTTGCGCATGCGCGTGAAGCACTTCCAAAACCCCCAGCGGGCACGTGCGGCAACTATTTCATTCAATGCATCAACTACTGGCGCATCCTTGGCAGCCCAGTCTGTCTTAGGTTTGTACAACGCCGACCGCGATAAACCCACTAATTTGCAAGCCTTGCTTCGAGAGAGTTGATGGTCCACAACCATCGATCCAATCACAGCACGCTTGGCTGTCGGCGTTAGAACTTTCGGGACAAAACATCTTTGATAGCCGTGTTCTCTAGCGCCAACTCAGCATACATTCGTTTGAGCTTGCCGTTCTCAGCCTCAAGGTCCTTGATGCGTTTGAGTTCGCTGGCAGATACACCTGCGTACTTGCTCTTCCATTGGTAATAGGTCGCGTTGCTGATACCGTGCTTGCGGCATACCTCAGCAACTGGCAAACCCGATTCACCCTCACCCAATATCCCAACAATTTGGCTTTCCGTAAATTTCGACTTCCTCATCTCTCATCTCCAAAGAAATGGAATTCTCTATTTTCAACTTGTTCACCGTCTAGGGGAGCTTACGGCTGGGCATGACTGTCGGCCCAAGGCTCAGCGAGACGCCCTGCGCATGACCTGCGCAATCGCATCGCAAGTCTGTTGGATTTCTGTGTCCGTAAAGGTCGGGTGAACAAGGAACATCAAGGATGTTTCGCCCAATTCCTTTGCTACGGGCAACCGCACCTCTGGCCGCCAACCGGTGCCGTCAAAGGCTTTTTCGAGGTACACCTCGGAGCATGAGCCCTGATAACAAGGCACGCCCAACGCATTGACCTCTTCAATGATGCGGTCCCGGTTCCAGCCATCGGCCAGCTTTTCGGGGCGAACGTACACGTAGCACTTGTAGTGCGCATGCACACAGCCATTGTCTTGGGTGCAAGTGCTCTTTCCAGGACAGCTTTCACATCCAAACTGCGGCACCCGCAGCGCCGCAAACTGACGACATACATCCCAAATGGCCAATGCGTTACGGGTGCGCTTGGCAGTCCAGTCGTTCATGCGTTTAAGCTGAATGCGACCAATGACCGCCTGCATCTCCAGCATGCGCCAATTGGTGCCAAAACTCTCGTGCAGCCACCTGAAGCCAGGCGGGTGCTGGCGCTCATAGACTGCCTCGTAGCTCTTGCCATGGTCTTTGTATGACCACATGCCACGCCACAGGGCTTCGTCGTTGGTGGTGACCATGCCACCCTCGCCACCCGTGGTCATGATCTTGTCCTGGCAGAAGCTCCAGGCACCTACATGCCCAATACTGCCCACGATGCGACCCTTATACCGGGCGCCATGCGCTTGTGCGCAATCCTCAATCACCTTGAGGCCATGCGCATCGGCCAGTTCCATGATCGGGTCCATGTCGCAAGGCCAGCCTGCCAGGTGCACGCAAACCACAGCCTTGGTGCGGGGCGTCAATACCGCTGCAATGGTACGGGCAGAGATGTTGCCAGAGTCTGGCTCCACATCTGCAAATACTGGCACAGCTCCAGCATTAACTACGCAAGAAATTGACGCGATAAAGGTGCGCGGAGTGACCACTACCTCGTCACCCGGACCAATGCCCATAGCCTTGAGTGCCAAATCCAAGGCCAAGGTGCCATTGGCCAATGCCACCGCATGAGCTGTGCCGCACCAGGCGGCAAACTCTTTTTCAAAGTCACGCGTCTCGGTACCCGTCCAATAGTTCACCTTATTGGACATCACCACGTGACGCACGGCATCCGCCTCTTCAGCTGTAAAACTGGGCCAAGGAGAAAATTTTGTATTGAGCATTTGAATTTCAATTCTTGATCAAAGGCCGCGCCGGGTTGCCCACCACAGTCACTCCCGAAGACACGCTTTTGGTAACAACGGCGCCCATGCCCACCACCGCACCATGGCCTATGGTAAGTGGGGCACCAGGCTGGCCCTGCTTGATGACCGCACCAGCACCAATGTAGACATGGTCTTCAATGTGCACATTGCCATTGCACATCACACCAGGCGCAAAGGTAACAAAGTCACCAATCACGCAATCGTGCTCGACATAACTATACAGGTTGGCATGAAAATGCCGCCCGATTCTGATGTTGCTTGTCAAAGTGACAAAGGGGCAGAGCACCGCCCCCTCGCCCACGTGCACATCGTCCAGTTGCACCACATTGGCCGCACGCGCTTCAAAAAATTGAACGCCATCGGCCGTGCAGCGCTGCACCAGCTTCTGGCGCACCTGGCTGTTGGCAATGGCCACATTCATGTGTCGGCTGCTGGCGGGCGCCTCCAGCCACTGTGCGTAGGTCATCACCCGCTGACCGTTGACAAGCGGCGCTGGTGGCTGGTCGTCCACAAACACCAAATCAACGAGACCAGCAGACAGTTCGGCACGCAACTGCTGTCGCACCAAAGGTAACACACCACGGCCACATCCACTGGCTCCAAAAATGGCGTAACGTTTCATAACTCCGACCCGGTGAACTTGGGCATCGTCGCCTCTCCAGCCGCGCTGATGCCATCGCCCACAAGCACCTTCCGCACCGTGCGCCACAAAATCTTCAGGTCCAACCACAGGCTGCGGTTGTCTACGTACCAGACGTCCAGCGCAAACTTGTCTTCCCAGCTGATAGCGTTGCGGCCATTCACTTGAGCCCAGCCAGTGATGCCCGGGCGAACTTCATGGCGACGGGCTTGGTCTGGGGTGTAGAGCGGCAGGTACTCCATCAGCAAAGGCCGAGGCCCCACCAAGCTCATGTCGCCGCGCAAAACATTCCACAACTCTGGCAGTTCGTCCAGGCTGGTGGCGCGCAGCCAGCGGCCAAAGGCCGTGAGCCGCACTGCGTCAGGCAGCAAGGCTCCATCGGGGCCGCGCGCATCAGTCATGGTGCGGAACTTAACCATGGTGAAAGCCTTGCCGTGCAGGCCAGGGCGCACCTGGCTGAACAGCACAGGGCTGCCTAGCTTGCGGCGCACCTGCCAGGCCAACAGCGCCAGGGGCAACGCAAGCAGCAACAGCCCCAAGGTTGCGACTAGCAGGTCAAACAGGCGTTTCATTGCACCCACATTCCCGCCAACATCATAGCATTCACTTTATGCACGTCATACTTATCTTCCGCCATTTTCCGAGAACGTGCGCCCATGCTCAGTTGTAAAGCCGGGTCTTCCACAAAGCGACGCATGGCCTGGGCCAAGGCGTTAACGTCTTGCACCGGCACCAAAAAACCGTTGTCACCAGGCACCACCGTCTCGCGGCAGCCGGGGGCGTCGGTGGTAATAATGGCGCGGCCCATGGCCATGGCTTCCAGCACCGTGCGGGGCGTGCCCTCGCGGTAGCTGGGCAACACATACACACTGCACGCCGCTATGGCGGGGCGCACATCGGCCAAGCGGCCTAAAAACTCAATGGAGCCATCAACCAACCAAGCGTCCAGTTCTTCTTGAGTGATGGCATTGGGATTACTGTCGATCCAACCCACCAGCGCACACCGTACCTGCGGATGGTTACGCTTGAGCAGGCGGGCCGCTTCGGCATATTCGCGCGCACCCTTGTCGCCCAACAAGCGGCCAATGAACAAAAACCGTACAGCCCCTTGCGCAGCGCCATCGGGTAAAGGCTTTACCGCAAAACTGGCCAAATCTACCCCCGAGCCATTGACTACCGACACCGGCGTATGGGGCTGCAAAATTCCCAGCTCTTGAAACAAAGCCAGATCGTCTGGGTTTTGAAAAAAAACCCGCTGCGCTCGCGCCAAAGCCAAGCCATAAAGACCCTGTACCAAAGCCTGCAAACGGCTGCGCTTCCCATCGCCCAGAAACGCATAGCCCAGCCCCGTGATCAAGGCAAAACGCTTTGGAACCCCCGCCAACCAAGCGGCCAAAATGCCATAAATAACCGGCTTGATGGTATAAGCCAGCACCATGGCCGGCGCAATCTGGCGCATCAAAAGCCACAACGCCAAAGCGGTACGCAAGTCGACTACAGGGTTAGTGCCAGTGCGCCGCATGGGTACTTGGTGCACCGTCACGCCCATACTCTGCAGCTGCCCACATATGTGACTGTGCGGGGGCAAATCAGGCGCAGCCACATGCACGCTCAAACCATTGGCCTGCAAAGCGGCGATCAATGGGCCGCGAAAATTGATCAAGGATTCGGCCAAGCCAGCAATCAGCAGGATTTTCATGGGACTTGCATGGTAGTTGAATCCTGATCTTCCAGCCAAGCCGCAAACATCAACACCGGCCACAAATGGTGCTGCCAATTGCGCGCACCACTTAAATGCTCAGCCCACTTTTGCCGAATAGGATCGGGGTAAAAGTAGCCCTCACGCTGCAGCCGCTCTTCGGCCAGTAAGTCTTCGGCCCAGTCGCGCAGCGGACCGCGCAGCCAGTCACCAATGGGCACGCCAAAGCCCATTTTTGGCCGCTCGATCAAAGCCTTGGGCACATGGCGGTACAGCACCTCACGCAGCACCCACTTGCCCAAGCCATCGCGCAGCTTCAGGTTTTGCGGTAATTGCCAGGCAAACTCCACCACCCGGTGGTCTAAAAAGGGCACACGTCCTTCCAGACTCACCCCCATGCCCGCACGGTCCACCTTTGTCAAAATGTCATCGGGCAAATACGTCAGGGTATCCAGCGCCATCATGCGTTGAATGTCGTCCAGACCATGCAGATCGGGCGCATTGCCCGTCAGCTGGCTGGGCGGCTCGGTGCCGTCTATTACCACACTGGTGGGGTCTGACCACTGCGACACCAAACCCAAATACAGTTGGTCCACGCTGGGTGCGGCCAGCACGCCTGCTGCCTTGTGCAGCTTGTCGCCCAAATTGGCTTGACGCAATGACGGCGGCAACATCGCCTGTAAAGGCTTAAACATGGCATTCCAAGTGTTGGGCGACACCGCCCATAGGCCCTGCGCTGCCCAACGCCTGCCCACCACCGGCACCGCTGACAAACGCCGCCATAGCTTGTCGGCTAACACATAGCGGTTGTAGCCACCAAACAGCTCGTCACCCGCATCGCCCGACAGCGACACAGTGACCTGCTGACGCGCCAGCTGCGAGACTAAAAATGTGGGAATTTGCGATGAATCGGCGAAGGGCTCGCAGTACAGCTGCGGCAGCTTAGGTATAACGTCTAGCGCCTGCTGGGGTGTAACGTACAGCTCGGTGTGGTCGGTGCCCAAATGCTGTGCCACCGACTTGGCGTGTACAGCTTCATTGTAACTCGATTCATTAAAACCAATGGTGAAGGTCTTCACAGGCTGTGCCGACTGCGTCTGCATCAAAGCCACCACGGTGGACGAATCGATGCCGCCCGACAAAAACGCGCCCAGCGGCACATCGGCCATCATTTGCTGCTGCACTGCAGACATGAGCAGCTCCTCTAATGCATCCACCGCCTGCGTGGGTGTGCCCGTAAAAGGAGCAGCCACACCGGCCTGGGCCACCTGCGCCACCGACCAATAACGCTGCACCAGAGGCATGGGCTGCACTGCAGATATGGTCAGCAAACAACCCGGCTCCAGCTTCGCAATGCCTTGGTAAATGGAATACGGCGCAGGTATGTAGCTGTGCCGCATGAATAAACACAGGGCATTGCGGTTAATGTCTGCTACAAAGGCGGGGTGATGCTTGAGCGCCTTAAGCTCTGAACCAAACAAAAAAACAGCCGCATCGCCCTGTCCCTGCCAACCGTAATACAGCGGCTTCTCCCCCAAACGGTCTCGCCCCAAGACGAGGGTTTGGGTGTGGGTGTCCCACATCGCAAAGGCAAACATTCCGATGCATTTTTTAACTGTAGCTTCGATTCCCCAAACGTCAAAACCCGCCAACAACGTTTCGGTATCTGAATGCCCTACCCAACCATTGGGCAAACCTCTGAAGCAATCCATCTCCGCGCGCAAGGCCAAATGGTTGTACACCTCGCCATTAAAAGCCAAAACATAGCGCCCACTGCTCGAAGTCATTGGCTGCGCACCAGCGGGGCTCAGGTCAACAATGGACAAGCGTCTGTGTGCCAATCCTATACCGGCACTATCGTCTACCCAATAGCCATCGCTGTCAGGGCCTCTGTTAGCAATTGCATCCGCCATTTGATGCAGCACTTTTCTGGCATCAATATTCAGGACAGAATTTTTTCCGGTGAGAAAGCCAGCAAACCCGCACATATTTTATTTGCTCCGTTTACCCACAGCACACAACTGAGGCGGGGTTTACGAAAACTAATATCTTTCAAATCTTCAGTGAATCATGAATTAGAATTGTTTATGCATAAAACGCCAACCCAATAGACTTCGCAATTGGATAAGCAGATCAGGGTTGTGCTGCGGGCTAACGACATCTTAAGTGAGTGCTCAGGGATGAAAACTGGCAGGGCGGCAAATATTAAACTCTATATCGGCTTCGATCCAAGCATTGTAAGACCAAGCTTAAGCCAGCTTAGAGATATGCCTGACAAATTTACGTACTGGAATTGTAAAAAATCTAATAGAATTGATGTAGAAAATCGAAATGTTCTGGAACTGTTTTTGGGGTAGAAAACTAGCGATTGTTATTGGAAGAAAAATGAAAAAACTCACTGCATCGTATATCTTTGAATTTAATGACCTGTTTTTTCTCAGTTTCTTTTGATCTCTCTCATATTCCATTAAAAAACGGTTTTTGTCAAAGCCAAACTTATTCTTATCGCCTTTTTTAACGCCAACAAAATATAGATCTTTAGCATCGCTGTTTGTTAGAAATATATGGATAGAAAAAAGATCGTCAAAGTCAACACTATCGGTAAAGTCTTTCGTTAACAAGTTTCGGTAATAGTCCCAACCAATGTCCTGCGTTCCGGGAGATGAGTATGGTGAAGTTCGGCGGGTGCCGTGCTCGACACGTCCCCGTGTCGCACAGGTAAAAACGACAACCCCACCTTCCTCTGTCATTCGGTACATATTTAAGAAAGTTTCGAGCCAATAAGGGTTGTGTTCAAAGCATTCACATGAAATTGTGATACCATAAGTTTTATCGTCGTGATTAATAAGATGGCCATCAGCAACTATATCAACGCCCGGACCCTCTGTGAGATCTGCGCCGATATAATCGCAGCCTATGAAGTTACCTCGAATAGATCCATTCACATTATACGAACCGATTTCTAATATTTTTACTTTTTGATTAGTCGTATTTAAATGTTTAGCAAGTGTGCTGATGAAGGTGAGTTGTTGTGGATGTGCCATTTTAAATCCTGTTTGGTTACATAGTTTATACAGAGTTTAGGAGTGTTTAGCGAAGTAGAGTAGAATTGCACTTTTCAAAAATCGGTTTTGTATATGTACTTCTCAATGTAGTTACTCATCTTGCCCCGCCCCAGTTAGGCATATTCGCATACAATTTCGCTACCACCCGAAAGCTATCACGCTATAAATCGAATGAATGTATGATTTCTCTCGGTCGTCTTTTCTCGAAATTTAGTGGTCACACCTCTTGTATCACTTTCATGCCCCGTTGGCCTCTGTCGTCCTTGAAAAGGCTCCTCGTTGCTGGTTAGTCCTTTGTCCCTCAACGTAGATTAGTGTACCAGGACAATGCCTCATCCAGACCTTGCTTCAAATTATGGGAAGGTTCATAACCCAGAAGCCGGCGCGCCTTGCTAACATCGGCCTGGCTGTGCCTGACGTCACCTGCACGAAAATCCCGATAGGTGGGCTGAACTTCTTTACTCACGCCTATGGCCATCAGTCCGTCACGCAGCAATCCATATAGCTGGTTAAGCGTCGTTCGGTCCCCCACAGCGACGTTGTAAACCTGATTGCGGGCTTCAGGATCCATGGCCACCGACGCCAGAATATTGGCCTGCACGGCATTGGCTACATAGCAGAAATCACGACTGGTCTCACCGTCACCGTTGATGAAGATAGGCTCGCCTGCTATCAATGCGGATGTCCACTTCGGTATGACGGCCGCATACGCCCCATTGGGGTCTTGGCGGCGGCCAAAAACGTTGAAATAGCGCAAGCCGATCGTAGTGAAGTCATAGCTACGGGCGAAAACGTCGGCATAGAGCTCATTGACATACTTGGTCACAGCGTAAGGCGACAGGGGCGTACCGATGTTCGCTTCGACTTTGGGCAGGGCTGGATGGTTTCCGTATGTGCTGCTGCTGGCGGCATAGGTAAAGCTCTTCACCTCTGCATCACGTGCAGCAACCAGCATGTTCAGAAAGCCCGTAATGTTCGTCGAGTTGGTGGAAATCGGGTCCGCCAGGCTGCGGGGCACGGAGCCCAATGCTGCCTGGTGCAGCACATGGTCTACCCCCTCACAAGCCCGTTTACAGCTGTCAAGATCGCGGATGTCGCCCTCGATAAAACTGAAGCGCGCCCACTGCTTCTGCTCGACCAGGCCGCTCACCTCTTCTAGGTTGCGACGATGGCCAGTAGCGAAATTGTCCAGTCCGATGACACGCTGGTCAAGGAGCAGGAGCCTCTCCAGCAGGTGACTGCCGATGAAGCCCGCCACGCCGGTGACCAGCCAGGTGCGGGGCTGGGCTTTGAGTATTTCTTTGACTTGATGATATCGGTTCATACCAGACCATTCACAGACGGCCATCTGCCGCGCCGAGGGGCAACAGTCCCTTGACGTCAAACAACACGGCACCCGGCTTGCCGAATGCCTTAATGCCTTGTTCGCCAAGGGTCGCAAATTGGTTGTGGGCGACGGCCAACACGATAGCGTCGTAGGTGCCCGGCACAGGAGGCACAGTCAAGCACTCAACACCGTACTCATGGAGGGCCTGCTGCACATCAATCCAAGGGTCGTAGATATCGACGCAGACGTTGTACCGGCCCAAGGCCTTCACGATGTCCACCACCTTAGTGTTACGCACATCAGGGCAGTTTTCCTTGAAAGCAAGGCCCAGCACCAAGACATTGCCGCCCAGTACTGGAATGTTCTTACGTAGCATCAGCTTGACGGTCTCGTCAGCCACGTGGCGGGCCATGCCGTCGTTGATCCGTCGGCCGGCAAGAATAACCTCTGGGTGATAGCCCACCTCTTGCGCCTTGTGGGTCAGGTAATAGGGATCGACGCCAATGCAATGCCCACCGACCAGCCCCGGACGAAACGGCATGAAGTTCCACTTGGTACCCGCAGCAATCAGAACTTCCTGAGTGTCGATTCCCAGCCTGTGAAAGATCAAACTCAGCTCGTTCATCAGGGCAATGTTCAGATCGCGCTGTGTATTCTCGATGACCTTGGCCGCCTCGGCCACCTTGATACTGCTAGCCTTGTAGGTGCCTGCGATGATGATGGAGGAATAAAGCGCATCAACTTCGTCGGCAATCGCTGGCGTGCTGCCACTGGTAACCTTCTTGATCGACGGCAAACGGTGTTCCTTGTCGCCAGGGTTGATTCGCTCGGGGCTATAACCGCAGAAGAAATCAATATTAAACTTAAGACCGCTAAACTTCTCCAGCACTGGAATACAAACCTCCTCCGTGGCACCAGGGTACACAGTGGATTCATAGATGACAATGTCACCACTCTTTAGGACTTTACCAACGATTTCACTGGCATTAACAAGTGGAGTCAAGTCAGGCCTGTTGGCTTGGTCAATCGGTGTTGGCACAGTAACAATGTAAATTCTCGCTTCCGAAAGATCTTCAACTTTATAGCTATATTTCAAATGAACAGCCTCCGCCAATTCATTGGCGTCACATTCAAGCGTATGGTCTCGACCAGCACTAAGCTCGTTTATACGGCTCTTATTGACATCGAAACCGATAACAGTACGTTGCTTACCGAACTCGACCGCGAGTGGCAAACCAACATATCCCAAACCAATAATGGCTATGATTTTATTCATAATGTTTTGAATTGAAACCGAATTTCAGAAAGTTTAAGATCAATCAAAAGATTAACCAACCAATTTTTGCGAGTCTTACATGAATTTATGAATATGAAACTTGTATAATAAAAAAATTGAAACAAGAATAGCTTCAAGATAATTATAAAATAGCCAAATGCAATATTTCAATATGGAAAATAAAACGTTAGAAAAAAATATTAGTAGTTTTAATTCGTAGTATTAACGCACAATTAAAAAATTAAGGGGATTATCATATAAGATATGCAAACTTTAAATAAAACCATCCAAGATGTTTAAAATTAGTTCATTATAGAATATGAAAACCACTATTGGCCTAGGTCCGAAGCATTTCGCAACAACGAAGACAGTCGAGGACCTTGGTGCTGAATACAATAAATATCTTCAACATCTTTCCTACCACAAATTCCCATATCTGTTCGTAAAGTTCGGTTAGAAAGCAGTTTTCCTAGTCGATCAACCCAAATATCAATTCCATTCGCGAGAAAACCATTGAAACCATCACGAACAATTGAAATATTAACTCCAACAGGTGACGCAACAACAGGAATTGCGCATGCCATATACTGAATTAACTTGTAACCACACTTACCAAGCTCCCATGGAGAATCGGATAAGGGCATTATTCCAATATCACATTTCATAACAGCATCCACCTCAGTATGTTCACTCCATGGAATACACTCAATATCCAAACCAGGAATATCAATAGTTGCACCGATAACGCACAAAGTAAACTGAAATTTATTGGTTAAAGTCTGCAATGCAAGGGCGATCTCTAATAAATACTTAACTGTGGAGGGAGAACCAATCCAAACAATCTTGAGTGACTTATTAGAAATTTTACTGGATTCTGAAACACGATAGCGATTTAAATCTATTACAGTGGGGACAATTTCAATATGTTTTGCGCCAGCTCTGTGTGCACGCGAGGCTAGATAGGTATTACCCACAATAACCAAACGAGCTCTTGACATCAAAGAATCAATTCGAATACCATATATATATCGGATTATTTTTGATGGATGTAAATCATATTTATGAAAAACTGCGTCGTCAAAGTCCAAAACGTAAGGGACTCGATTCAGCAATCCAAGTTCAAACCATAACGGCAGCCATGGCAACGCCTCCTTTTCAATCCATATAAGATCGTAGCGTTTAGACATGACAAGTCGTACTATACGATTTAAATAAGCCTTAAAAAGATCGAATAAATTATATCGTCCACTTCTGTATCGACCAACCAACATTTCGTCAGAACACAATGGATAATTGGTAATTCGAATATTGTTTTTATTTAATAATGGATAATATTGTAGCATGCGCAACCTTGATGAAGCACCTATGCGCGAATACATCGGCAAGCAAAGTACGTTCAGGATGGGACGCATAAATTTACAAATAAAGTAAAATATTAGTGATCAGCACATCAAAAGATTAAACTTTTGAGAAATAATTTTCATAGGAGATTGCAGCAGCATCCTTATCAGACAGAATAAATTCTGTCGAAGAAAGCCCCTTTGATTCAAAGTAATTAGACGGAAGCGAAATAGACAATTCAGATTCATAAGAATACTTACCCAACGTGATATACTGAAACTCTACATCAGTAAGAGCGAGAAATCCATGAGCATAATATCCAGGAATGTAAAATAGCTCATCATCCTCAGCTTTAATAATACGCTCAAATACTCGACCATAATCAACAGAATTAATGTCCATATTGATAACAATATCAATAATTGTACCAGATAAAACTTGAATAACCTTTTTTTGAGGGAATGGATCACGCTGAAAGTGCATTCCTCGAAAAACGTATTTTTTTGATTGTGATTTCTTAAGAGCAATCACTTGCGGTTCATCAGACTCGAAAATGATCGATAAACTGCCTCTTCGGTCAGTGAAATTTTGAATCTTGAGTACTTTGATATCTTGAGGAAACATTCTGATCAAATCTTGCATATTAGTTTTTGAATATAGAAAACAATAAAAATTATTTTAATATTTTGAAATAATTTCAAAATAAAATAAGTATTATTTAATTAATGAATTTAAAATATTTAATAATGAATAATAACCAACAGCACTTAGGGAAACGAAAAGCCGTTTTAATGACATAGCTCGCCAGTGTTCCTTAAGAAATATAAAATGACCTTGCATTAGGAGGTTTGCATCCTTGGCAATACCTTTCTTTGAAGAAAGTCTATCAGCAACTTGAAAAAAATATTTCCGCATTATCAAATTAGAGATATAAAAATTTTTAAAATTCTTGAGAATTCTAAAGAATGCTATAGACTCGAATCGTTTAAGAGCTACTACATCTAAATTACTGTACTCGGAAAGAAAAATGTTACGATCACAAACACCGAAAAATTCAGGAAAATTATTATTCAACGCTGATTCATAATTCAATACGTGCGTCATATTAGCTGGGCCAATTAAATCCCCCGAATCATCAACACAACGAAAAAGTACAAAGGGGCATTTGGCTTCGAATAAAGTTAATTCAAACTCCAACTTTTTATCAGGAATTATTTCATTATCAGAGTCGAGAATCAAAAGCCATCGGCCACTTGCAAATTTAGCACCTTGATTTCGTGCGGCTACTACCCCAGAGTTTTCGTTTAACCTTAAAATTTTCAAATAGCCATCCTTTATGGCTGTATAGAATCTTTCATTGATGTCCGAAAATGTGCCATCTGTTGAGGCATCGTCAATCACGATTATCTCGTAGCGCTCGTCATCGCCAATGAATGAAAGTGCACTTTTTATCGAATTTACAATCAAATTTCTTCTGTTGTATGTTGGTATTATAAACGAAAACTCTTTCATAGGACAAGAATCAGAAACGTTCATTATTAACCCCTATAAATGTACCTACAAATTCTCTTTCTCCAAAATTGAACCATGTTATATAAATATTATCGGAATATTTTATATTAATAATACTTGAAAAAAGTGAATCACCTTCTCTCAACAATGAGTTCAGCATTAGAATAAAATATAGTAAAAGAAAAATAAATAGATAAACAGGATCCGATATTCGATTTTTATTCTTTTTAATAATGAATTCACCAGATATTAACGTACGTCTACTGAAAAATCCCCAAAAAAGCACTAGCAAAAGAATGGAAAATTCAATTGGTTTATTAGTTAATAAAAAATCAAATAAATCCCAAAGTATTTTTAACTCAACATTAAATCTAACGTTATTTATATCAATAAACTCCAAAGAAATATAATCATTAATATTGAGCCAGGATAAAATTAACATAAAAAATATAGGGGCAAATAAAATCAATAGATTTTTAATGCGATTTGTATATAGAAAAACGTAGAAAATCCCAAGGGCAAATCCAGCGGGATGAAACATTGTACCAATCAAGAAAAATCTTTTACTAGTTAAAAATAGGGCAAGGAACCAAATAATTACTAAAGACATTGCTGAGTAAAAGTAAATCAACCCCATTATCATTAGAGAAATAGTGGTGAATATCAGTCTATTCGTACGATATGCAAAATTAAAAGAAACTTTAGAGATTGAAAGTACAGGAATATAGATAAGTAATAACGCTACCCACCCAATTGGAATCCCCAAATTGCGAAAAAATTCATAAATGTAGCTCAATAAACCGTATCGCGGGATTAAAAACTCATCAAAAAAAAATGATGATAAATAAGTTATTTTTTCATAATTATAGTGATGGAATAATGAGTGAGCGTAAATATCATAGCCAATGGACTGAAAACTCAATAAAGAAAAGATCCATATTAAAAGAAAATATTTATTTTTTATAATCATTTAACATCAATTATAATCTATCAAAGGCATATAAACTATCAAAGATCTCGCAAATTTTTTCGCAAATAAGCCCTTATGACTTTAATTGAAAATATAAAAATCTGCACATATATATTGAACCCACAAGAGAGTTTTGCCCGCAACTCCTCTGTATATGTTGTATATTGATTACTATTACTAGCGCCACCAATATAAAAGACTCCTGCCAAAAAATTAGCATAGCAAATAGAAGATTTGCGCAGAATTACTTTTAACATAAATAATCCATCAGCATATATTTTGTAACGCGTATCAAAATAACCGATGTGTTCATTAAGCTCTCTCTTGTAGGCTGTACCAACAGATGTTGATCCTAATTTAGCAGGCGCGCCATATAACCAAACCCAGCTTGGCCACCTAGCCTTGAGTACGACCCCATTACTCCCGACTACAGTAGCAACGAGCACATCCGGAAAATTATTATGCGTTATTGCGGCCTTGAAATTAAAAACTGCATCACTATAAAGCAAGTCATCTGCACCGAGAATTATATAATAGTCGGAAACCACCAACTTAATAGCACGATTAATTGCATCACTAATTCCATTATCAGGTCGACTGTCTATTAAAAGATTCGGAATAAATTTACTAGCACTAGTTAGTAAATTATTAGTGTTGTCAGTTGAACCACCATCAGCAACAATCCAGTAAAAATCTAGATCTGTCTGATTTTTTAAGGAATCGATCAGATTCGGAAGGAAAGCCTCTGCATTATAAGTTGCTGTAAGAATACTTATTGTTGGCTTCATATTCTTCGTCATGAATATATCATTTTTCTCAAGTACGATTCAAATGAGAGTTCATTATAAACATCGTAACAGCTTTCGGAGTTAATTTTAGTATTATCAACAAGTACCGTAGCAGGAGCAGAGGAATCCCCTTCTTCTTCATTTATTATGCATGGTATATTCAGTATTTTTGCTATTAATCTAGCAAGATCTGCAAGAGTAATTATGTGAGAACCCGAATTATTATATAGCCTTGAATTTCCGCAAGCCATTGCACCCAGTATTTTCATTGCACAGTTCGGGCCGTATTGATATTGCCTAATGTGATTCCCACCTCCGTTTAGGGTAACAACTCCATCTTTCAGGCCCTTGTTTACTAAGTCAGCCAGTACACGATTATCATCTGGTAGCATTTTAGGTGGGGTTGCAAGTGCAACACGGAAAGATGCACAGCGTGAAATTTTCTTGGTTAGTATATTCTCGACAATGGCTTCGCCAAGTCGTTTAGATTCTATGTAAACACCTCTTGGATGCTGCGGTGTAGTGGGAAGCAAAGATGTTTCGAATGCAGTACCATCTAATCCAGCGTATATTTCAGAAGTAGAACTATATGCAAACGAAGCCAGTGAATCAAAACGACTGTACGCTAAAAGATTTGAAATATTTGTTTCAATTACAGAGGAGGGATCATTAATAAACTTATTAGGCCTTCCGTACCCAGCACAAAATAAAACATTTATTTCTGCACCCATACTATTAATTACATTTTCACGATCAGCATTGAAACTATTACTATAATTTTTTAGAGCAATAATATCATTTGTGATTTCAGACCATTGACGGTCTGGATCTGAGTTATTTGAGGTGAGGAGTAATTTATTTGGTTTAATTTCAAACAATTTTAAAATCTCAAGTATCGATAGACCGATCGATCCATTACAGCCTTCTACGACTAGAGGTTTTTTATTGTATAGTTTACGCACCTCAAAAATAGCATCTTTTGACAACATTTTAAACACTCACGCGATTATATTCAGGAGAATTAAATATGCCACTTTCTATTGAAGCAGGGTATAACATGCTATAAATTTTAGTTGACATTGGAAGCAGTTGTCGGAAATGTTGTCCTGCAATTTGTTTAGAGTATGGCTCCCAAAATACTATTTCTTCATATCCCTCAAGAAGCTCAGGGTTTATATTTTCGAATTTATAGGTATACATCCAATTATCTTTCATGTAACCTCTATTTAATTCAAAATGACACAATGATTCTCCGATAAAAACATTTAATGAAGAGGATTTTCCTTCACCACCAATATTAATATTATCTGGAGTTGTTGAAATAGTGGATGATCGTAACGTAAGACGAATGTATGCGGGAGAAGAGGATTCTAACGCAGCATCTAAACAGCTAACAACATCCTCAACCCTGCCTGGCATATATATTTCAAAGTCAGGCAGAAGATGTATCATAGGAACATCAGAAAAACAATGATGAGTTGGACCTAATTTATTATAATCAGCAGGTCCGTTTGCGGAAACTAAAATTACTTTATTTTTGTTATAGGCAATATCGAGCTTTATTTGCTCAAATGCTCTTTCAATTATAAAAGGAGAAATTGTGTGTACGAAAACTTCGTAACCGCGGCTACTCATTCCAGCGGCCATAGATACCATAGATTGTTCAAGAATTCCTACATTGTATACGCGTGAAGGCAGATTCTCATTATGATCAAGAAAAAGTCCTACTGAAATATCGCCAAGCAGTACAGAAAGATCTTCTCGCTCATTCAATTTTGATTTTATAAATTCGGCGAATCGCTTTCTCATTTCAATTCCTCAAATATTTTTTGAGTTTCAATTTCATTAGGAACCCGATGATGCCAACTTGGATTATTTTTCATTATTGAACTCGGATAACCTTTAGTTGTCTTACAAAGGATTAGCCTCGAACCACTCCCCGACTTGAGTGCGGATTGTAGTTGCAGTATATTATGGCCATCACTTACCAATACATTAATTTTCTCAAATACACCAGCAAGTTTCTCTAGTTGCCTTTCAATTGGTATCGCTCGCTCTGAGGAACCGTTGCAATCTACCAATATATTTATTTTAATATCCTCAAATTTTTCGATGAGTAATAGTGATTCCCAGAACGTTCCCTCATTAGCTTCACCATCCCCTATAAGACAATAAACTTCTTCAGGATTTTTTGAGAGCTTATTTGCTAAAGCTATACCTACTGCGTAAGGTAGTCCATGCCCAAGAGAACCGCTGCCATAGGCAAATCTTTCATCATTCGGAATATATGGCAAATGACCATAAAATTTTGATCCTAATTTTCCAACGCTAGCTAACTCTTGTTCATCCATCATTCCTAAAGAGTGCAGAGCACTATAATAGGCATAACTAGCGTGTCCTTTTGATAGAATTATATTTCTTGGCAAATAGGAACCTTGCTTCATTTTCATATCTGAAAATATAGCGATTAGTAATTCAACAATAGAGAAACTACTTGCGACGTGCCCTTCTCGGCTCATGACAACTAGCTCAATTATTTTTTTTCTTATAACGTTAGGATCGATCATTTTTCTTCCAGCAAATGACTTGATAACCGCTAATATATTGCGAACCGATTGAAAAATCTTTAGCAACCAAAATTTCAACATTTAGTGTATTAAGGTCTTTATAAAAATCTGTCAAGTAGGCTCTCCTCTCTGCGTATTTAAATGACTGGACATTCAATGGATTACTTAGATCCAGCAACTCTCGTACCGGTTCAATGTGCAAACCGCCCAAGCACTTGGGATTTTCTACTAAAAATCTCATGAATTCTTTGTATCTATCACCCGATTGTTCCAGCGAAGCATTAGTAAAGGCTACATATGGAGTAGAGGCACCTGTAAAGGTTTTACTATCAAAATAATTTACTAATCTTATTTTGTCTTCATCAAGTATTTTGTTTTCAACAAGTTTTATACAGGCACTTTTGACCCAATCTGAACCATAAAAATCTATATCTGGAAATTGCTTTCTCAAATATTGTATATTTGATCCAGTGCCGCATCCATACTCGAAAACTACTCTTGATGGTATTTGGGGAAGAATTTCTTTAAAAACTATTACTTGCAAAGCTCTCAAGAGCTCCACTTCAGTAAAACCCAAAATGTCTTTATAAACTTTCAATCCAATACGGATGTGTGTGTTATTTTTGAAATAATAAGGAAGATTATTATATTCATCGTCAGAATAATAAACTCCATCACCTGCCCATCCTTGCTCCCAATCTTGCTGACGATGCTCTCCGGCAATTTTAAATGCGCTGGTTTTTTCTTCGCATTTTTGTATGTAATCCTCAATATCAACAACCTCTTCTAATAGCAACTCTTTTTCCAGTATATTTCTATCCAAATAGGATAGCTGGATTTCACTGAATACTTCTCCAAGTATTTCTCGAATCTTATATTTCCGCATGAAGCATCTCCAATATTAAATCATCTAGTGTATGTTCTGGTGCCCATCCAAGTAGCCGTTTTGCTTTATCAGCGTTACCAGTCAGATTGTCAACCTCAAGTGGGCGGAAAAACCGCTGATCTACTTGAATTACTTCTTGACCGACTTGAATCATGGGATTTGAACTTGAAGTAACTATTCCAACTTCATCTAGACCCGTGCCTTCAAATTTAATTTGAATTCCACGATGCGAAAATGATTTCATGCAAAAATCTCTTATACTGTAGTTATTGCCTGTTGCAATTACCCAATCATCAGGAATTTTATAATTTAATATCATCCACATAGATTTTACATAGTCTTTTGCATGACCCCAATCTCTGCTAGCGTTGAGATTCCCAAGCTTGATTTTCTTTATCTCTCCTTTTTCGATTTGTTTTAATCCATTTATTATTTTTTTTGATACAAAATTTTCACCTCGTCTGGGACTTTCATGATTGAATAATATTCCATTACAAGCAAATATTCCATATGCCTCTCTATACTGTTTAATTATATAATAGGCATATGCTTTTGCCGCAGCATAAGGTGATCTTGGATTTATGGGTGAATTTTCATTATATGGTTCAATTTCTTGCCCCCCGAATAACTCAGATGTAGAAGCTTGATATAATTTTATTTTTTTTCTACTTCTTCTGATAGCCTCCAAAATTCTTAAACAGCCTAGAGCGTCAGTATTTGCTGTATATTCCGGTTCCTCAAAAGAAACTGCCACATGACTCTGTGCCGCTAAATTATATATTTCATCTGGCTCAATCTCGTCAATTAGTCTATTTATTGATGATGAGTCGGTAACATCGGCGTGATGCAGTTTTATTTTATAATCTAGGTCAGTACCAGTTACTTCATCTTTTAGGAATTTTAATCGTTGAGTTGTGGCTGTAGAACTTCGCCTCTTAGTTCCATGTACTTCATACCCTTTTTCAAATAAAAATTCTGCCAAATAGGAACCATCTTGACCATTTACACCTGTTATCAGTGCTTTTTTCATTTCCAATCCTTTTCGAATATTTAATTCTTCTCAATTTTATTTAAAAGAATTTTTGGTTGAGTTCTTTCAATTTTGTCCATCTCTAAAGCCCTCAGAAATCCATGGCTTACTTCATAAATTTTTTCACAGTTCTTTAATGTACTTATTCGATGTGCCACCATTAATATAGTAATATTATCGCTTATCGCGTCAATTGCCTTCATTACTTCCCGCTCAGTTTCATTATCTAAGGCACTCGTAGCTTCATCAAACACTATTACGTCCGCCCGTTTGTAGAGTGCACGAGCAATACCAATACGCTGCCGTTGACCTCCCGATAAGCGCACACCACGCTCCCCAACAAAAGTGTCGTATTGTTTATCCCATGATTCAATTACTGAGCTAATTTGCGCTTGACTTGCAGCCTCTTTAACTCTCTTCATGTCAATTTTATCAGCACTGACACCGAAAGCGATATTTGCAGTAATCGTATCATCAGCCAAAAAGATAGTTTGTGGTACGTGTGCGATGTTTGCACTCCATAAATGCTGATTTTCTTTGGATAATTTTATATTATCTATTTGCATTATTCCTTCTGAAGGCTCTAGCAACCCCATTAATATATCCACCAATGTACTTTTTCCACTGCCGGTAATGCCAACAAATCCTATTTTAGAACCCTTTTTTATCGCTAAGTTGATATCTTGCAATACATTTATTTTTGTTTTTTCATATTTAAATGAAACGTTTTTTAATTTAATCGATTGATTAAATTCTATTTTTTTAGCTTCAGTGTTGAAAAGGTAGTCTGGCATCGGTTGTTCTAATAATTCTAAAACATCTTTTTGGATTGCTTGTGCACCGCGAATGTAGGACCAGTTCAAATACAATTGTTGCAATACTGGTAGTAGACGCTGTGCTCCAACAGCGAGAGCCCCCAACATTGGAATGGCATCCGATATTCCGCCTTCTTTTACTGATAATTTATATGCTACTAGTGCGATCAGTACCATACCTAGTGTTTCAATCAAAAACCTAGGCGATGCACTTATTATCTGTATATTTGCTTGCGCACGGCGTAATGGAAGATCTGCACGACTGTAAATCCGGCAATAAGTCGCTTGCGTTCGATCAATTAATACGTCGCGAATCCCACCAAGTCCTTCTTGTAACGCTTTAATAACTTGAGTAGATTCATAATTTACTCTTTTGCCATCATTCGCCAAACGATTTTTTGTAATCAGCAGTATTAATCCATATAAACTGCCAAATCCACCAACTGCCACAAATGCAGCAATTGGATTTAGCACAACTAGCGCAACGAAGATTACAACCAAAATTGTGAATGAACTTGCTATAATTAAAATTGGAAGTAGTACGCTGTATATAACCGCATTGGATTTTGTAGAGATTGCTGAAATTAGATGACTACTGTTGCGAGACACATGTACACTATAAGGTTGATAGAGCGTTTTTTCATATATCTGCTTGCTAAAGTCGGCACCTATTCCGAAAGCAACACGTGTTTGGTACCAAAATAAAAATATTTTCATTATCCCAGAAAATATTGTTGCCGCAACAAAGGCAACTGTTAAAGGCAGAATTAATTGTTGAGCTTTAGTGATCCCGAGATAATTTATTAATGCTCTGATATATGTTTTTTCAAACAATAATTCGGGCGCCATCAATACACCCAAAAAAGGTAAAACAGTTCCTATGCTTACAACCTCCGCAAGAGAAGTTATTACCATCAATACCGTTACAAAAATTAGTTGTTTACGTCGCTTTTCTTTAATTTGTCGCCAGAGTCTTTGGGTTAAATTTCTCATTTTAGTTTTAAATAGTTTGCTTATTTTGATTATTTATTTTTTCTACTATTTTATATTTTATATTTTATATTTTATATTTTATATTTTCAAATAATGTAGTATGTTTCAAATTAATATTTTTTTCACTACGTATGCAAAGTACTATATCATTTTCGACCATAAGCGTCATCAAACCGAACTATGTCGTCTTCATCCAAATAACTGCCAGATTGTACTTCGATGATTTCGAGAGGCATGGTGCCGGGATTAGCCAGACGATGAACTTCACCCAGGGGAATGTAAGTCGACTGATTTTCGGTCAAGGTCAGCATCTTGTCACCGTTGGTGATCTCGGCCGTGCCGGTCACTACGATCCAGTGCTCGGCGCGGTGATGGTGCATTTGCAGGCTCAAGCTGGCACCAGGTTTGACCTGGATTCGCTTGACCTTGAAGCGACCGCCTTCATCAACGCTGTCGTACCAGCCCCAGGGACGGTGCACTTTGCGATGCAGGGTGTGTTCTTCGCGCTTATTGATTTGCAGCTGATAAACGATTTGTTTCACTTCCTGGCTACGGGCCTTGTCGGCCACCAGCACGGCATCAGGCGTTTCGACCACGATGATGTCATTCACCCCAACCAAGCTGACCAATCGGCTTGAGGCGTGCACTAGCGTGTTGCTGCTGTGGGTGCTGAGCACGTCGCCCACATGGGCGTTCCCATCTTCGTCTTTTGGCAGAACGTTCCAAACGGCATCCCAAGCACCCAGGTCGTTCCAGCCCGCGTTAAGCGGCACCATGTGGATGGAGAAGACGCTGCCAGGGCAGCGCTCCATGACGGCGCAGTCCACCGACTCGGCAGGTATGGCTGTAAATTCGGCCTTGCCGGGGCGTACGAAGGGGGTGGCGGTGTTGGCGTCAGCGCTGCGCTGGGTCCAGGCTTGGACAGTGGCTTGATGGATATCAGGGCGGAACTGTTCGAGCGCCTTAAGCCAGACAGAGGCCTTGAGCACAAACATGCCAGCATTCCAGAAGTACCCGCCCTCGTCCAAGTATCGCTGCGCAGTAACAGCATCGGGCTTTTCTACGAAGGCTTTGACTTGGCAAACATTCGCTTGCAGGGGCAAGCTCCCACTTGTTTCTATGTGGATATAGCCGTAGCCGGTTTCGGGTCGGTTTGGCGTAACACCCAAAATGACGATACTTCCCTTAGCGGCCTGTTCGATGGCCACTTGGGTGGAGGCCGTGAAGGCAGCAGCATCCACAACTGTTTGGTCAGCCGGAGTGACGATCAGTACAGGGTCGGCATCGTTTTCAATGGCAGCCAGCGCAGCCATTGTCAACGCGGGGGCTGTATTGCGGCCTACGGGTTCCAATAAAGCTGCACCCAGCGGAATGCCTGCTTCGCGCAGTTGCTCAGACGCGAGGAAGCGATGCTCTTCGCCCGTGACGATGAGTGGCGCAGCCACCTGAATGGCACTGTTGCCCAAACTGGTCAGTCGCTGCGCGGCTTGCTGGAACAGACTGTAAGCCCCCGTTAGGCACAAAAACTGTTTGGGGAAACCGGTACGCGAGAGTGGCCACAAGCGGGTACCAGATCCACCACACAAGATAACAGGCGTAACTTGAATCATTAAATTTTTAGCTAACTTCTAATTGCAGCCCGCTAAACCCCAATATCGGTATTCGAGCGTTTCAAACTTTTGATTCCCTAGCATGACTTGAGCCATTCCCCGGCGGGTATGAATCATCTTTGGTCAATTCTTCAATTTCAGCTTTGATCGCTTCATACTCTTGCATTTTTCTTTCCAAGAATTTCGCAGTTAGGCTTGCCTTTTCACGTGCCCCCGAGGGAGTGAGCAGATAGACATAGCCGAACTTGTTTTTGCTTTGCCTGAAGTTGTTCACCTTCACAAAGCCCTTTTGGATCAGCGCTTTAAGACAGTAGTTCAAACCACCTACACTTACACCTAGAGCCTCTGCCAGCTGACGCTGAGTTAGATCAGGGTTAGCTTCAAGCAGTCGCATGACCCTAAAGTAGGTGTCTTCTTGCAGGTTGGCTTGTCGACTTGTCACTTTAAGATATCTTTGGGCACGCTACCGCCAAATTGAGATCATTGCAATGACTCAGATGGCTAACTTCAAACGGTGTTCAAAGTTGAACAAGTATAGGGGTTTCGGCTGCGAAAAAATCAAATTGATGAGAAATTTTGATGGCTAACGGAATTAGGCACGCTTGGTGCGCCAAGCCTCTTTGAGCTTGGCCATTTGTGCGCCACCTTCTGGGGACGAAGCAGCGTTCTTAATCGCCCGTCTCACAAATGCCACCAAAACCCCCAAGAACAACCCAGCAAAGCCAGCCATCAAAACAATCATTGCGCGCTTAGGCTTGGATTTGCGCTCAGGCGCTTGCGCCGCATCAACGACTTGAATCAGTGGCCCCTCGCGAGATTCATCCACCCTGGCCGATTCATACTGTGCCACCAATACGCCCATCATAGCTTCGCGGGCCTTGATGTCGCGATAAGACTTCACAGCCAACTGTTGCAGGGGTGATGTAGGTTCTTCACCACCTGAGCCTTGCTCTATTTTTGCGAGCTGCGCGCGCAATGCGCCCAGCTCGCTACCAAGGCGCTGCACATCGGGGTTTTGCGGTGTGGCAAAGCGGCTCATGGCCTGCATTTGCACTTCTTTGGCTGCAATTTGCCCTCGCATTTCTGCACTGGCACGCACACTGCCTTCGGCTATCACAGCAGTAACTTGCATACCTGACTTTTCTTTGGCCGCTCTGAAGTTGGCTTCTGCTTGAGCCAATTCTTCTTGCGTTTTAGCAATTTGTTGCTCGAAAAAAACACGTCGCTGCTGAGCGTCAGTGACAGCCAGCTTGCCCATGAGGTTGCGCAGCTCTTCCACATGGGTGTTGGCCAGTTTGGCTGCAAACTCGGGGTCTTTGTCGTCAGCCTCTATGGTTATGAGTCCGGACTTTTTTTCAGAAGCGATTTTGACTAAACCCTTCAATGCTTCGCGTGTTTCAAAAATTGTTTTGGTTTTATATCGCTCTTGTAGGCCAAGTTTTTCAATGACTGCGCGCTGCAAGCTTTCACTTTGCATGAAGGCGATGTACATATCGTCAGGGCTTTTCACACCGGCGGCAGCGCCAGCCAAACCCGCGAGCGCCCCTAAGCTAGCCAACGCCGACGCTGCACCGCTTTGCTGCTGCTGAGGCGGCATCATGACCGTTTTGGCGGTGAAGATGGGCGTCATAAGCAAACTCACCACGATGGCCAGTGTGGTTGTGATGGCGGGAACGGCAAAAAGGGTTTTCTTTTCTTCGCCAAGCGCAATGGCTAAGTCGAGCAGACTGATTTCGTCTTCATCAAGCTCTGCGGCTGATGAAGCTGTTGTTGGGGCTGTGGTTTGATCGTTCATGATTAATAACCCAACGCCTTCAAGCCGGCAGCACCTAGCCCCAACTGGTAGAAGATTTGGGTGATGTCCTTAGCATTGCGAACGACAGCACTCCAGGTGGCTTCGCGGTCAAGCTTGTCTGGCATGACGATGGAGTCACCCGGCATGACTTTGGCGCTGTTGATAGAACCAAACCAGCCGCTGTTTCTCGTCAGCGCAGAGCCATCGGCGCGAATCAGAATGACTGAGCCGCGATCAGCACCAGAGCCAACACCTGCGGCGTTGAGATAGTCTTGCACCGATTGGCCGGCTTTGTAGATCAGCGCTGATTCAGTGTTGACTGCGCCATACACATACACAAAGTCTGGGCGAGTGGGAATGATGAAGCGGTCGCCGTTTTGCAAGCGGATGTCTGGCAGTTTGTCGATGTAGTTGTACAACTGAGGCTCGAGGCCCAGCGCAATACGACCTTCGGTCTTTAAGCTGCGAATTCGCTCTAGTGCTTGTCGTTGCGCTTGTTGCGCTGCCAAAATTCGGGCTTGTGAAATGGCTGCATCTGAACTGGCACCCAAACTTTGGCTGGCT
>JACCDN011042650.1_pt1 | contig 25176 bp, 20 predicted proteins | sample 7441691 | NCBI WGS metagenome assembly JACCDN01 (sample SAMN15323439, study PRJNA562643) | freshwater metagenome | isolation source: river surface water | place: USA:Blue River Watershed | collected 2017-08-16 | reverse complement strand
AATGCCCAGATGGCGGAACTGGTAGACGCGCTAGACTCAAAATCTGGTTATCGCAAGGTAGTGCAGGTTCGATTCCTGTTCTGGGCACAAACCCTGTCACGAAAGTGACAGGGTTTTTTAATGCGAGCCGCGTCAAGAGCTTGCTCTTGTAAGCGAGCGAGTATTAAAAAACCCAACGAAATGCGAAGCATTTTGTTGATAGGGTTTGGGTAAACCCGCAATTGTAGGAAGACGACGAACGAAGTGAGTCGGCAGTCCTATTGATAGGGTTTGGGTAAACCCACAATTGTAGGAAGACGACGAACGAAGTGAGTCGACAGTCCTGTTGGAAGGGTTCTAACATTCATTCTGCAAAACTTAGTTATATTTATATATGACAATAAAACATTTACTATTGATCCTATTAATCATTTGGGGTATTCCAAGCACCTATTTTAGAAGTAAGTTTAGAAAAATTGTATACCAAACCAATGATTGGAAAATAAATATACAACCTCTATTCAAAAAAGAAATCATTGGTTTATTTAGTAATATGTACCCAGATAATAAAACCTACCTCAAAACTAGAAATGATTATCGCATCTATTTAACTATTTATTTACTATTATTTATTGTATACAAACTAGTACATTAATTTTATATCGTTATTAATAAACACGACTGTCGCATGAAACAATCCATTCTCAATATAATCTTCTCGCTTATAGCCTTTATTATTGGATATAGCATTGCATTATTAACAGGTCTAGAACTGATTCAAAAAGCAATATTAATTGCTTACCTGATTCAATGGATTGCCTTTATACCTGCTTATTTTTATCAAACTGAAAAATTTTATGACCTTACAGGCAGTATTACCTATTTAACCGTTGTAAGTTATGTAAGCTATCATAGTTTTAATTCTACGAATTTAAATATTGGGAGCATTATATTAGCTGCTTGCATCCTTATATGGACGATTCGCTTAGGCAGTTTTTTATTTTTAAGAATACACAAAAGTGGAGAAGATAAAAGATTTAAATTAATCAAACCTTCTCCTACAAGGTTCTTTATGACGTGGACTTTACAAGGCATGTGGGTATCCATATGTTCTATGTGTGCCTTAACAGCTATTGCAAGCAAAAATGGTGTTATTCAAAATGGCCTATTTTACATTGGAATGCTAGTTTTTATTTTAGGTTTTGTGATAGAGATCATTGCCGACTGGCAGAAGTCCACCTTCCGGAATAATCCAGAAAATAAAAATCAATTTATTCAACATGGCCTTTGGTCATATTCTAGACACCCTAATTACTTTGGTGAAATCACTTTATGGTTAGGAGTTGCTATCATGTCTTTATCATCCTTGTCAAGTTGGCAATACATCACTTTAATCTCTCCTGTATTTACGTATTTACTGCTCGTCTATGTTAGTGGTGTAAGGATATTAGAAATTTCAGGAATGGAAAAATGGGGACACTTGGAAAGCTATCAAAACTATGTTCGCAGAACTCCATCCTTATTTCCTACTTACCCAAAGCGCCCATAAAATAAGTAATGGATGTACGAAAATTAATCTTATCCAACTAATGGTAGGTGTCATTGTAAAACTTCCTAAAGTAAAATAACCTCGCTGTATAAAATAGATATGACTTGGGATAAAAGCAATGAGCATCAGAACAATCCCCCAACCTGACCATTTTCTTGTGATTTTAGGTATCAGTAAAAGACCTAGTATTATTTCAGCGAACCCAGATAATAAATTAAGTTCATTAGCCCACAAAGAAAAATATGGAGGAATGAGCGGAATATAAAAAGATGGATTATTAAAATGATTGTACCCTGCAAAGAGATAAAACACAACCATACTATATAACATGAATTGCTTTATAATAGTCATAAAATTGTATTAATTGTAATTAAAATGCTACTACTATCCCCCTACAATCTTACTTGTACTTCTATAAATATAATTATGATAAATGTGGCGTCTTGCAAATCGGTCAGGCGTATCAGCATTGACTAATTTTACATAGATTGCTTTAGGCACTCCATAATATTCATATTCTGTTCCATCAGAAAATTCAACACGTAGAATCTCGGATTTAAATTCAAAATCATTAATACTCGCATCAGTTGTAGTTGCTAAATAAGCCTCTTTAGTTGCCTCATGTGTTTCAGGATGCACGCTCACAAGGAAGTGATAGGAAGCAATTAACTTAGCAGATTTTTCCTCAGCTGCTTGTTTAGAGGCATCACTATCCTGAAATTTATCAGGATGCCATTCCATCATGATTTTACGATATACTTTTTTCAAATCACCTAAGGACGCTTTATCATCCACCCCTAAAATAGCCCTATGTCTGTCAATACGCTTCATAAATAAAATAATAAGCCGCGAAACTACAACAAAGATCTCGTAAAGAAAAACCCACCTCATTGAGGTGGGTTTTAAAAGTTATTTTTGAATGAATATATAAGTATACCTGTTCTCTAATTGTTTCTCTTTTCTAGCAGATTCATCACATGGCTCCGCTAAAATACGCTCACCAACATGCATTGCAATTGTTTCATTCTTCTTAGATGCAGAAATCACTTGTTTACTAATATATGAAGCTCTTCTTGCAGACAATTTTTCATTGTATTCATCTGTTCCTTTACAATCTGCAGCAGAAACAACAATAATTCTAGCATCTTTAGTCTTTCTAATTCTGTTCAATAATTGCTTATAAGCTTTAACATGACTCTTTTCTAATGTTACTTTATCAAAATCATGGTGTAAAACAACATAATCATTGGTCAATGATTTTAAAGAATCTAATAAATTTTTAAAAGTTTGTTTCATTTCAACAACAACTGGTGGAGGAACTGGAACATTAATTAATACTGTACCAACTTCTTTTTTATAACCTATGCTTGCATTACCAATATAATCTTTTGAATTTAGTTCCACAAGTGCCTTATTTCCACCTATTTCAGTAACTTCAAATTTGTAAATTCTGTTTGGTCTAACATATATACCAAAATTCCCATACAAATCTGTTCGTGCACCTAAAATTAGATTTCCAGAAAGATCTAACACTCTAATTGGTAATTGTTTGGCAATAGAACCATCAGATATTTTAACATTTCCAGTTAACAAAATATTGACTTCTTTAAAATCAAATGATAAGATATCATCAGATCCATAACGATTTGATACTAAATATCCTCTTTGACCTAATTTTGAAAAAGACATGTCATCAAAAGAACTATTTACAGGATATCCTATATTAAGTATATCTGAAATAATACCATTTTTCAAGTTTACATTGAAAATATCTAAGCCTCCTATTCCTTCATGTCCATCTGAACTAATGTATAATTTACCTTCTGAAATAGTAGGGAATAATTCATTACCCGAAGTATTTACAACCTTACCAGCATTAATTGGGCTACCCCATCTTGTACTATCCAACTTTTCTACAAAATACAAGTCCATCCCTCCAATACCACCTTCTTGATCACTCACAAAATATAATCTGTTACCATCTTTAGTAACTGCAGGATGTGCATAAGATGCTTTATTATTGTTAAAATTTAACTTTGTTAAATTTCCCCATTTGCCATTTATTTTAGAAGCTGACCAAATTTCTAGTTGATATACTGCATTTGTATTTTTCATGTTTCTAGTAAAATACACAGTATTACTATCAGCAGTAAAGCATAAATTACCTGAATTATATTTTGAATTAAAAACTTGATCAAAATATACTACCCCATTTTCTTCATATTGGATTTGGTTAAAATCATATTTTTTTGAAAATGTTGTAGCATCATTGCTAGTTGTTATTGTTAAATCAGATAGTGCCAATTCAGGAGACTTTTCATTCCAAATTACTGACTTAATAGAGTCAAAAGAAATGACATTCAAGTTATTAGTTGTATATAAAGCAGAAAAAGCAGCACCATCCCAGCTAAACTCATTTCTATTTTTTATATTTTTTGCTCTATTTGATTCAAAAATAATTCCATTATTTGTTGGTACAACAGCAAATTCATTAAATGGTGTATTGATTGCTAAATAATGTAGCGTGTAATCTAAAGAGTCTTGAGCAAATTTGTTTTTATTTGAGTTATACTTAGTATTATGAAGCGCTGTTAATTGCTTTTCAACATTTGCACCTTTTAACTTTGCTAATTCAAAATATTTAATAGCACTATCAACTTGTTTGTTAATTATATATGCACTTGCTAAATTAGTTAATGCAATTTGACTATTAGCATCCTTTTTTAAATACATTTTATACAAAGGAATTGCATAAGCATACCTTAAGTTATTGAATTCGGCATTTGCCATTTTTAACAACTTTTCAGATTCCTTGTTTTGGATAGTTTGATTTTCTTGTGCATTTGCAGCAAGAACAAAACAAAGTAATAATATAGAATATAATTTTGTACGCATATCTTAGAAGTATCTTGTAGATTTAATGTTTTTAGTTTCCTTTCCAAATTCAAAACGGATTGTAATTTCATTTGAACCAGAAGTATAAGCTTTTAAAGCAGAGAATGTATAGTCATATGCATAACCAATACGCAATTGCTTATTCAACTGAACTTCTGCCATACCTAAAACAGCATCACCAGTTCTGTACGAAACACCTAATCCAATAAAGTCCTTTAACCATACATTTGTATTTAAATCTAATTCAATTGGAGCACCATTTACAATTTTAACTAATGTTGAAGGTTTTAATTTAACATCACTATTAATGTCAAATACATAGCCAGTGGTTAAAAACAAATGAGTGTTATTTACCTTAGGACTATTTGGTAAATTATTATCAGAAGATTTTAAAACATTAGGAATTGAAGCTCCAACGTAAAAATTATCTGAATTATAATAAACACCCAAACCTAAAGTTGCATCTGTTGTATTCATGTTAGACATGAATTTCGGATCGTTGCTTTCATAGATATTTGAAACTTCTGTTAAGTTCCTTGCCTGATTTTTAATACCAAATTGTAAACCTCCAGATAATACACCGTTTTCTGAAACTTTTGTTCTTACAGAAGTCATGAAATTGGCACCATTGGTTTTAAATACACCAATTTGGTCATTATGCAATTGAACTCCTAATCCAAATACTCCATTTGATGTCACTCCATCTAAAGTAACCGAGTGTGTTTTGGGTGCTCCACTTATCCCCGACCATTGACTTCTTCCAAAATAGTTCAGGCCAGTAACACCTCTACTACCAGCATAAGCAGGGTTGATTGCAACCATATTATACATATACTGGGAATACATTGGTTCTGTTTGTGCTTTTGCATCATCTATAATGAAACAAACTACTAAAACCAAGATTGCTTTTTTAACCATTTTAATCAAATTATGTTTTATTTTCATTACTATTATTTTATCTGACTACAGTCATACTTGATGCAAAATTTTTGATATTACCTGATGCGTCTACTGCATTAACAACATAGAAATAGGTGCCATCAGGTATAAATTCACCCATAAAATTCTTTTGCCCTCTTCCATCCCAATCATTCTTATAATCTTCGTTTTCATAAACCACATTACCCCAGCGATTGAAGACTTTAACTTTAATTGTTGTACCAAATGGACGAATAATTATCCATTTGTCGTTCAACCCATCATTATTTGGTGAGAAGCCACCAGCAATAATTAAATCAGCTTTAGGAACCAAAAATGCAGTAGGCGTTCTTTTTGTTGTATCAGAAGGATTAGCAATTGGATCATTTGAATTTACGGTAACATAACCATATTTAGTTTTGCCCCCCATAATAGCAGTATTCGTTAAGTTACCATTAATATTAGGAGATGCAATTAAAACTTTCAAGATAACTGAATCTACCGCATTTGCTGCTATTTTAGATTGGTTAGTTACTAAGTCTACATTTGAAACACCATCATAAGATGCATTTTTTACCAATCCTCCGTAAACATCCAATGCAGCAATACTAAAACCAGAAGTTGTTTTAAATGTTTGGCCTAGGTCATCCTTAATTGATACACTATCCATTTGCGCATTTGTTTTATTTGCTGCTTTTAATACGAATGTCAATAAAACAGATCCATCTGGATTAGATTTAATAGACCTCGCAGTTTTAGTTACTTCCATTACTGTATATGGAGCAAGAATAACTACTGTATCCATTGCACATATACTTGATTGCAATGTTACAATATCAACAGACTTAACACACCAAATATAGGTACCAGGAGCTGTAGGTAATGTTGGTGGTGTAGTCGTACATGTTGTTCCAGTTGGATCACACCATTTTAATGTTGTACCAGCTGGTGTTTCAGTAACTAATGATTTAATATCACTTGGATTACTTCTACTTCCAGCAACATAAGTTGCTTTAACCACAGTTGGCGGAGGTGGTGGAGTAATGTTTACTAATATATGCAATGTTGCATTGATACAAGTTGAACCTGAACATGCTTGATATATAATATCAACAGGACCAGTATATCCAAAAGCTGGAGTAAATTTATACGTTCCATCTAAACTTAATTCAAAGTCACCTTGTAATGCTGTTGGTCCAGTAACAAGACTTGAAGTTAAATTAGCATTACCATAATCATCATTGATTAATAAATTACCTAATGCTGGTACTCTATTTATTGAAATATTATAATCATCATTGGCAACTAATACATTATTTGGTGTAGCAGTAGATATTGTATAATATACAGTAGCTACCTCACAATTTGCTGGTGATGCGTTATCACAAACTGTATATACTAAACTATCTAACCCAGTAAATCCATTGTTTGGTGTATAAGTAATTGTACCAACTGTAGATGATGATTTAATCAAAGATGAAGACGATATTGTTGTTATATTAGCAACTCCAGTTCCATTTTTTGGTGCAGAGTTAATAGAAATGCTTGTTGGAATCAACTCCGTATTTACATTTCCTGGTTTATCATTTGCTAAAATACGAGTAACAACAGATGTATTTAATTTCGTAGAAGAATAATCATTATTTGCAACTGGTGGATTTGTTGTACTATTTGGATCCAATACAGTTATTTGTAATGGACTTAATGGACAGCCAGATGTTTGACTAGCTGCACATACTGGCACTTGAAAAATATACTTACCTGGTTTACTTGCAGTAAAGGTATAATTTCCAGTTGTAGCATTCATAGTTATAGTAGCACCTGTAGGATTATTGCTTGATGGCAATGGCGTACCATAAGTTGTACCTGCTGGGATAAGATCATTGGTATTGATATTACCAGGTACAGGTGTATTTATATTTGTCGAATTGAAATCAGGATTGATAGTTGGTGGAGGTGATACTACAATATGCAAAGTTGCTTTAGCACATATTGCAGGATTGGAACTTGTACAAGCATTATATACAACATCAACAGGTCCGCTGAAACCTAATGTTGGTACAAAAGTATATGTACCATTAGCATTTAATGTAAGGCTACCTTGGTTTGTAGTTGGACCTGTAACCAATGAAGCAGTTAATGCGGAACCTGATGTGTTCTTATCATTTGACAATAATGTTCCTGAAACAGAAGCTGTACCAGTTTTATTATTAGTTACATATGCATAATCATCCAAAGCAGAAGTGGTAGAGGCAGCTCCAGCACTTAAAACTTTGTAATATACATAGGTAGATTGACAATTAGCAGGAGTTGCATTATCACATACATTGTAAACCAAACTATCCTTACCTGTGAACCCAGTTGTTGGAGTATAGGTTAAAGTACCATCAGTATTAACAGCAACAGTTCCATTTTTTGGCTGCGTAACAATTGTAACACTAGAAGGTACTAATGATGTTCCAATATTACCAGATTTATCATTGGCTAATATTGATGTAGTTACAGGCGTATTTAAATTAGTTGTTGCTATATCAGCATTAGCTACTGGTGCATTATTAGGCACTGTAGGATCCAATACAGTAATTTGTAGTAAAGTAACTGGGCAATTTGAAGTTTGATTTACTCCACATATAGAAATATAATAAACATATTTTCCAGGCGCTGTGGCAGTGAAAGTATAAGTACCTGTTGCTGCATCTAAAGTAATTGTTGCTCCAGATGGATTAGCAGTAGAAGGTGTTGGCCTTCCATAGGTAGTACCAGCTGTTATGATATCATTTGTTGAAACATTACCAGAAACAGGGACTGAAACCGAAGTTGAATTATTATCTGGATATGCTTCAATACAGTTTGTAACACTTATGGATACAGCACTACTATTAGCAGCTGTACATAGCCCACTTTGAACAACTGCTCTATAATAGGTAGTACTTCTTACATCCGTTGCTGAATAAGTTGCCGAATTTGCTCCTACTATATCAGTAAAAGTTACGTTATCAGCAGATGATTGCCATTGAATTGTTCCAGTATATCCACTTAATCGCAATGAAGTGCTATTGGTCGACCCAGTACAATAAGAAATGTTACCACCACTGATTGTTCCCGCAACACTTAAAGGATTTACTGTAATTGAAATGGTTCCCCCATCTGAAGAACAAATTCCATTTGATACTACTGCTTTATAATAAGTACTAGTAGTTAAATTTGTAACTGTATAAGTATTACTAGTAGCACCAGTAATAGCAGAGAAAGTGGTACCATTTGTTGAACTTTGCCATTGAATGCTACCTGTTTCACCAGTCAAAGTTAGTAAAGTACTATTTGTACCTCTACATACAACCGAATTGCTTGCTGTAATTGTACCAGGCAATAAAGTAGCACCAACAGTTACTGTAACTTCTGGCGAAGTAGAGGCAATACCTCTAGCATCAACACCAGCTACTTTGTATACACCAGCAGTACTAACTATAATTGATTGTGATGTTGAATCTGGCATTAATACTCCGTCTTTATACCATGCATAGGAAGTTGATGGTGATGCTTCTAGTTTCACCGTTGCAGGATCACAAATACTTGTAGCTGCAGCAGCATTTAAATACCCTGGCTTTGGGGTAATTGCTATTTCTTTAACAAGGCAATAACTATTTACTTTAACTTTTTGCACATTCATTGCTCCTCCAGTAGCTGCAGTAAAACCAAAAAAAACATTACTGGCATTACTAAAGATATTAGCTTTTAAATCAACCGTAATATTATATAATGGCGTATTGCTTCCATTCCAATAAACTTTAAAGTTTTTTGTAGCAGCAGTCCATACAAATCTAACATCATGCCAAAGCCCATCTTCCATCTCTACCTCATAAGGTGCAGCAAATTCAGAATGTGCAGTAATGTTATTTGTTTGACCATTTTTTACTAATGATATGTGATCGCTTCCTGAACCTGGATCTGCACCACCGTTAAAATAAGTATCAAATTCAACTGCAAAAGAAGGTGTAATCCCTGAGTAACCTAAACCACCACCTGCCGAACCTGCATTCACAGCTAAATTTTGTAAGACAAAAGCAATACCATCTGCTCCACTTTCTCTATTACCTAAATTGATTGAAGAAGAGATATCAAAATCATAATCTAAATTTACTTTATTTCTATTCCATATAGACCCATTTTGGTTACCTTGATCAAGTGTTAATCTAACTTCATCCGATGCTATTAAAGTCGCATTACCGTTAAATTTAAAATCGGTCTCACCAAATGCATAACATCCATTGTCAAACGTAATTGTTGCGATATTTGAATAAGCAACGCATGTACCATTAGTTACAACTGCTCTATAATAAGTTGTTGCAGCAACATTTGTAGCTGTATAGGTTGAACTTGTTGCTCCAGCAACATCTGTATAGGTGATATTATTTGTTGAAGATTGCCATTGAATAGTTCCTGTAGAACCAACTAATGTTAAGGTATTGGTATTGGTTGCAGAAGCTACAATTGTTGTGCCAGAAAGCGTACCCACACTTCCTGAAATAGTACCTGATACAGAAACTATTTGAGTTCCTGCACCTGTAGATGCGAGCGATATGGTTCCAGAATATGTTCCGATTGCAGTACTAGTCAATTTTACCCATACATTTGCGTTGTTAACTACTCCTCCTGTTTGTGTCAAAGTTAAACTCGTTGAATACGTTCCAGATTGTGAAGCAGATACTGCAAAACCTGTAGGTGCATTAACTGATATGTTTGCTGTCAATGAACTTGCAGTCACTGTGAACGATTGTGCAGGTGTTGTAATACATGGCGTTACAGTGAACTCGTTAAGTGTCCCTCCAGTGGTAATGGTAGGCATATTATTTACAACTGCGTTTAAATCTGCTGCACTAAAATTTGATGAAGTACTTACATTAGATCCTGAGGAATATTGACTTTCTTTTCCTGGTACAATTAATAAATAGGCTTCACCGGATAAAGTACTAAAAGTTGCATCAGTATATTTAACAACATAAAATGAATGTGTATTACCATTTATCTGATCCAATCTTGTCATTTTGCCATAAATAGTAACTGTATTACTATTATTATCTAGATAACTTAATGTCCCATTTATATTATTTCCTGAAAACTGAGCACCATCTTGATAGAATTGGAAACCAGTTCCTGTTACAGTAGCTATATTTGTAATTTGTTGACTTTGATCTACATAGGTAGTCCCTGCACCAATGTAAAGTTTATTAAATTTGAAAGTCGCAGCACTTAAGTCTTTGACAATCAATACATTACAAAAGAAAAAAATAAATAACGAAATCTGTTTGAAAAGCCTTTTTGATTTCAACATACTGAAAAACAATTAGTTATAAAATATTAAATAAAAAATTCTAAAAGCGAATTTAATAGAATATAATCGTAGAATATGTTCTATTATTAATTTATCTAATAGAAATTTGTATTATATAAAAATATTTACAATATGATACATCATTTTTTATTATAAATAATTGATAATCAATATAACTAATTATAAAATGTGAATAATTAATGGATAAAAAAAGCCCCTTCCGTTTCCGGAAAGGGCTTCAATATTCAACTTTTAGGGGGTAAATCTTACTTTACTTCCTCAAATTGTGCATCTTCAACAGTGTCATTTGCAGCGGATCCACCTGCTTGAGCACCTGCATCGGGGCCAGCAGCATCTGCTCCACCTGCTTGTTGTGCCTTGTAAATATCTTCACTAGCAGCAGTCCAAGCAGTGTTCATTGCTTCTAATGCAGCATTCACTTGGGTGATATCCTGAGCTTGATGCGCTGCCTTTAGTGATTCTAAAGCAGACTCAATTGGTGCTTTCTTGTCAGCAGGGATCTTATCACCAAACTCCTTTAATTGCTTCTCGGTTTGGAAGATTAAGCTATCCGCTTCGTTTAACTTCTCTACTCTTTCTTTTTCTATCTTATCAGAAGCTTCATTTGCTTTTGCCTCGGCCTTCATCTTCTCGATTTCTTCCTTAGTTAAACCACTTCCCGCTTCTATTCTGATTTTTTGCTCTTTACCAGTGCCTTTATCTTTTGCGCTTACGTTTAAAATACCGTTTGCATCAATATCAAAAGTGACTTCAATTTGAGGTACACCTCTTGGAGCTGGCGGAATGCCATCCAAATTAAACATACCTAAGCTTTTATTTTGAGCAGCCATTGGACGATCTCCTTGAATTACATGAATCTGAACACCAGGTTGGTTATCACTTGCTGTAGAATAGATCTCTGTTTTCTTAGTTGGAATAGTTGTGTTAGAGGCAATCATAGTTGTCATCACACCACCCATTGTTTCAATTCCTAAGTTCAAAGGAGTCACATCTAATAACAATACATCTTTTACATCTCCTGTCAATACACCTCCTTGAATACCTGCACCAATTGCAACCACCTCATCTGGATTTACTGAACGGTTTGGTTTCTTTCCAAAAAACTTCTCTACAATTTCTTGTACTTTAGGAATTCTAGAAGATCCTCCTACCAAGATCACTTCATCAATTTGAGAGGTTGTGTAACCAGCATCTTTCAATGCAGCTTCACAAGGCTTCAAACAACGTGCAAATAAGTCGTCTGCTAATGATTCGAATTTAGCTCTTGTTAATTTTAATACCAAGTGCTTTGGCACACCATCTACTGCTGTGATATAGGGCAAATTGATTTCTGTTTCAGAAGAAGAACTCAATTCAACTTTTGCTTTTTCAGCCGCTTCTTTTAAACGTTGTAAAGCCATTGGATCTTTTCTTAAATCAATTGCTTCTTGATTTTTAAATTCATCCGCTAAGTAGTCCATGATTACTTTATCAAAATCATCACCACCTAAATGTGTATCACCATTAGTTGATTTTACCTCGAATACACCGTCGCCTAAATCAAGTACAGAGATATCAAAAGTACCACCACCTAAATCGAATACAGCAATTTTTTGCTCTACATTCTTTTTATCTAAACCATAAGCTAGTGCAGCTGCAGTTGGCTCGTTTACAATTCTACGTACATTTAAACCTGCAATTTCACCTGCTTCTTTAGTTGCTTGTCTTTGCGCATCGTTAAAATAAGCTGGTACAGTGATCACTGCATCTGTTACTTCCGCACCTAAATAATCTTCTGCAGTTTTTTTCATCTTTTGTAACACCATTGCAGAGATTTCTTGAGGTGTATACATACGATCTTCAATTTGGACACGAACTGTATCGTTATCCCCTTTTACTACTTTATAACTAGCCAAGCTTAATTCACTTGTAACTTCGTTGAAACGACGACCCATAAAACGCTTTACACTTGAAATAGTATTTTCTGGGTTTGTGATCGCTTGTCTTTTTGCAGGATCACCTACTTTTCGCTCTCCGTTTTTTAAGAAAGCAACAACAGAAGGCGTGGTTCTTCTTCCCTCGTCATTCGCTATTACTACTGGCTCACCACCTTCCATAACAGATACACAACTATTTGTGGTACCTAAGTCAATTCCTATAATTTTTCCCATAATGATTGATTTTCAATGATTAATTGTAACCTATAGTTCAATCTTTATGCCATAGTGTCTAAATTCAAAAAATGGCAATTATGGCAGATTTATATAGGCAATACACCACTTAAATGTCATAAAAAAGGTAAAAAACGGGAAGAAAAGGCAGTTAGATTACTCTATTATACTTTTAAAGGTAAAGTTCTTTTGACTGGTATAGCTAAAAATAACAACAAAAAAAGTAGTCACAATCTTTGAAAAAGTAGCATTCCAACCTAGGGCTTCCACAAACAACTTAAGAAAGATATAGTTAAGGAAAATACAGCCTAATACCACCATAAAGTACCTAAAAAGTTGCTTTGTCTTTCGTACTGAAGTCTCCTGAAATACCACATAACGGCTCAAATAAAAGCCAATGGGGAAAGTCACAGTAAAGCTGATCATAAATGAGGCAATATGAGCACTAATGGTTAGCCAACCAATATGCACAGGCAAGGTTTTTAATATATAATTATATGCTATAAAAAATAGTAAAATATCTAGCACCGTATTACCACCACCACATGCTGCATAACGAAAAGTTTTCAATGACATGAACCTCCTAAACAATGGATATATACCATCAATTAGGGCTAGAGTTAATTTGCTTATAAATTCGTGGACTTTCAACATCTATGCGTAAAGGTAATCTTAATTAATTACTTTTGCAGACGGTAACACTACTTTATGCAACTGATCCAAAATTTAAAGCAGGCCACTGCACATGCACTTCAAGAAATCTATCAAGTTCAAATAAAAAGTGAACAGGTATTAGTTAATGCAACCAAGCCAGAGATCGAGGGTGATTACACCATCGTACTCTTTGCATTTGTAAAACAATTAGGCAAAAGCCCAGATGAATTAGGTAACGCATTAGGTAATGCTATTAAAGTTAGTATGCCTGGAATTATTACCGATTTTAATATTGTAAAAGGCTTTTTAAATTTTACCATCAGTGATCAATTTTGGTTGGACTATATTAAAACTACAAACATTGCAAAATTAATTACACCTACTTCACACCCAAGAAAAATAATGGTGGAATACTCCTCCCCAAACACCAACAAGCCTTTACACTTGGGGCATCTTAGAAATAACTTTTTAGGTTGGAGTATTGCAGAAATATTAAAGCTACAAGGAAACGAGGTGGTGAAAACATGTATTGTAAATGATAGAGGGATTCATATTTGTAAAAGCATGATCGCTTGGCAATTATTTGCGAATGGTGCAACACCAGAATCAACCCACCAAAAAGGAGATCATTTTGTAGGTGATTACTATGTAAAATATAATGACGCTTATAAGGCAGAGGTGGAACAACTCATTGCAGGGGGTATGTCAAAAGAGGAAGCCGAAAAAGAAGCCCCGATTCAAAAAGCAGCGCAAGCCATGTTATTGAAATGGGAACAAGGAGATACGGAAACTATAGCGCTTTGGAAGCGTATGAACGAGTGGGTATATTCAGGCTTTGATGTGACCTATAAAAAAATTGGATCTGATTTTTTCAAAACTTATTACGAGAGTAATACTTATTTATTAGGAAAGGACTTAGTAGATCTAGGATTACATAAAAAAGTATTTTACCAAAAAGAGGATAGTTCAGTTTGGATTGATTTAACTAATGAAGGTTTAGACGAAAAAATTGTGCGTAGAAAAGATGGTACATCTGTATACATCACACAGGATATTGGCTTGGCTGAATTAAAGCAAAAAGAATTTAATGCTGATGCAAGTATCTATGTAGTGGGAGACGAACAAAACTACCATTTTAAAGTATTAAAGTTGATCTGTCAAAAATTACAATTACCTGCATCGGATGGTATTTACCATTTAAGTTATGGCATGGTGGAATTGCCTACTGGCAAAATGAAGAGCAGAGAAGGTACTGTGGTAGACGCTGATGACTTAGTTGATGGCATGATTCAAATTGCAAAAGAAAAAACCGAGTCATTGGGAAAGGTGGATGATTTTAGTACTGAAGCTTTAGAAAAATTATATGACACTATTGGATTGGGCGCTTTGAAGTTCTTTTTGTTAAGGGTTGACCCTAAGAAAAAAATGATTTTTAACCCAGAAGAAAGTATTGACTTCCATGGTTTCACAGGGCCCTTTATTCAATATACCCATGCTAGGATCAAAAGTATTTTAAGAAAGACGGGCACTGAAGTGCAACAAATTGGTGTTGATTTATTGCCATTAGAAAAAGCATTAGCGATGCAATTAGCAAGTTTCTCAGCAGAGGTAAATGAAGCTGCTGAATCACTTGACCCTTCTAAATTAGCTATTTACGCATTTAACTTGGCTAAATTATTCAATAGCTTCTATGCGGAATTATCGATTGCCAATGCGGAATCTGAAGACAAGAAAAATTTAAGAATACAATTGGGCATACTTACAGCTGCTACCTTAAAACAAGCAATGCATGCATTAGGTATTGAAGTGCCTGAGCAAATGTAATTTTGGATCTATTATTTAGTCCTCAAATCCCCAATCTGTTTTCAATTGAGCTAATTGTGCAGCAGGTAAACTACATTGGTCATAATGTCCAGCATTTCTTTTTTGCCGCATTGCCTCATAGATAGTTACAGCACATGCCACAGATATATTTAAACTTTGTATAATTCCCATTTGTGGAATAATAAAATTACCATCTGCTAATGCTCTCAACTTATCTGAAACACCATCGTGTTCATTTCCAAAAACAAGTGCAACAGATTGTGTAAAATCAATCGCATATAAATCAATCGCATCACTTGATAAATGAGTCGTTAAAATAGTTTTAAATTTTTTACGTACATCTGTGACACATTTTTCAACATCATTATATTCATGAATGGTCAACCATTTGATTGCACTGCTACTACTCTTATAACCAAAATGTTTGTACCTTGGTAATTCTGTACTTAATACGTATACTTCTTGAATTCCTACTGCATCACAAGTTCTTAAAACAGCAGATATATTATGTGGATCTTGTACATTCTCCATAATCACCGTCAAATTAGGTTGGCGTTGATTTAAAACTTTTAATAATTTTTCTGTGCGCTCTGGTGTCATTCAATTTAATTAAATCAATTCATTATTCGTTTTATCAAAGGGCATTCTAAAAGCAACGCCTAATCCTGGATGCAAAAGTGGCTCAATGCTACCATTTTGATTGTTAAAATGATAGTTCAATCCAATCCCATTTAATTGGGTCATCAACAAAGGCCCATCCATATCTACATAATCCAACTGAGGCAAAAATTGAGCAATGGCTGCAGAACCAATAACAGATTCATTCATACTGCCCATCATGACTTTCAAGCCTAATGTTTTTGCTTCCTTAATCATTCTTAAAGCAGGTGTTAAACCGCTGCATTTAGTCAGCTTGATATTGATACCATGAAAATATTGAGCGCAAGTAGCCACGTCTTTTTCAAGTACACAACTTTCGTCTGCAAATAAAGGCAGACTAGATTGTCTTTTTAGCAGCTCCATGCCTTCCCAATTATCTTTAGCCAATGGTTGTTCCACTAATTCGACACCTAAATTGGCTAATGCAGGAATTTTGATCAATGCTTCCTCTGTCGTCCATCCAGCATTGGCATCTACACGAATTGGTTTATCCGTATGCTTTCTTAAAGCAGTAATCATTTCAATGTCATAATCTGTACCAACTTTAACTTTATAAATAGGCCATGGATGAGCTTCCATTTTTTGCACCATCTTTTCAATAGGATCAATACCTAATGTGTAATCACAGATAGGTGGCAAGTTATTGCCTGAAGTTGCCCAAGTGGTATTCCAAAGTTGATGCAAGGGCTGTTTTTTCATCTGTCCCCATAAATCCCAACCTGCCATGTCTAAAGCACATACTAAAAAGGGATCATCAGGAAAAAGATGATGCAGAAAATGCCAAAACCTTTCAGGGTCTATTAAAGCAAATTTCTCAATTAATTTTCTATTCTTTTCTAATTGCTCCATCATGGATGCAACCGTGACATCATAATAGACAATGGCTGGTGCTTCTCCAAAACCAGCCCAATTACCCATTGACAATCTTACCATCAAACTATGTTGATGTGTTTTTGTTCTTCCATTAGAAATCGTAAATGGATATTCAAAAGGTAAACTTTGTTCCCAAAAATCTAATTGCACAAGTTTTTTATTTAATATATTGGATAAATAAAATGACTATCTACCACTGGCTTTAATCAAGTGAAACCATTCTTGATTAAATTGATCTGCTTCCAATAGTTGTTCCAAACTCAAATGCATCCTATACCTCCAATAATGTTTTGGATTAGCAGGCACATTAATACGTTCTTCATTTGGGTCTGCTCTACGTATCGATTCATCAATGCCCATAAAATCTTGCAATTGAAAAATGGCCCACATAGATGGCGCATATAAATGTTGTAACAAAATTGCTTTATTGATCCATCCATCGCAATAAACTGGCGCTTCACCCCACTGCCCAATTTCTTGGTTATAAAACTGTTGTGTTTTAGCTCTGTCTTCTTCCCACCAACCTCTAATAGTACTAGTATCATGTGAAGAAGGTGTCACCACACTTAAATAAGGCGCATCATTAGGATGAAAAAATGTTTTGTGCGTTGCTTTAGGCATTCTTTGTACTTCTAAACTTAGCATACCCAGTTGATACATCACATGTGGCACACAGGATGGAACTAAACCTAAATCTTCTCCGCAAATTAACATATTAGTTGAACGCTTCAACATCGGCAATTTCTTCATTGCTTCTTTTTCCCAAGCAGCATCCTGTCTTTTGAAGAAATAATCTACATATAGCTCATTCATTAAATGTTTAGACCTTTCGTCTAAATGTTGAAAAGAACTAGTATGACCAATATTAAATCTAAAATGATATTCCTGAGGTTTATCTCCTTCCATCAAGATCACATTGGCAATTAAATTAAATAAACCCTGTTTTAATTTTGCATTAGCTTCTGACTGAAGCTCGTTTGCAAAATAGGCTTCTACTGCACGTTGTGTTTTAAACTTAGGCAATAAAGCATAATGACCATCTCCAATAGCTTCTAAAAAATTTGTCTTCACATAATCATTGTCGTATCCAAATTCATGAAATAAAATTGTTTCATTGATATACGGCATCGTAAATCTATAATGATCAAAAGCAATTCCTTTTGCACTGAATTCATTAATACCTACAGGAATAGCAGGTACAAAATGCCCTAATATGCCTTCCACTGCGTGCATTGGTATACTCCAAATTCTAAAAAATCCTAAAATGTGATCAATTCTAAATGCATCAAAATAATATTTCATCTGATCAAACCTAGACTTCCACCATGCAAAATCATCGGCTGCCATCACTTCCCAGTTGTAGGTTGGGAAACCCCAGTTTTGACCTGCCACTGCAAAATCATCTGGTGGTGCGCCCGCCTGCATATCCATATGAAATAAATTCGGATGTTGCCATGCATCTGCACCAAATCGGTACACACCAATTGGGATATCCCCTTTCAGCACAACACCTTGTGAATGTGCATAGTCTGTGGCAGCTTTCAACTGTAAATGTAAATGGTATTGTACAAAATAAAAGAAAGCTATGTCCTTATAGGTCTTTGATTTTGGATCTACTAATTGGGCAATTTCTGCTGTATTAAATTTAGCATGATTAGGCCAAGTATTAAAATCAACTGTACCATACAAATCTCTTAAATAAGAAAATGTACTATAAGGTACCAACCAATCTTGATTGGCATCAAAAAATGCTTTAAAAGACTTAGTTGCTAAATCCCTTTCCCCATTTACTGCATAGACTGCTTTTAATGCTTCCCACTTTAAAGCTATTACTTGGTCATAATCCATATCAGCTAAAGCATTTAATGTAGCTTGTTTTACAACTGCAGAATGAATTATTTTTTCCTGACCGGCATCCACCAAATCAGACAATCGAATATACATTGGATGTAATGCAAATGCAGATATAGCAGCGTAAGGATAAGAATCTAACCAACTATGTGTAGCTGTCGTATCATTAATAGGTAATAATTGAATCAATTTTAATCCAACTTTTTTAGCCCAATCTGCCAACAACTTGATATCACTAAACTCTCCTACCCCTAAACTTTTTTCAGACCTTAAAGAAAATACCGGAATAGCCACACCAGCGCCTTTCCATTGTGCATGACCAACCTGTGCAAATCCATCTTGTGCAAGCACTAATTTACCAGTACCAACCGGTTCATACAATACCCTATTATTTCCTGCTTCAAATGATATAAATACTTTTTGCACTGTATCATATACGCCGTATTTGTATACAAAAGGGAAATTACTATCGCTCAAATTCAGGGCAATTTCAAAATAAGGCTTGTCAATGATTTTATTTAATACTACTGACTTTTTTGTATCCCATGCACCTACTTCTTTTGCTTCTCCAACCATGCAAATTGTTTGATGTGGGGCTAGTAGAGGCGCTTTTACCCTAAAAACATGTGTCGCATTTTTATTGTACGAAGACTTTACTTGTCTTTTTGATTGTTCTAGTAAAACATTTGCAAAAGGTGCTGTATAAAAAGCGTTGTCAGTATAACCAGTGAAGTTCCATGCATCTATTAAAACCAATTCTTTACTAGTTATATTATATGTATCAATTGATTTATCAGCGCCCCAATCAAAACTTCTAGTTCCATCCGCATTTTGAATAAAATAACTGTAAACAATCTCACCTTCTTTTAATAAACCTTTTGTTTCTAAATGTAACACCCAATAATCGTCATTCAAATAGACCATCGGAATTGCTTGATCAATTTTACCATTTCCTAATAATGGATGATCACCTGTAATGAAAATAGCTTGACCAAAACTAGTCTTGTACCTTAAGTGAAAGTTCAGTTTTTCAATCATATGCAATCGTTTTTCGAACGGCAATAAAGATAATTACAATTCACTGAAATAGACTTAACTAATCAAATTATTGTATCTTGCTTTCGATCACGAAAGGCACAAATGGACAAAATAATTATCTACACTGATGGCGCTGCGAGAGGCAATCCTGGACCTGGCGGTTTTGGAGCTATATTGATCTGGGGAGACAAAGTAAAAGAAATTGCTGAAGCCTACCGACATACCACTAATAACAGAATGGAACTTTTGGCTGTCATTAAAGCCATATCTATTCTAAAGACAAAGAAATTACCCATCCTTATTTATACTGACAGTAAGTATGTAGTGGAATCTGTTGAAAAAAAATGGCTAGACAATTGGATTAAAACAGATTTTAAAGGAGGCAAAAAAAACAAAGACTTATGGTTGGCATTCTATGAACTTTCCAAAGAATACAAAGTAAAATTTCATTGGGTAAAAGGCCATGCAAGTAATCCATTCAACAATAGATGTGATGAAATGGCAACTGAAGCTGCCGATGCTGGACCTTGGCAAATTGACGAATTTTACGAAGCAGAAACCAACTTTGGTTGAACGAGTTTAAAACCACCAAATAAAACCGCACCAAATACTAAAGTGCCTGCTACACTATATCCATAAAACGGCAGTCCGTCGACCATAGTTTGTACTAACCCAACAAGTGTTAAAGGTCTTTGATAGCCACCAAAACTTGCCCATACCATGAAGTTAGATACAAGAAAATAAACAGTAGGTGCTGCAATAAAATTGCCAACAAATTTATTTAATTTATTTGTTTGTAATCCAAATCCAAATATTGTAGTAGCTGCAATTAATAAATAATTCTGCCATTGTCCTTCATAAAATCCTTGAATTGGACTTAAATGATTGATGTACAAGACTTGGTATAATAGATCTGATAAAAACATAGATACCAATGGTAATACAAATGCAAAGTGTTTGTTTTTTACAAACAGAGCGCCACTAAACAAAGCAATGGCAATTTGTGGCGCAAAGCCATATGGACGTCCAGGCAATATTCTATATAATGCACTAGTTGCAATCATTATAATTAAAGCGATCACTATTTCTTTGTTCAGTTTCATCAGTTGCTATTTATTAATTTCTTTTATATAAAACAAATATACATATTTGGTGGTTTTAATCATGAATGATTTTCCTCAAATGTGTATAAATTGACTAAGGGACAAATGATTTGAATAAAACGACCATTTCTGAACCTATTTGATTTATAGAATACGCTTCATTGGCCTTTACTACAGCCAATTCGCCGGGCTTTAATTCAATCCCATTCAACACGGCCGATCCTTGCATTACTAAAAACATTTCTAAGGAGCCAGTTTGGTTTGTGTAAGTTTCTCCCTTAGGTAAGGCAATTTTAGTTAAACCAAAATCGGGTACGGGACAAGGAAATTGTAATTCAAAAGGACCTATCACATCTCCTTTCAACACATGAGGAATTGTTGGCTCAAATTGCACATGCTGAATTAGTTCATCAATATCTATATGTTTTGGCGTTAATCCCCCCCTTAACACATTGTCACTGTTAGCCATCAATTCAATATTTTGCCCTTCTAAATAAGCATGTAATAATCCAGCTCCCTGGAATACACCATGATATTTAGGCACATTGACAATGTTCAAGATATAAATAGATAAAATTCCTTTATCAATATTGGATGCAGGAACTACCCCTCCATAATATTTATTAGCCCACCAATGTGGATGCGCTTTATCTACCTTGCCTGACGCTACTGCTTCAACTGCCATGGTCAACAAAGGTTTTAAGATGGCATCTGACTTTTCATTGGGTAAACGCATAAAATAACTATACAAACCTGCGAAATCATCCTTGCCAAAAATTGACAATAAAGGATGAAGTGGTTCCAAACTAGACAGCCTTAACTTCAGTTGATCTACAGTCATAAATCCATGTAACAACCAAAAATCACTTAAAGCAACCATAACTTCTGGCTTATGATTTTGATCTTTATAATTTCGATTGACTGCATCGATAGGTATACCAGCTAGTTGTTCTTTTTCGTAACCTATGGCTGCATTCAATTTTGAAGGATGCACTTGTATGCTCAACATCTTCTCAACATCCAATATTTTAAATAAATAAGGCAAACTTCCAAATTTTTCAGCAGTCTTAGTGCCTAAAAATTGAACGGCATTATTTTGAATCAATTGATCTAAAGCTATCGAACCCGATTCGGTTTCTACTAATGATGGAGCTGATGGATGCGCACCCATCCAATACTCTGCAAATGGCTGTAAAGATGTATTTGATAACTTCATGAGTTGAGGAATAAATGTTTTACCACCCCAATCATAATGCCTATGTATTCCTTGTAATTTATACGCTGTGTTCATGAATTACTTTTAACTACTTTCCTGTTTTCTCAAAGCATATTTAATGAGTCAACACAACAAAGATACTGGGTTTTTAGGCGAAAATAAAGCAGCCGAATACCTGATTCAACATGGCTATACAATACTCAATAGGAATTGGCGATTCAAACATTTAGAAATAGACATCATAGCTTCCAAAGAGCATTGCCTGCATATCATAGAAGTTAAGACAAGATGGACAACCAACTTTGGTTTCCCAGAACAACGTATTGATGCGCAGAAAATGCAATTTTTAAAAAACGGAGCCGCCTTATTCCAGTACCAGCATCCTAATTGGAAAAGGATTCAATTTGATGTTATAGCGATACAATTATACACGCTGGAAAAATGGGAAATCTTTTTTATCGAGGATGTCTATTTTTAGAAAGGCAATAGTTTATTGCATAGACAACTTCATCTTTTCAACTAACTTATAAGTGGCTGGGCAATACTCCACGTTCTGTTTGTGAACATGAATATATTCTACAAATTTCTTCTTAGTTAAATGAGGAAAACCAGCACAATCTGCAGGACGTACTTCATAGATGGAGCACATATTGGTAGTCAAATTCAAGAACTGACAAGGCCTTGAAGCATTTAACCAATCATTGTCCTTTTTATCATACTCCAACCAAGTTGCTTTAAATTCCGCAGGTTTCATTTCCAAATATGCCGCAATTCGTTTGATGTCTTTTGTCGTAAAAGTTGGACTCATTGACTTGCAACAATTAGCACAAGATAAACAATCCACTTCTGCCCAAACTTCTGGACTTAATTGAGCTGTAAGTTGATCTAATTTTTTTGGATTTTTCTTTTCTATCTTTGTCAAGAAGGATCTGAATTGTTTTACGTTAAGTCTAACTTTCTGCTTAAATGACCTTAAATTTACTTGCATAGGGATATGAATCTGACGCGAAATAAACCCTTTATCAACTAACTATCAAATCTTTTCCTAAACAAGTTCTGAGCGCATGCAATGGGATATCTATAAAAAAGGATTTAAAGCTTTCTTGCAACTTGAGAAATCATTGAGCGGGCATTCTGTTGAAGCCTATCTAAGAGATATTGATAAGCTAGCCAGCTTTTTAGCACCCATCACTGAAATTAACACCCCTGCTGATATTCAACTAAGCCATCTTCAAAGTTTCATTCAAAGCATTGGGGAGATAGGGATGGCAGCGACTTCACAAGCCAGAATTATTTCGGGTGTGAAATCTTTTTTTAAATACTGTTTAATCGAACAGATTTGCCATATTAACCCCACCACTTTGCTACCAAGTCCCAAGACCAGTCGCAAATTACCCGATGTGCTGAGTTTCGAAGAAATTGAACAGATGATTGGGGAGATTGATCTTAGTAAGCCAGAAGGTGGAAGAAATAAAGCTATGCTAGAAGTCATGTATAGTTCTGGGCTAAGGGTAACTGAAACAATTCAATTAAAAATTTCCAATTTGTATTTGGATGTAGGCTTTATAAGAGTCATTGGTAAAGGTGATAAAGAAAGGCTAGTGCCTATTGGGACTGATGCCATTAAATATATTAAGTTGTACAAAGACAACATCAGAGTGCACCAAACCCCTGCAAAAAATTGTGAGGATATTTTATTCTTAAATAACCGTGGCAAAGGCCTTAGCAGGGTGATGGTATTTTATATCATTAAAGATTTAATGCTTAAGACGGGTATAAAAAAATCCATCTCACCTCATAGCTTACGACATAGTTTTGCCACCCATTTAGTGGAGGGCGGAGCCGATTTAAGAGCGGTGCAAGAAATGCTAGGCCATGAAAGTATTACCACTACAGAAATTTATACCCATATCAACCGTGATTACCTTAGAGATACACTAGATCGATTCCACCCTGCCTTTCAAAAAAAATAACATTTAAAACGGCCAAAATAAATTAGGTTTGTTGTTCTAAAATTAAAGAAAATGAAAAAGATACTTTTTGTCATTGGAAGCTTTTTAAGCTTAACTACCATGGCACAGATTAAGATGCCTGCTGCAAGTCCTGCTCAATCCATCACACAAGAGTTTGGACTAGGTAAAATTGAAATTTCCTATTCCAGACCTAGTTTAAAAGGTCGTCCAGTATTTGGTGCAGGAAGTTTATTAGCACCAATTGGTGATGTATGGAGAACAGGTGCAAACGCAGCAACTAAATTAACTTTTTCTGACCCAGTTACAATTGGTAATAAGACAATTCCTGCTGGATCATATGGTTTATTTACCATCCCAGGCACATCTGAGTGGACCATCATCATCAATACAAACTCTAAAGGATGGGGAAGTTTTGACTACAAAGAAGCAGAAGATGTAGTTCGTTTCAAAGTAGCACCACAAACAACAGGAACAACAACTGAAACTTTTACCATTGGTATTGATGATATTACTGCACAAACTGCGACAATCTATTTAAAGTGGGGTAAAACTAAAGTGAATATTCCAATCAGCACAGATATCAAACCTACAGTTCGTGCTCAAATTGAAGCAGCAACTTCAGCAGCTACAGTGAACCCAAATGTTTACCAATCTGCTGCTACCTTTTATCTTGAATTAGATCATGATTATAATAAAGCTTTAGTGAATGTAGATAAAGCGATTGCTGCAAATGCGAAAGCTTATTGGTTGCATTTATTGAAAGCAAGAATTCATGTTGCTTTAAAAGATAAAAAAGGTGCTAAAGCAAGTGCTGAAACATGCAAGCAAATGGCAACTGAAGCAAAAAATATGGATTACGTTAGATCAGCTGATGAGCTCTTGAAGTCATTATAATTATATTGATTCCTATACTATCCAAAAGCCCTTCCGAAGATCGGGAGGGCTTTTTTTGTACATTTGCATCCCAAGCGGAGGTGGCGAAATTGGTAGACGCACTACCTTGAGGTGGTAGCGCCCATACCCGGGCGTGGGAGTTCGAATCTCCTCTTCCGCACAAAGAGGAAAATTGTTTAACAGCAGTTTTCCTCTTTTATTTTTAGCTACTCCTCTCCCTGCCCTATTCCGGCAATTAAAGCCCTT
>JACCDN010595253.1_pt1 | contig 25181 bp, 11 predicted proteins | sample 7441691 | NCBI WGS metagenome assembly JACCDN01 (sample SAMN15323439, study PRJNA562643) | freshwater metagenome | isolation source: river surface water | place: USA:Blue River Watershed | collected 2017-08-16 | reverse complement strand
TTCTTTTTTATCAACTGCTTCAATGGACCTGGTTTCTTGCACACCCACCGCTTGAATAGAACTTGTTTCTTTTTTATCAACTGCTTCAATGGACCTGATTTCTTGTGCACCCACCGCTTGAATAGAACTTGTTTCTTTTTTATCAACTGCTGCAATGGACCTGGTTTCTTGTGCACCCACCTCTTGAATAGCGCTTGCTTTTTTTTTATCAACTGCTTCAATAGACCTGGTTTCTTGTACACCCACTGCTTGAATAGAGCTTGCTTCTTTTTTATCAACTGCTTCAATGGACCTGGTTTCTTGCACACCCACCGCTTGAATAGAACTTGTTTCTTTTTTATCAACTGCTTCAATGGACCTGGTTTCTTGCACACCCACCGCTTGAATAGAACTTGTTTCTTTTTTATCAACTGCTTCAATGGACCTGGTTTCTTGTGCACCCACCTCTTGAATAGCGCTTGCTTTTTTTTTATCAACTGCTTCAATGGACTTGGTTTCTTGTGTAGTAATTTCTGTCATAAAACGCTCAATTTTTTCACGAGCCTCTTTTTCAAGAAAAATATTTTGTAAAATTGAAAATTTGGGGGATGCAGAATTTACTCCAGGTTGAGTTTTGCGATTTAACTCTCGCATAAATTCAGCTCGCTCAATTTCATCAGGTCCATCTAAATCATTGTGAAAACTTCGTATTAACAAGTTGGGAAGACGATTTTTTAATCCAGTAGTACTTTTGATTTTTTGTGTAATAAATCGACGCAGCATTACAGCTCCTTGTGATAAACCTGTAAAATATAGATGAGTTCACTCTTTTTTGAGTAATTAAAACAAATCATCGAAGCAAAACGTATCCTTTTAACACGAAACTCTTTGGATACTGCTTAGAGTGTCTTTGATGACAATTGAACACCAAACCGCATAATGTGAATTAATCGGGAGGAGTTTAATCCAACCCATATTAAAATGCACTTTCTTTTCCAATAACAACATTACGATATCTTAAATACAGATATAGTGTTGTTTTCGAAATACCTAGTTGGTCAGCAATTTTTTTTACAGGAATATTGCCATTTTTATAAAGGGCTTCTGCGATTACTGATTTTTCAATGGCTGTTTGAGACATACCTTTAGGACGCCCACCCTTTCGTCCACGTGCACGCGCAGATTTTAAACCTGCCTGGGTGCGTTCACGAATTAATTCACGCTCAAATTCTGCTAAAGTTGCAAAAATACCAAAAATCATCCGTCCTTGTGCAGTGGAGGTATCAATCGGATCGTTTAAACTGATTAAACCGACCTTTTTCTCAATTAGTTTATTGGTTAAATGAATGAGATGAGCTAAATTACGTCCTAGCCTATCCAACTTCCAAATAACCAAAACATCATCTTCTCGAATATTCCGCATAATTTCTTCAAGCACAGGTCTTACTGTTTTTGCACCACTGGCAATCTCTTGATGAATTACATCACAACCCGATTTTTCAAGTGCATCAACCTGCATGGACAAAGATTGGTCTTTGGTTGAAACACGTGCATATCCAATTTTCATAAAATTTCGTCCAATTTACTAACCGAAAAACGATATCTTGAACCAAGATTTACTGAACCGCTTTATCTTACTAAAAATTGGCGTACAATGCGATCTTCGTTGACTGAAAACCCAGTCCATCCAAACCTCCGTTTTTTTGAACCCGCATGACGAACCTCAAACGTATTTATCTCCTACCTGAATCTGAAATTGCTGATCTCTATGCAAGGCCAATTTTCAATCAGAATGAACAACAGCTCTATTTTGATCTAAATCAGGTGGAATTAGATTTACTTGGTCAACTTGGCACAGTCAAAACAAAAGTGTATTTCATATTGCAACTTGCTTACTTTAAAGCCAAGAACCAATTTTTCACTTTTACTTTTGATGATGTTCAAGCAGATGCCCAATATGTACTTGCTAAATTTTTCAAAAAAACAACCTTAGTGTTCCAAGGCAGCATTACTCGTAAACGCATAAACCAGCAAAAACAAATTATTCTCAACCTGTTTGAATATCAAGATTTGTCGGTGGAACAGTCCATTCAAATTGAGGCACACATATGTGAATTGCTAAGATACTATCCCAAAGGTCATGACACATTTCGCCAACTGCTGGTATATCTTGATACTCAAAAAATTGTCATTCCGACCTACCGAAATTTGCAAGATATGTTTACCAAAGCTTTTGTTAATGAAGGCGATAGACTTAATCAACTGCTATTGCTAATACCGCAGAGGCAACAAGAAAAACTATCTGAATTGGTCGATCGAAAAGATGGAATAACTAAGTTAAACATAATACGCACAGATCAAAAAGATTTCACATATACTGCGATCATTGACGAAGTGGAAAAGGCCGTTACGATTGCCGAGTTGTATCAATTTGCAAAGGATTTTCTTCCAAGCCTCCTGTTATCCAAAAATGCTATTCGTTATTACGCTGATATAGCAGAACAATACGCAGCTTCCCGATTGAGAAGGTTAGCTAGACCGCAACAATGGTTACATGCTCTTTGTTTTATTTATTACCGTTATCAACAGATCATGGATAATTTAATTACTAGTTTTATGTACCATATAAGAGCAATTATAGCTGATGCGAAGGCTTATGCAGAAAAAGAGAGAGCCGAGTACAATTCTGGCTTGATTGTTGATTTACCCAAATTGGCTAAGTTTCTTAAGTGGTTCCCAAATCGTAAAAAAGGACTGAATCACGATGAATTGAATCAAGCGGGCTATAAGATCTTACCGGAAGAGCAGTTTCCAACTTTGGCTCAATTTTTACAAGGCAGTACCTTCGATAAAAAAGCAGCCATGCGTGAATTTTATTTAAAATCATCACGTTTGTTTGCACTTTATTTGAGGCCAATTCTATTGGCTGTACCATTTGTCTTTTATAAAGAAGACAGTGATATCATGGAGCTCATTGATTTAATAAAAATGCACTATGGTACCGGCAAAGGCCCATCAACGTTTAAATTACCACAAGATTTAGAAGATACCATATCCAAAATACAGCTCCCTTATTTGAAAAAAGATCCGAACGATGCCCAGATAGATCCTCATTTATTCGAATTTTTTGTTTATCATAAGATGTACCGCCGCTTGGATAAAGGCCTTCTCTGTTGCAACGAAAGTGTTTCTTACTGCGACATCGATCATGATTTAATTAACGATACGTTGGTTGATGATGTTGAAAAAATAGCCAATGAATTTGGTTATCCCAAAATTCCTATTTATTGTGATGAGCGTTTGGATACAGCTCTTATGACACTAGACACCACGTGGGATAGAACGACAAAAAGGATCACTGGCGGTGAAAATACAGCATTCAAGATCAAGGAAACGAAAACAGGCGAACAGGACTGGAGTTTGGATTATGATAGCCTTGATAAACTGGATGATGCTTTTTTCAGAACCCTATCTCAAGTAGAAATACCCAATATCATGATGTACATTGGCGATCGCATTGATATGTGGCGATCGTTTACCCACATGAAAAGTCGGTATAATAAAAAAAAGACGCCCGTAGCTTTGGCCGTTAATGCTTGCATTTTATCGGATGCTTTTGGTATTGGCATAGAGAAGATGGCCGAAATGTCTGATCTAAATTACAATCTTATGCGTTCAACACAGGAAGATTTTATACGCATAGAGACGTTATGTGCTGCGAATGACATGGTGGGCAATCTGATCCACTCGCTGCCTATTTTTAAATTATGGAATTTAATGGATGACAAATTACTAGCCGATGCGGACGGGCAAAAAGTACCAACCAGTGAAAGCACCATTCAATCAAGGTATTCAAAAAAATATCTTGGAAAATCCCCAGGACTATCGATTTATACACTAATTGCAAACTTTGTTGCTGCTAATGCAAAAAATATTGGACTTAACGAATATGAAGGTCATTCTCTTTACGACGTCATTCATGGTAATAAAACAGACATTAACATCGATATGGTGACGGGAGACAATCACTCTCTAAATAAGCTCAACTTCGTTATATTGGACTCTATTGATGTTGATTATGTGCCGAGTATTAAAGATATAAAGGAGGAGGCAAATAATTTGTATTCCGTCAAAACGCCTGATAATTACACAGGGATTATTCGTTCACAGGGAGTTATCGATAAAAGTCTGATTAAATCGCAAAAACGCGGTATCTTACGGGTATTGCTTTCTTTGCTACTGCAAGAAAACACGCAAAGTAACATCGTTAGAAAATTAAATTCTTATGCACGTTATGCAGGACTTAAAAAGGCGCTAATTGAGTACAATACGATATTCAAAAGCACACATGTATTGAATTTAATAGACAATATGAGTATGCGGAAGGCTATACGGACTGCTAGAAATCGAACGGAGGCTTACCACCAGCTCCAGGGGCTATTTAGAAAAATTTATCACGGCGTTTTTAAAGGTAAAAAAATAGTAAACAATCAAGTCAGCGCACATGCAGTAAGACTGGTTGCAAATTGCATCATCGCCTATAATGCTATTATTTTGAACACTGTTTATGAAAGAATGCTTGCCGATGGGGTAAGCCAAGCAATTATTGACGAGTTTGCTAGAGTTTCACCGATTGCTTGGTCGCACATTGCATTCACTGGTAAATACAATTTTAAAAAGAGCAATGGTGATATTGATGTGGATGCAATGGTCAATGCGCTTGAAAAACACTTAAAACAGCACTTCTGGAAAATGGCTTAACTCAGAACGCCCACTTTTGGGGGTTCTTCCACAGGACCCCTAATATTTAAATTTTTCGAAGGATATCATAGTTCCTTCCTTAACCGAATGCCATTGTATTCCACACGACCCCTATTGGATCCAAGCATTCAACGTAATACACACCGCTCTCAAAATCGCGTTGAAGCTTATCATCAATTGCGAGGAGCTATTGCCCAAGCTTATGGAAAAAAACAATTAATTGGCAGAACAAATAGCGCACTTGAGATCAGCAATCAATGCGGTCGACTGGTCGCTTGTGCGATCATTCATTATAATTCCGCTATTCTTTCTAAGCTTTACGAAAAATATAAGGCGGAAGGTAATGATAAGGCCATCAAAAGACTGAAAAAAATATCTCCAGTGGCGTGGCGACACATTCATTTTCAAGGTCATTTTGTGTTTTCCAATATTAACATCATTGATTTAGACCAAATTATTCAGAATCTGATTCTAAACGCAAAACCTGAGAACATTGAAGATTGGACTGAAATCGAGCAATCAAAAATTTCGACGGTTAGCGCTTAGACCCCCTATTAGACAATTATTATAAGGATTGGAAAAATGCATGAAACAAGAATAAATTATTTTATTGGCTATTTCCATATCCAGATAAAAAATAAAACAATCAAACTAAATCCGACTCAATTTCTTGTGATCTTTCTTTTTCCAAGTGATCCCATGAAGGCGGGGTTATCACATGCTCTATTTGATATGAAGAAGCAGGTACTCTATTGTTTAAAATCAGGTTTTCTGGCTGATATAAATCAGAGTAATGACACCGAATTGCAACACTATTGGACAAAGCTGAATCGGGTTCTATGTGTCTAACTTTAGGAAAAAGCCACAACATATTCCACGAGTTGTGAAGTTTGCCAAGAGAATTTTTAGCATCCAGAGAGGCATACTGTGCAGCTACGCTCGGATCCACCTGCAGATTCAAATCCATCGCTTTTTTCAACATCCAACTGAAAGTAATATCAGATAGGCCGCTCTCTGGATAACCCCCGCCGATGTCACAATGAACACCGGAGAACCAAACTTGTTGAATTGTTTGACCAGGAACTGGAACACGGGGGGTTGCCCAAAGTGTTGCTGGAAACTCTTCCCTACGTTCATCGATGGATAATGCGTGGTAAGCATTCAATACATTTTCATGTAGCTCCGTGTCCAAAAACCCGTAAGTATTTTTATCAATTTTTCCAAATATGGCAGGAATTCCGAGTGAACCGACCGTCTCCCATACCCCTATCATTTTGATTCGAGCTGGATGCAATGAATATTTTTTAGCCAGATCATCACGTTGATCCGGGTTCTTGTACGCTTTAAATGCCGCATCAATGAGTTTGTCATCAAACGGGCCTGTAGGAAGACCACAGACAGCAATCATACCCGCCACGCTTCGCGCAGTATAGGCGCCTCGACTAAAACCGAAAAGGAAAATATCGTCATTTTTCTCATACGTATGAGCAATTTTAGTATAGCCCTCTTTGATTTTTTGGAGAAGTTTATTACCGAATGCTCCGCCGATGATTTTATCAATCCGACTTCCATCAGAACCGACTCCGTCATCGTAAAATGCAATTTGCTCAGAGGAGGTTGGGAGTGCTTTGAATAACTTATAAACGTTGGTGTTGCTTTGAGGATCATCCCAAGTGCCATCAGCACAATAAACAATTCTTTTGCTCATATTTATTTCATCCTATAATTTACTTTAGTCTTCCCTGCAACTTAGTACGGGATAAGTCATGAAACCCACGCAAATGGGTCACTTCAATTTTAAAACAAGTACTTTACCCTTTACCCTTTATTCTTAGGGCTTATATTGGTTTTTCATAGAAAAATTTTTTAGGCGTTTCTCAATGCTCTCTGTGTGCTTTGACTGTCATATCTACACCAAGAGCTCGCCTCTCCATCAGTGCTGTTTTTAATGTGGGATTACCTTCTTCACTGAACGAGCGGTACAGCTGTTACCTAGATAGTCCTGTTTCACGCGCTATTGGGGGTCGGTTGGAAGAACTGACAAAATTGGTTGTTCACAAAAATCATACATCCCCCGTTGACCACCAGTACCTTGCGCGTTTTTTTTCTAACCAGATCCGTAGACTCACCTACCAAGAGACGCTTTCCTTTTTTCCATCAAATAATGCAGAAGAACCGCTATCTGCATTTAAGGAACTTTGCCGTATGCAATGGCAGAAAACCAGAGAACACGGCAGACGAAATTACTCTGAACTCGGTATCCAGCGCTACCAAAAATATTCGATAATGCGTTGCATGCCAGAGATATTGCCGACAAAAACAAGAAGTAAAATTAGCTTATGGATCACTTAACAAAATGCCCCCTTTGAGCGTATATAGAATCTATCGATCCGCGTAAATATAGAGATGAAAAAATGCGCAGATCGATAGGCAACAAAGCCACAGCCGGTACCTCAGTGTGGATCCACCAGCTTATTCATAACCGAACCTACGACTAATAAACGTTGCGGTGGTATACTTTTCGCATGTTTTAAATTTGCATGTAACTCGCTAGGTGTACCAAAATAATGCATTGTTGTTAAACGATGTGGCGCAATTCGCTCAATATAAGAAATATAATCAAACGAAGTGTTTGGTGAGCCGACAATAGGTATTATATTACTCCCATCTGGAACAGATGTATTTCCTTTAGTATAACGATAAGTTAACGTTGTATTAAAATTTGGAGGATAATACACTCTTAGGGTAGGTGCATAGTTAGGGTAAAGGATAGGGCCTGAAAAATTAATAGTATTATCCGTATCCGGTCCCGGCACACTGAATTCAATGGTGCCATCAGTTGGAAGGTTACTACACTGGACGCCGATATTCATCCACCCGCCTGCGCTCGGCCCAATGATAGGAGAATTATTTTCAATTGTTGGCAATGTTCGATCAACTTCTATTGTATTGCGCCAGCCTACATTCGGGTGGGTCAGAATAAAATTCCCCATATCATTGACGGTTCCAATATCGTATAAGTCAGGGGGGGTACTTTGATCAGAACCATTGCTAGCCCAGACTACCAAACAATAGTGGTTGCTGGTGCGCGGCGGCGTCCAGATGAAAGGAGGATTTGAGCCTACAATTTGATTTTTTGTCGTCGCATTTACCTGTACCCAGAATTGATCCGGGTTGTTATTATACATAATACCTTGTGTCTTCCAGTTTTGAGGCCAAAGTACAATACTAGTATCAACATAATACATATAAAGTGTGGATGTTTGGGGTCCATCAGTAGCGTTGAGCCCACGCACATAAACAAAATTTTGCATTAGAGGATTCTGCGTATTAGCAGAAGGCAGACCCTGATTATACTGATTGGGATCCGTGAGTAACGAAGGATTAGGTAATGGTTGAGTTCCACTACAAATGATGTCGGGAGAGTCCGTCCAGCTGGTGCCTGTTGAGCCGTCCGGAACTTGCCCGACTACGTCGCGAATAAAAATACCTGTATAACTCATTGAATTTCTCCTTTAATAGTTCATATAATCTATAATTACAATTGACGAATAAAACCAATATTATTGCTATTCTGACCTACAAAAGCGATACACGAAGCATCCGAAGAAATCACAATTGCAGCAGGATATTGAATGTCGGGCAATGATAAAGTCTGTACAATTCGTAAAGTGCTAGCATCCACCACACGAATTCCACCCACATCCGCATCTGTCAAGAAAAGCTGCTTGCCGTCTGGGGAAATACAGAGATCGGTGAAATTGACCAGCTGAGAGTAAGATGGAGGCAACATAATCTGAGTCAGTTGGAGTGTCTGTACATTCAGGATTAAGAAGCCTGTTTGCTTATTAAACTGCGATACTAAATAAACAAAAGCATCATCTGGAGAGATTGTCATAATGCTAATATATCCGTTTAACACAATAGGCTGAGTTTGTTCTTGATAAGAATCAGAAACTTTTGTAACACACCACATCTGCTGACTCCCGGCATCCATCACGAATACTCGTAATCCATCTGACGTCATCGACAATTGTACATTTCCTGGAGTCGAACTTTTAGCGAGACTAAGCGGCAGAATCTGTGTATTTGTATAAGTATTTGTTGAAAAATCAGTGTCGTAGACAATCAAAGAATAACTCTCATCAGTCGTATTTCTGCCAATGGAAAGCAAGGTTTTACTATCACTTGTTAAAACTAATGTAATAGGTTGCAGGCCATTCGGATATGGAATCTGAAGTTGTACTGAATAATTTTGTGTTTCAATCACTTCTATAATGGCTGTATTGGGTCTGATACCCAATCCTTTTCCATCAGTTGCTTTGGGGGAATAAATAAACTGTATATATGGAATCTCACTAAGCTTTGAAGTCACGGTCTGTGACGCTACATCATAGATGTAAATGCCAGGTGAAGGGTTTCTTCTAGGGTTTAAGCTAGAAGTTAAAGCATTATGCCATGCAACGTAAGTTTTCATATTTGGCGCTTGCGCAATGCAATTTGCCTGTATGCCTACCGTGGGTGAACTATTGAGTCCCGTATAACAAGACAGATTAAGCGTCGTAATACTGTTATCACCGGTGTTTGCGATAAACACAATATGGCCATCGCTAGCGTAGGTAATGGATTGCGGTGATACACCGCTGGATATACCATCTTCTAGAATGGTGCAACTGCCTGCTCCATTATAACAACCAATTAGTGTGATTGTATTATCGCCTTGGTTGCTGACAAATGCATAGGCGCCATCTGAGGATAGCGCTATAGCCGCAGGCGATTTCCCAACGTTGAGTTGCTGTCTCTGCGATTTATCAGTATTGTCTTTGTCCATCGCGATTAGCTGATTTGAGCCGTTACACACTATCATTAATGTGCTGCCATTAGGTCCAGCAAGACCAAGATCAACTGGCATTGTGCCAACACTACTGATAACACGCACCAATTCATAGGTATTTGTATAAGGGTTACATCCCAGTACACTGATTGTATTATCTCCAGCCTGAGCAACAAATAATTGTACCCCAGATGATGTAAAAGCCATACCTGAGGGTGAAAGTCCTACATTAATTTGCTGTACGACAGAAAATTTATCACGTTTATCACGTTGAATAACAGCTATCGTACCTGGGTGTGTTTCATTATCAATACTTACGATGATATTACTATCATTTGGGGAAACGGCTATTCGGTTGGGTGTTCCTGGCAAAGAAAGTGTAGTGACATTGCTAAACTGATAATCATGCGTTGTACTATTTAATGTGATGCTAATAACCGATAAGGTAGCGTCTTTGCCGTTCGCCACATAAAGAAATGTGCCATCATATGCAAATGCGACATCTTTTGGATTTTGACCCACCGAAATCGGAGAACCACTATGGACTGCAAACGTCACGGCATCAATAATAGAAACTGTATTACCTGCTGGATTAGCCACGGCGATAAATTGCGCCATAGGTGCAGCTGCAATTCTGCCCGGGGCCTGAGCAATCATTTGTGTTCCAGTTTCTATTTCAAAAGACTGTAATAACACATGGCGTTGTAATTGGGGAAGCGCGTCGTTTTGTTGTGCTAATAATGTCCACATAGTGGATTTATTGACAGATTTGAGTAATGTGCCGCTAGCAGGCTGGGAATCTTGTGTACCATCAGTAACATTCTGAATAACCACATTTTGATTTGAGTTAACATCCCAATAAAGATTGGCCTCATGTGGAAAATCGTGCACATAAACTTGTGACGGCTTTCCATTAAAACTATTAATCACCGGCAGCACATCAACAGTTTTTTCCTCGCTTGCATAGTTGATGATACTACCTTGCGGATCACCATAAGCCGATAAAGTGACTAATGTCGAAGTGGACAATGATAAGTTATGGTTATTTGTTCCAGAAACATTAATTTTACCTGGATCCAAAAATAAAGCAGCAGTACCTGGAACAACAGTCCATGACACATTGACAGAAGCCGTTTCACCACTGATGACAACTGGATTGGGAGAAATATTAAATTGAGTAATTTCTACATGCGCAATTTTATTTATTGGCAAATAGAACGATCCGTCATCATATCCAGGTACTCCAGAATAAGCCACAGTCATCAAAGTTGCTCCGGCCTGAAATTTGGTTAGAATATTGCTAAAAAGAAAGGAAAGCGTTGATGTACCATCTGATCCCAAAATAGGTTGGTTAGGTGGGGGTTGTAACAGCCAAGCTGGATTTTGTGCACCTTTTGGAGGTGGGGTGATTGACCAATCAGACACATTAGTTCCAGGATTAACACCAAAATCGAAGGCTTGCTGTACTGTTGCAAGTGCACCATAACCATACTGATCTGTGGCATAAACAAAGCCAACGGTGAATGTTGTTTTAGGCCCAGCTGTGATAACTTTCGGTGTAGCACCAGGCGCAAATACCAGCGCAAATTGATTTTGTACCGGTGGATAGGGCAAGAGAGACTGGATAATGTTATTATTATCCAAACTCACGTTCAGGGCATCATGCAGGTTGAGTTTAGCATTGGGCGGAGCTTGTAATGTAACGCTGTTATTATAAATGAAGGGCAATGCACCAGAGGAAACGGGCGTAGCACGGTAGAAACTCATATAAAGCTGGGCAAAGCTTGCAGCGGGTGGAGCAGCCAGCGTGAACTTGTTTATTTTAACAATAACCGTATCACTGGGATTCAGTGTTATTTCTTTCGTTGGCGTCATACATAATGTTTTAGTATCACTATAGACTTTAAATGACCAATTATCCGCCGTGCAACTCATTGCATCTAATTCTGTTGACGAGAGGTTTAGATAATCAAGATGAAGATAAAATAGCGTGCCTGAACTACTACCAGCCTTATCCTCTTCTCTCACTTGGTCAGGAAGCAGCGTTGCCTTTACAGTCGCTAAGATCACGAGTGTCAGTTGATTAATGCTAGGATCAGAAGTTGGCGCATAAATTTTATTCGGCTGTGTGCCATTATTAATTTGAAAACTAAGCGGGCTGCTATCAGTGGCTAATGCATCATTAAAGATGACACTCTGATTGTTTTGAAAATTAGCTTGAGACATACGTTTTTTCTCCTTTCATATAATGTTTACTGGCGTTAATGATGAAGACTGCACATTTAAAACATCTTTATATGTGCCGTCATTAATAGTTTCTATCTGATAGTAATCAAAATAAATCGAGCTCTGTGCATTACTTGTACTCACTTTTATGTTGCTGATGGTAATAGCAAGGACTCCCCGTGCTATCAATATATAAGGCGTTCCTGTCGCCGGCGTTGCTGCCCAATATACGCCATATTGCGGATCATTTAGGCAAGAAAACGACCAATTTGGTGCTGAAATATTTATAGCAGGTACATCTTCCTGTTTCACCAAATCTAAAAAATGAATGTAAAATATGGAGCCGGTTTTAGAAGCCATTTCTGGCACAATAACAGATGGCGTAAAGACCAAGTCCTTACCGAATTTATTCATAATATTCAGCATCAGAGTATTGGTCTTACCAGAAATAACAACGGGCTTGCCCTGTTCGTTAACCAAATCGAAAGCTAACAATTCAGGATTCAATCGTAGCCATCCTTCGGCAATAGTTTGCGGGGTGTAAGTCCAGATCCCTTTCGGTATTGAACCGGAAATATCTGGATCCACAACCCATGCAGTTTCGTTACTTGCGATTTTCTTTTCCTGTACCCATGACCATTGATAACCCGCTTCCAGAGGTAATGGCAGAGGCTGAGCGCTTTTTCCAAGCAAAATAGGGGCGCACATAAAGGTCATTTCAAGTGAACGTAGTGTATTTTGATACATATAACTCGGAATAATAATGGATTTTGTTGGTAAAATGCCTGTTGTGGCATGGAGCTTGGCTCTAGGATCGACTAACACTAATGTTTTCTTTAAGTATTGGCTTTTGTCATTGACTAACACACCATTTACAGGATAAGGGGTAAGGAGAAGATCGTTTTGTCCAGGCAGTACTATACCGGACTGACTGTCTTTATTTGCACCCTTCGTGTAAAATATAGAAAAATTGTAATCTAATGAATCGTTTTTTTGACCAAAAAATCCAATCAACCCATCGTCCAAATTGTTTAAATCACCTAAAATTACTGGGAAATTGATCTGCGAAAAAGCATTATCTGTTTCTTGATTAGGATATTTTTCCGAATCTAGCGTTAGAACACTCCAGGATTGATTACATGAAACTCCACCCTGTAATTCTAACCCCACAGATATTTGCGCCAGTGCTAAAGGATGTCCGATCAAGGTTGAAAGTGCATTGCTAGACGCATCAGTTTGAGGCGTTACAAATGCATTGACCTTATCAATTGCTTGCATAAAATCCGAGAAGAAAGTGTTACTGCCATTTTTTAATGCAAGTGCTACTTCTTTCAAATGAGGATTTTCATGAGCCAGTACTGTTTCAATTGGTTGGTTGATGGTTTGATCATTGCCTGGAGCAGATTGCCACATAATTTTTGTTTTAGCGCCATTGAAGAACAATGTTCCAAGCGCCTCACCTTGAGCATTATAGAGAAACAAACTGCCATCAACATGATTGGGCAAAAACCAGCCACAAATGGGGTTGGTCGCAGGATGACTGTTCATTTCCTCTAATTCGGCTCCATCTGCACTTAGCCAGCGTAATAATAAACGTGCAGGTATCGCAAGACGTGGTTGCAGATAAGCGATAGAGGGTATTACGTTCCCCCGATAAAAACTAGTCATCGACTGGGCAATATTGAAAGCTCGCTGCTTAACATGCTTTTTCTGACCAAATACATCGATTAGCGTCAAATCAAGCATGAAGAATCCTGAGCGTGCGGGATTATAATAACTATTAAAATCAGGTGCACTTTGGCCTACTGTACCGACGGCTGATGCAATTGCCTGCGTAAGCGATTGATACTCCGAACCGTTCGGTACCGCGATATTCAATTGAACATCCTGTTGATGCATTAAGAAACCAGCATTCAAGCCGCTTAGTGATTGCATCAGCATGTTCTGACCCTGTAGCTGTTTGAATAAAGCTTGAAGTGTTGGATCTTGGCTTTTTCCAAGCTGACTCATTAAACCGGTAATTGCACTGGTTGCTAGTACAGAACAACCGCTATAGTTTTGCAGAAAAGGAGCTGCGGTAGGATCGATTGGATTTTTTGTAGGTAAATAACTTGCATATGCTCCGTTATCGCTATTGATAATAAAATTGCCAGTGAAAAAATCAGTTGGATAGTCAATTACCTGTGATTGATCCTCATTAGTCGTAGCAAAAATCGGTTGGAATTTCACGGTCCAATTTGCAAAAAGCGGTAACCAAGGATTATCATTCCACCAAGTAATCGTTACCGGAGATGGCGAGAGACCTGTAAACACAATAAGGGTAGTATCTTTCCCAAGAAGAGCATCTTCCATTTGTTGCGGTGTGATGGTTTGGTGTACGGAAGCACTGAGCAGCGTAGTGTTTAAAAGGCATGCTTCTCGGATAAGCGCATTAAATGTATCAGGCGCTGGCAATCCGTTTGGAATAGGCAAGTTCTGAGCAGAAAAATCGGTACTATTAATGGTTACATGATTGATCGTTACTGCGGTTAAAAGTTGACTATCGAGCCGACAGACCAAATTACCTTTTGCCGTGAATCGTCCATCGCCACCATAACGCTCCATGGACGGTAAAGCATTGCCACTTAACATCAATACAGGCTCTGTCGGTTGCCAATAGCGAGGCGCGGGGACCTTGTGCAATATACAACCCTCAGGTAGCTGGGCGGTTACCTTTTGCTGTTGGATATTCTCTTTATTGCATGCTGCTATTACCTGATTCTGCATGTCAGTAATGCCGCTGTATTTAGTGTAAGCTATGTTATAGCTTTCCTGTTGTGTTGATTTTTGTGACATAAAAATTCTGTACCAGTCAGAAAAAAGTTGCCATTGATATTTAGCAAGACTGGCCTGTAATAGTTGAGAATCTTGAGCATATTCATTGAGTAGATTGAGGGCCCCACCTAAGTTTGATGGCAGATCATCCAACCCGATATATTGAATACTGCCATCTGGTGCTACTATTTTGGTTACCACTGAGTATAGATATTCAGCCTTGATAGAGCGGAACTCTTTTTCTTGCAAGGCTTGCTCCATAGCAGCAAGTTGTCCAGCAGCAGGTTGTTTTAACGTGTTCAATAATCCTTGAAAATAAGCATTCAACAACACTTCAAAATAAGGGAGCTCAGGATGCGACAATTCCTTGAGAAATACTGAAATTGTTTCTGCGGGATTATTACCAATCGTAAGGTCGAGTTCTACTTCCGGCGTATTATCTCCTGAGTATGATGGAAGATACGGCACTGATGGATGCCATATTACGCTTTGTGTCGCTCCATTATAAAACGAACAGGAGGGCGCTGTCGTGGATGGAGAAAATGTCCAGTTGTGCTTTGTTTCAATATCATCCGGTGTTAATGAGGAGTTGATTGGATCGTTGTCGGGATTGGTGAACCACCCGGTTACCAGATACATGAGTTCGACTTGTTGACCATCCGACACTTTAATGGTTGGATCGTTTGATATTTCATCGACAAAACCGAATACACCACGACTATTTGGATAAAAGGAAGCGAAAGAAACCTGTCCACTCGAAACTGCTGACAGTTCAAGCCCTGTTTGGGTAGCAAATAATTGTTCTGAGAGAAGGGCAGCCTCCTTCCAGTCATCGCTAAAATCAATCCATTCACCACAATATTGATAATTCTGTCCATCTGACGCAGGATAAGTCGGAAGAGTGATCGATTTTTGTCCATCTGGCAGTGTTTCATTCAATTTGTCGCTTTGTATTATCCAAGAGCGTCGATGTACACCATCGGGAAAAAGCGAAAAACGGCTAATTAACCATCGGTTGGGAGCAGGCGAAAAACAAACCTTACCTGTATCTGTCTTTGCTTTGGTAAGGGCGTCTGGCAAAGCCCAGTGCAAATGAATACCTGCTTCCATAGGTTGCCAAGGCGATTGCATAAAGTCACGATTCACATTGGCCCCAAGAAATGCGCCATCAGGTCCCTGTTGATCGGTAAAAACTGTATTTGCACCTGAAAAATAAGGTGTAGCGTCATGTGCATCTTTCTCATTGACACAAAAAGCCACAAGATCGATCGGTATAATTAATCCAATTTGTGTTGTCGTCATTGGCTCACCGCCGTAGCTTGATTAAATTCTACTTTCACCACTCCCTTGATCATTTCGAGCGCAAACTCAGCTGATGTGAATTGAGTGATGCCTTGATTAAAATCGTTGTTCAATTTATCTTTGATGTTTTGTGCAGCTCGCACAATCTGAAGTGTTTGATTGTCAGCTCGCGTCGGAATAGGCGCAACGGGCTTCCCTCCTTTGGGATCAGATTCAAACTGCCTGCCTGCTTGAGTGCCTGTAACATCTCTGAGCGTTGTGACGAGAACGCCATCATCCCCAAGTTCAACACCACAATGTAATTGTTCCGGTGGTTCGTGAATAGCAATTTGCACAACAGCTCCATCAAATATACATAACAAAATATTGCTAGAAATCAATTCGATACGTAATTTATTTACCTCAGATGTTTCATCATCTTTGATAGCATAACCATTGATTTGAAGGTTAGGCCAACCACTCAACACTTGCGAGCGTAATAATATGCCCATCAGCTCACCAGAACTATTCTTAGCATAAAGCGCTGTTTTACGATTAGTTCTAATTTTTTTGGTATGTAATTTTGCCTGTTGGTTCACATAAGCAAACAAAGTTTTATCTCGGGCTAATTCACCTGTGGAAGAACGGCCAATACTGAATGCACCATCTATAAATGCATCAACCCATTGATCATCCAGTGTAAAAAATCTCAACGATTCTTGGGGCAGCATAGCTTCGTTCGGGACTAAATATTGAAAAGGAACGTCATAGAGTAACCGTAATTTTGCAAGCCAATGGGTGACCGTATCAGGCAAAGCTGGTGGATCATCGTCAAAATTTGTCAAAAACCGTGTTCTTTTTCCAAGTATATTATCAAAAACTTCTAATCCTTGAAGCTTTTGAGTCAGAAACATTTGCTCTGCGGCTATTGCCTGAATGGAATCGACAGATTTCTTCCAGTTATATAATGCGTTGGCATAGGAGGTATTTTGCAAGGCAAGCAGCTGACCTAATTGCCAAGCAGCTCCATAAGAAATATCAAATAAGCCTGTCTGTGGATCATAACGGTTTGCCTGATCTGGACAACTGATAGGTAATACTAACGTATCAGCTCGTACAGGATAAGGAACGCATGGGCCACGATACCAGGAAATGGAATAGTCGGCATGACGCATCTCATGATTCATGGGAACATAGCCCTGATTAAAACCATTTAAAGCTAGAATCTGCATGTCCTCATCAGAAATTTTGCCAGTGGCTTGTTCTGCAAGCGCTACCTGTACTTGAGATGCGGAAGGTGGTATATCCGCATACGGAAACTGTAAACAACTGAATTTATTCTTGCCGATCAACGTAGCATTTAAATTCTCTAATAATTTTTGAAAGTTTTGATCAAGTGTGTTAGCAGTGAAACTCCAAGAACGATAGGTGATGAGACGAATAGTAGAAAACCCTTTTAAAGGAGCTGCAATCGCACCATTATCATCCGGCAAATAAGCTCCCATATTTTCTAAAGATACTAAAAATGCAAAAACCGGAAGATTAGCTTGTGGCACACGGTTGCCCAGAACGAGTGTCTTGCTTGTTACATCATCAATATTTTTAATGCTATCAATACTGTCAGTTTGCCGAAGATGGGCAAGATAAGCGATATCGCTTAGGGTAGGCGCAATTTTGCTGAACAAGGTAATATCCACATCAATAACGTTACAGCTGTCACTAGCTAATTCACCGTAATCCAAAGGGTTGATATCTGGGTAGGATATATAGCCCGTAGGCAGCTTTCCTTTAGCCGTTGGCGCTTGGGAATTGCCAGCAGCTGTAATAGGTAGATCCAGAGTGATTAGATCAGCTGCCTGCATCGTGGTGGGTTTTATTTTGTAAGATGTCATTTCATCCGTATTAAATAATAAGATAGCAAGCCATGGGAGATTTTCATTTGATTTATCCAGATAACGTTCCCAAGGCAATGTTCGTCGATTGAAAACCACATGAGGAAGACAACCATCAAATTCACCATTTGCTAAATGAGGTGGGAAAACAGAATCGATTTCACTGGATGCAAACGAGAAGCGCTCTCCGGTAATTGCAAATTGGCGAGTCAGGTTGAAGCTATTTGGAGCTTCTGTATTGGTAGTTTGGTTAACCGTAACGGTATACTCTCCAGCCTTTAAAGGTGGTTCATCGAATTGAACAAATGTTATTTTACTTATAACACTGTTATCGGTAACAGCTGCGGAGAACGTTTCTGTCATAAATACCTCATCATTATTGTCATAGATTAACCTGTTGCAACATGATTTTCTGTTCGCCTAACAATCGCATCTGCGGTTCTGCGAGTAGATCAGAAGTTGTCGGATCGGCTAAGTTTGTAACATCCACAGTGAGAGAAAGATCTGGCATAAATTGATTGAGCACAGCCAAAAGAAGTTTGCGATTATTCTGGGCTATTTGATTCATAATCGTTGCTTCCACCGTATCATCCTTAAAGCTATCACTCGTAGGAATGAAAGGGGTGCTGAGAATGAAGCTTTGCAAATTAAGATCGAGGGTATATTGCAGATATTGTAGTTCAATTGGCAAAGTCCGATCTGGTGTTAAAACGATAGGAATAATCCGATAACCCACCACCGCATTAGGTAGAGTGGTATTGTTCAGAGGGTCCGAAATCACTGGAACAGCATTACCGTCGAAAGCTTTTTTCGCCCATAAAGAACTTGGAATATTATTGAGGATCCGGATGCTCTGAAGTGTAGATTCATCCTTTGGTGATGGTTCTTCTGTTCCAAATGTGACGGTAATACTGAAACTTGGTTTAAAACTCTCATTGTCAGTTCCAGTAGGGCCAACGCCGAATGCCTCATTAGGCGTAATGACATGCTTTGAACTATCTTTCGGTTGTAATATATCGGGAGCCAGCATCACCAATCCCTGAAATAATTGAGTGCTGGTGGATTCTTTAATCGGAATAGTTGTTGTAACAGTAAACTCTAGTTTTTCCGCATTAATAACATAATCTAACGTTGAGCCGTCTTCACTTAATTGCTTAACTATTCCACCCGAAACATTAAAATGTAGAACAGAAGGATCATCAACGTCAGCATTTGCCAATTTTCGCGGTTTTTCCGAAAGCAGATACTGTTTTTGACCATCATTCTGGGAAGGAAGCAAATTGCACATGAAATCTGACCACTGAATGGTAGTGTTATTTTGTTGGTCAGAAGCACCGAAATAAATAGTGAAGGAAATAATATCGAGATCGACGGTTGCTTTGCCAGTGAAATCAGGCCCCCAAATTGCCAGTGTTGCTCCAACATGAATGCTAATAGTGATATGCGTAAAAATCAAACTGATGCTAAAAGATGCACCGATATCTACATTGGCATCTAGATAATAATGGAATGGTAAGTACACCATCAAGAAATCGGCTTGGACACTGAACCATGCGCTAATGCCACCACTATTCCATGTCGCGCTTAACCCGCCACCCGCCATCACAGCGATTGAAGTAACCGCAAAATATTCCTCGCCTTTTATAATTAAATCGTTACTAACATTCCAGTTAATACCAATACGAGGTACCGTCGGATAATGAAAGGGAGGTGAGAAATTTGGATTATATCCCCCAAGCGTTACCACAAAATCGCCTTGATTTGGGCCGCTGAACCAGGAATAAAAAGCAAAACCACCGGTTAAGTGGCAATCTTGCGATAATAAATAGGATTTAGGTGTCAACTGTCCACTAATACCAATAAAGCCTTCCTGTGGCTTAAATGAGGCTAGTAGTTCCAGCTCTGCATACATAACGGGAACACCGACCGGTATAGAAATAATAGATAACCCAAGTAAATCAATTTCAAATTCCGATCCAAATTTTGCAATTAATAGAGCGAAGGAACTAACCATCTCAAAAGAAGTGAATTTTACACCAAGCGCTAACCAATCTTCTCCAACGGTTGGTGCAACAATGCCACTATCACTTAATCGTTGTAATACTTGATTGACCTGATCCCCTACGTTGCCCGACATATCCATAGTAGGTGGATTTGCCTGTCCCTGTGCCCATTGAACCAATGGGAAATCGGCAACACCGCTAACGTCAGGTACTAATAGGCTCCGATTAAAACCGAATCCGGCGGCGACCCCAGTCACAAAGAAACAAGGCGGACCACCAAGCGGCGCATTTAATACCGCATAAAGAAATAGGGAAGGATTGCCTTCGATAGTGGTATAACCACCTAATGCGGCAATACCAAATCCTTCCATATTAATCATTAATTCACCGACAAAATTAATCGGGCTCAGCGTGCCACGAAGACCACCACTTACACTAACGCTGCCATTAATATAAGAAACATCAAGACCTTGAATTTCAAATGACGGCTCGAAGGTTGTAATTGGACTACTAACACCAAAATCAATTAGCCCCATCGTGAGATTTGCTGCAGAAAGTGACATATTTGCGAGCACGGAAAGTTTGCTGTCTTTATATTGCACTCCAATTTTCTGAATACTCACTGGTCCAAAGCTTTTCTGTACATTAAACCAGCTAATACCATCAGAAGCGTTGGGTTGGGTTATTGGAATAAAGGATGTTACAGTACTTGATAAAAGATTATTGTTGTTTTGCGTAGTACTAAAGAACAACGGAAACTGCTCAGGACCGAAACACATAGTCATTGAAAATCCAACACCTTGCGCCATTCCTTGCTGATTACTATCAGGGACTTGAGGGTAACCTTCACCCATTGTATTAATCAGTGTATTCAGTGAAGTTGCCAATACGTCATCAATGACGTCAGAAGAAATAACCACTTGAATATTTTTAATGGTAACAATGTCGTCGTCAGGCAACACATCACTAATTAAAGGAAGATTGCTGAGGTTAATCGGTTTATTGATAGCAAGGCCGAAAAAAAACTGCCATTTATTTTGTAAAGTGGAATTTTTGAGCGCTACGAAAATCGCACTGCCATAATTAACGGATTGTAATCCAATCAATAATTCGTCCTTAGAAAAATCATAGACAAGACTTGCAGCATTAAGGGTGAGATCTAATTCATCGGGGATATGAGGTAAATCATCTGCGGAAAAACCAAAAGCTTGTGCAATATCCTCAAACTTAAGATAGTCTTCACCCATTGCTTCCCATGAAGCACCTAAGATAATGGATGTGTCACTTCCGTGTACCCTGCCGGTCTTACCGAGATCAAGCTTAAGGGAAAAATTCTGTTGTCCAACCAACAATGCGCCTTCTAGAGTAACTTGGTAGTCTGTCGAACTATACTGAGCTGTAACTGCTAAAGCAGCAAGAAGCTGCGTTCCTAACATCGGTAAGGTTGCACTACATTGTCCATGAATCGAATAAGAATAGCTTCCAGCACTCTTAACAACATTGGCCTCAAAATCAGAAAAAACAATGTCGTTTAATATAGTCGGCATACTGCTTTTATTTCCGATAATGCCATTCACCAGATCGCCAAGCTTTACAATACCGTTATAGTTGCCACTAATCGTACCTATATCCCATTTGCTAGCCACTTCATCCAATTCAAGATGAAAATCAAACATGCCGGTAAATATTTTAGGGAAAATCTCACAACTGGCGGCCATTGAGATCATCGCAAATTTGGCAGGGCCAAATGGGTCGAGATAGCTGACCTCCAGACTAATGTTTTCTAGAGTTAAAACGTCTTGAATGAGCACCCAACTAAAATCTGCTACAGTCCCGATAGACAATGCCACATAACCGATAGGCGAACTTGTGGGTGATTGAATAATGGTGAAGTTCTTAAGAGCGCATGCTTTGAATGCATTATCTAATTCCTGTGGAATATAATTCTGAAAACCCTCACCTCCCGGTAAATTCAGTATCTTATCTGCAGTTACAGCTTGCCCAGGCAAAGGTAATGCTTGAAAGATAAGTGCCGGATCACTACTTGACATGTCAACGCTGAACGCCAAATCATCGGTTTTTGCTTCCAGTCCAAGCGATATAGTCTGCAGCTTATTTACGGATTGACTAACTGCCAATAAAATAGACGGTGTGCCAATACTTAACCCATTAGTAATGGTAAAGCTAGAGGTACTTAATGGGAGAGCCAGTTCGGTCACTGGATAAGGCAATCCAAGGCTCGGAGAGAATGGTCCATAAAACAGATAGCTTGTTTTCGCATCCACAAGTTGCTCAAGCAATGTTGCCGCCCCATTAAAAATATCAAGCGTCATCCATGCTGCAAAATTGAGTCCAGCAGCCAATGAGATAGTTTCTTGCGCGTGACCGCTCCATGGTATGTAATTATTTTGAGTAGAAGTGTAAATAAAACAAGAATCTGCCAATGTAACTGAATTAAAAGGAAAGAGCGTTAAATTAGGAAAGCTATCCGTAAATTTCCAACCACTCTTCATAGCAATGAACAACAGGCACTGAACGTCATTATTGGTGCCAATTGAAAATGTTAACTTTGGCGTAATCCCCACTTGATCGAATACTGTCAACAATCCTACCGATAAAGTCAGAAGCCCTTCATTAGGATCAGGAATGTCCGATTCTTTTACTTGCGTGATAATCAGATATTGTTTGTCACTCAATAAAAACAATTCTCGAATTGCGTTCACATCCGTTTGGTTCAATACTGTTTCGTCAAGAATAATTGAAGCACTCTGCTTTGCCTGATTTCTAAGCGTCTGGGCTAATGTATTCAAATCCATGATTAAATCCTTGTGTACAGCTCAGCAAACAAAAATATCTTAACTAGTATTTCACGCAACTTGCCGCGGTTCGTTGCAGGGAAAGTGTGAAAACAGTAGGTTTTCACCTCCAAACCACTTGCTAACATGCGCTCAGCATTAGCACCCTAGAATACCCCGTGGCTTGCCACGGGGTTGTTTATTGTGTCTTTTCAAATCTTTTCAGGTTGTAGTAGTTGCACCTGAGTTCCAGCAAAACCATCATAGGGATCAAACACCTTATTCGGCACTGGAAAATTTTTTACTGCAAACGCAAGCACTTGTTCTACCGAACGACAATGTGTCAATAAGGATGATTGACCTTTATCCAGGCAGTTTGGCAATATTGTATCTTTCACATATTGATTTAATGTGGTTCGTACGCCATCCATAGGTAGGATCTCAAGTTCATACTCAAGATTGTAAAAAATTTGCATCATCCGTGTACGACGCTTTGGAATTTCGATTCTTCCACCATTGTTACTCACATCATTGTCTGGAGATAATTTAATAATTGAAAGTGGTTTGATAATTTTTTCTATATAATCGTTTCGTTGAAGATAATTGGTGAAACTGACATCTTCGTTGGAAGTAACAAAATAAGGACTAAAATTTATTTCTTTTAAGCACTTCAGATTCCACAATACAACTTGTTGAAGTAATCCAGGTTCCTGGCCTCCAAAGTCAAAGGCTTTTGCGGCAAAAGTAACTTGAGCACCATACAAATCGGCAACGTCAATATTGTTAGTAGCGGCAGAAAAGCCAATGGCTGTGATATCAGCAGTCATATTCTGTTCAATTATATCGAGTGATGCGGGAAAACCATTAATGTTAACAACATTATCGTCGACGGCCCATGCTTGGTTATAGCCGAGAAACTTAACCATCTGGATTGCGGCAAAACGACTGGCTCCAAATCCTACAATATCAAATGTCTGAGAATTAGCGGAAAAATTCCACCCAACGACGTGTATGTTGGGTTGAACACCAATTGCATTAACGATTGCAGTAACGTAATAGTCATATTCCGTGGAATGCACGATGATGTAAAGCGTGCGGCCTCCCGAGCGCCAAGGCGCATACCAAGGCGTTTCTCCCTCATCAAAAGGCTTAGCATCATTGTAATTGATAGGGCCGCGGTTCTGCGCATTCTCTAACAACTTAGCCATCCATGTGGCACGGTTGCTAGAAATGACAACCATTGGTGCAACAGCAACATCAACAGCTGGCTCAATCTGTGCCCAATTACTATATAGGTTTAATACTTTTGGAAATGCGCCAATCTCTGATAGAGTATTACCGCGCCGATTAAAGATATCATCTACAGCATCATCTAAAGAAATATTAACTAATGGTGAATATTTTTGATTTATTAGGCTACCACCATAGTTAGTGTTGTTCTTTGCTGCAATAGTCACATACGCTCCTTACAGTAAGCGTTGAGTAACTAAGTTTTGTTGTGCATTTATTTTTCTAACAACTGTATCTTGTATCTGAGATTGCATGTTCACTTCCTTATGAATATTAAATTTCAGAATCTTTATACTCTATTTTTGTATACAAATCTATAGTGATTTAAACAAATTGTTTATCAATCTTGCGATTTACATCTATAATTTTTCGAGTAGAATGCTTGCAATATAAAAAGTCAAGCAGGAGTTGGGCTAAATGTTGGATAAATATAGTTTGCCACAAGAAAGGTTTGAGTACGCAATAAATATCATCTTACAGCATGAGGGTGGGTATGCTGATAACTCATCTGATCCTGGTGGTGTAACCGATTATGGTATTTCTTTAAGGTTTTTACAGAAAGAGGGAATTGATGTAAACCATGATCGCAACATATATCCTCAAGACATTAAGGCTTTAAGTCGAGAAGAAGCGATCGTTTTATATAAAAAATATTGGTGGGATCCATACCATTATGCAATCATCAATTCTTTAAAAATTGTCACCAAAATCTTTGATATGGCGGTGAATATGGGTGCAGTTCAAGCTCATAAATTAACCCAGCAAGCGCTTAACCGCTGTGGTACTACGCTTACGGTAGATGGTATTTTAGGTGCTAATACACTGAAAGCAGTGAATGATACATGCCTGCGTGGTTTCGAAGGAAACCTGTTATCCAATATCATCGATGAACAAAAATGTTTTTACGAGCAATTGGTCAAAGACAAACCTAATCTTAAGGTTTTCTTAAAAGGTTGGTTGGCTCGAGCTGAGTATTGACTTATTAGTACAACTGCGAACTTTAACCCGTAATTTATCAATATTATTTAAGTAGCGAATAAATTCTGCTATTGAAAGAGACGATGCGGCCATGCAAAGAATGGCGCTGTAATGTTGTTGCATTAGCGAGTTGAATTCACGCTCCACTTATTACACTAAGTCTGGTTATCTGAGTAATTAGACTTAATAGATATTTCTTTGAGGCGGATTCAACTAGTTAATGCAACGCCAAAAAATTAGGATAACACACGCGAGATCATAATTACCTCATCATGCGAGTATAAATTTTTAATTACGGCAACTTCTTCTGCGTGCAATGCTTTTTTAT
>JACCDN010265911.1_pt1 | contig 25182 bp, 18 predicted proteins | sample 7441691 | NCBI WGS metagenome assembly JACCDN01 (sample SAMN15323439, study PRJNA562643) | freshwater metagenome | isolation source: river surface water | place: USA:Blue River Watershed | collected 2017-08-16 | reverse complement strand
AACATTAGGGGGAGACAATCAGGGTTGGTATATGGCATCTCACGCTTTTAAAGGGGCGGCTGCATCAATCGGTGCATTTGATTTATCAAAAGTTTTAGAAACGGCGCAAAAAAGCATGGAAGCAACTGCGGAAGTAAAATCGCAAATTTTAGCTCAAGCAAAAGAGGAGTATAAGCTAGTTTTAGAATTCATTAATCAAGAGCTTCTAGATAGATAATATTGCCGACCGCCTAAATAGAATTTTCCTAAAAATTCTATTTAGGCGACAAAGGTCGCAAGATATCAACTAAGCCTCTTGTACTCTTCGATGTTAGTCTTTAAGACTTGCCGCTGTTTTTTTACCCAAAATAATTTTGGGTTTAACATATCTTTATTCATAAATTTCCAATGTCAGAACAAGTCAAAATTACCTTTCCAGATGGTGCTGCGCGTGATTTTATGCGTGGTGTTACGGGCGAAGAAATTGCCAAAGCAATTTCAATTTCTTTGTCGAAAGTTGCTTTAGCTGTTAAGGTGAACGGCGAATTGCGCGATCTGTCGCGCGAAATCAATGTTGATTCTAAAATAGAAATTATCACGCCAAAATCTGGAGCTGATGCGTTAGAGATAATTCGTCACGACGCTGCGCACATTATGGCTGAAGCGGTGAAAGAGCTTTTTCCAGAAACTCAGGTAACAATTGGGCCGGCGATTGAAAATGGTTTTTACTATGATTTTGCTCGAAAAGAGCCTTTCGCTTTAGAAGATTTGGCAAAAATTGAATCTAAAATGCGCGAGATTGTTAAGCGCGATGAAAAGTTGGTTCGAGAAGTTTGGAAACGTAATGAAGCTGCAGAATTCTTCGCATCAATTGGCGAAAAATATAAAGCTGAAATCATCTCTTCGATTCCTACTGATGAAGATATCACTCTTTATCGTCAGGGAAATTTTATCGATCTTTGTCGAGGACCCCACGCTCCTTCAACTTCTCACATTAAGCATTTTAAATTAATGAAGCTTGCTGGCGCTTATTGGCGCGGGGATTCTAAAAATGAAATGCTTCAGAGAATATACGGAACCGCTTGGGAAAGCGAAGATTCTCTAAAAAATCATCTTCATATGCTTGAAGAAGCGGAAAAGCGCGATCATCGTAAAATTGGTCGCCAGATGAATCTTTTTCATGTTCAAGAGGAAGCGGTCGGTTCTGTGTTTTGGCATCCAAAAGGTTGGGTAATTTATCGCGAAATTGAAAATTACATTCGTCAGAAGTTGGATAAAAATGGTTATGTCGAGGTAAAAACTCCGCAAATGGTTGATAAGATTTTGTGGGAAAAGTCGGGTCATTGGGAAAAGTTCCGTGAGCATATGTTTGTTTCTGAAAGCGAAGAAAGAACTCTTGCAATCAAGCCAATGAACTGCCCATGTCATGTGCAGATTTTTAATCAATCGTTGAAATCTTATCGCCAACTTCCGCTTCGAATGGCGGAATTTGGTTCTTGTCATCGCAATGAAACTTCGGGCTCCCTTCATGGCATTATGCGCGTTCGGGCTTTTACTCAAGACGATGCGCATATTTTTTGTGAAGAAAGCCAGATTAACGAAGAGACAGTTAATTTTTGTAAATTACTCAAAGAAGTTTACAGAGATTTTGGCTTTGATCACGTGAAAGTAAAATTCTCAACTCGTCCAGAAAAGCGCGCAGGGTCAGATGAAACTTGGGATAGAGCTGAATCTGCTTTGGCAGAAGCGATAAAAATTGCCGGACTTGATTGCGAATTAAATCCTGGAGAAGGTGCGTTTTATGGACCTAAACTTGAATTTACTTTGATTGATGCCATTGGTCGTCAGTGGCAATGTGGTACTCTGCAAGTTGATTTCATTTTGCCAAAAAGATTAGATGCGCATTATATTACATCAGATGGCTCTAGACATCATCCCGTCATGTTGCATCGCGCAATTCTTGGAAGTTTTGAAAGGTTTATCGGAATGTTGATCGAAAATTATGCCGGAAAATTTCCGCTTTGGCTGGCTCCAGTTCAGGTTGTGGTTGCAACAATAACTAACGATTCAGATGAATATGCGGCGCAAGTTGTGGAAAAATTAAGATCTTTTGGATTCAGGGTTGAGGCGGATTTTGATGCGCAAAAAATCAATGCAAAAATTCGCGAACATTCTTTGCAAAAAGTTCCGTACATTTTAGCGATTGGTAAAAAAGAAGCTGAAATTGGCGCGGTTTCGGTAAGAAAATTTGGTGAAGAAAAGCAAAGCGTTATGAGCATTGATGAGTTTGTAAATTTGGCTCTGAAGCAAATCAAAGACAGGGCGTGATGATCTTTGGTAAAGACAAATTATCAAAGGCCATTTGTTTTTTCTTGTTAATTGTTTGTGCGCTTTTTGTCAGGATTTATGGTTTGAGCGAATATGCTTTTAACGATGACGAAATGTGGCACTTGAAGGTAGCTTCTCAGGAAAATATTTGGGAATTAATTAAATATAATTTTGCAGAAGAGATTCATCCGCCGCTTTCCTACATGATCTGGCATTTGATGTTAAAGGTTAGTGATAATGATTTGTGGCTGAGAATGTCTTCAATCATCCCGGGAATCTTGCTAATTCCCTCAATTTATTTGTTTGGTCGTCTTTATATCGGAAGAGCAGCAGCGATTTTTTTAGTACTGCTTTTCGCTTTTGGTGCCGTGCCCGTAACAATCAGCGCAACAATTAGAGCTTATTCTTTGATGATGTTGGCGCTAACTTGGGCAGCGATATTTGTTCATAAATATCGCTTTGAAATTGACGCCAAGTCTCGCAATAAATTTCTACTTTTTTACTCAATTTGCGGCTTGCTTGCAATTGAGCTAAACCACGCCGCTTGCTTTGTTTTATTTGCCTTGGGTCTGATTTTAATCTTTCAAACCCTTCGTGAAAAAAACAAAAAAGATTTTTTTATAATCTTCTCAATTCACCTTCTGCTCGCTGTCATGGTTTTAGGCTACGCCTACTCACTAAAGACTTATTTTGGATTTAACGGCAACCTTGGTTATTATGTATTTTCTGAATGGAGTGATTATTTTAAATCTTATTTAGTGATATTTTTGAAGTTTTTAACTTCAAATGGCGAAAAAGGAAATGTTGCGGGAGTGGCGTCTTTGTTTTCTTTTATATCATTTTTTTGGACTCTGATTGCGCTAATTAGAGCAAAAAAATGGCTGTTGTTAAATATTGTAGTGACGCCATTTTTGGCTATCGCACTATGCGATCATTTGCTACTTTATCCTTTCTCGCCAACCTTACGTAATAATTTATTCTTATTTCTCGGTATCGCAATTTTGTATTCTTATTTTGTACAAAATGTGACAGATTATTATAAGAAAATATTGCCAAAAAGTTTTTTTGATTTTTTTGAAAAAAATAATCTTTTGCCAATATCGATGGTTCTGATTTCAACTCTTGTTGCGACCTACATTTATAGTCAGAATTTTTTTAGGCGCTTAAGTCCGGCTTGCGCTGAATATAGTATAAAAAAATCTGATGTAGATTTGTTGCAAGGAGAGTTAAGAAAAAGAAATATTTCGGATAATGTTTTTATCACGGTTACTAGAAATATCTGGTATTATCGACTGAATTATGGTGACAGTCATATTACAATTTTGACTAAAAATCTTGCTAAATTTGAGAATGAAGAAGTCGTAATTTACTTTTTAGCTTTTCCAGCAAGGGAGTTTTCAGCAACCGCCAGCATGTTTGAATATAAACTATTTTTTCAGGATTTATTCAATTATCTTAATGAGCGTAACTCTCTTTCTAAGGTAAAAACTTTTACCTTTTTTGATATTGGTCTTGGAGTTGAATATCTCTCAATTTTATTTCATCCGCAAATGACTCTTCCAGATGTTAAAAAAATTAAAGATGAAGATGTTTATAAAAGATGGCGAGAGGGTTATGAAATGGGTTGGACGATTAATAGTTCAAAGCAGGTTGTAGATAAATTTTATTTTAAAGATTGGAGATTTAGTTGTGGTAGCGAAGTTTTGATTTTTAGTTTTACTCCAGAATTTGTTATGGATGAGATTCTTAATAAAAATTTTTTTGATTGGCGAAGTTTTCATAACAACAAGATTACAAAAAGATGAAAGCTGTAAAAACTCTTGTTTATATTGTTGCCTACAATGCTGAGAATCACATCTGTTCAGTGTTGAATGAGATCCCTTATGACCGCTTGGGAGAATACGAAGTTCTGGTTAGTGATGATTTTTCAAAAGATAAAACCGCAGAATTGGTTGCAAAATACCAAAAAGAAAATGCCGATAAAAACATCAAATTATTAGTTCAGAAGAAAAATTTGGGTTATGGCGGAAACCAAAAAGTTGGTTATCAATATGTCATAGATAATGGTTTTGAAGTCGTTGTTTTGCTTCATGGCGATGGTCAATATTCTCCAAAGTTAATACCGCAAATGATTAATCCAATTATTGATGGTGATTTTGAAGTGATGCTTGGCTCAAGAATGATCAACAAAAAATCAGCGCTGCAAGGTGGAATGCCGCTTTATAAATTTGTGGGAAATATCATTTTAACCAAATTGCAGAACTTTATTTTGCGCCAGAATTTGTCAGAATATCATACTGGACTTAGAGCTTACAAAACAAAGGTTTTATCTCAGATAAATTTTCAGCATAATAGCAATGGTTTTTCCTTCGATACTGATATTTTAATTCAGCTTATTGATTGCAAAGCCAAGATAGGAGAAATTCATATTCCAACCTATTATGGCGATGAAATATGCAGGGTTAATGGTGTAAAATATGCTGCAGAAATTATTGTGGCGAGTCTTTTATCAAGAGCTCAGAAGCTAGGTTTGTATTATTGCAAGAAGTTTGAAAAAAAAACTAATCCTTAATATTTTTGATTTCCCTTTGTGGAAGAGGAATTTCTATGCCATTTTCTTTAAAGCTTTTCCAGATGCTAACAAGTATGTCGCTTTTTGGTTTCATGCGACCCTCAACGATATCACTGATCCAGAAATAGAGAGTTATCTTGATGTCATATTCGCCAAATTGAGTGACGAAGCAGTCTATTTCGGGGTAGGTTAGGCAGCGGGGATGTTCTTTTGCGCAATTTGTCATAATTTCTTTCACCTTATCCAAGTCTGATCCGTGAGCAACTCCGAGGTTAATTTCAATGCGCGCCCGACTGTTGGAATATGTCCAGTTTGTTACTTTTCCAATAATAAAATCTTCATTTGGAATCATAATTTCTCTGCCATCAACTCCTTCAACTAAAGTGTAGCGTCCACCAAAATGTTTTACCGTGCCAAAAATATTGACGTTTTCAATCTCAACAATATCCCCAATCTCAATTGATTTTTCAAAAAGTAAAATAACGCCACTAATAAAATTCGAAGCAATTTTTTGTAAACCAAAACCAATACCAACGCCAACCGCCCCACCAATAACAGCAAAGGTTGTCATATCAACGCTGAAGGTTTTTAGAAAAACTATAACAACAACGGTGTAAACCAAAATGTCTATGAATTTACTAATAATTCCTTTGGTACTGGATTTAATGCTTTTGCTGTTATCGAGGAAGGATTTACTTTTTTTGCTAACCAGAGTTGAAAGCCAAAAAACCAACACCAGAACAACGACTGCTTTGATGACTAGGTAAGCAGAAATTCGAAGTGAACCAATTTTAAAGCCATATTCATCAAGCAGAAGAATGGTTGAATCAAGTAAGCCAAAAATTTCTAAAACAAGAGCTGGCGCTAGAAACAAACCGGCAATGTTGGTAAGAAATGTATTGTTTGATGAAATGCGTAAAAATCTTAAGAAAAGAAAAAGAGTTACTAGTTTTAGGGTTGAGGCAAACAAAGTCGCTTCTTGAAAGAATTTAGAATAGATTGAAAGCCCAATTCCTAAAAATGTAACTGCAAATAGTGGGTAGAGCATTGGTATGAGATAGCGCGTAACCATTCGGTTAAGGGCTATATTTTTTTTCAGAGATGAGGAAATTATTTTTGGTAAAACAAATTTTCTTCCAAGTTTGTAAAATAAAAAAGAGATCAAGAAGCACCCAAGAAGAGACAGCGATTGCCAATAAAATTCTGAGCTGGCTATTGTTTGCTCAACTATTGTGGCGATCTCGCTGTAACTTGTTTTTTCTATCATGATTGTAATTTATTGGGCGGCTTTATTGATAAATTTTTATCAGAAATTTTACTCCCCTTGCCCCGAGGTATATCCGCATTTTCCATTAAATAGATAAAGCCCTTCATATTTAACGAAATCAAATTTTTTCTCATTTAAAATGCCAAGCATATCAATGATGTTTTGATGCGAGATTGTTTTTTCAGAATTGATAATTTCGTTACTAGATTTGCCAGTAATGCCTTTTCCAATAAAGCGCAAAACAGTGAGCCCTTTATTGTAGCTTGGCATCATATGTTGGTCGCTTAAAGGCCAGAGCAATAATCCTTTGGCACTAATCATCTTCACTTCTAGCTCCTCGCTCTCCATAGTTTTGAGAAGATCCAAAAGTTCAGAAAATTCTTTTTGCCAATCTATGAATAAATCAAAGCCAATCAGAGATTTTTTCTCTGGCACGTAATTAGATTCAACGTTACTGATCTCAGTTTTCTGAGCATTATTGCTAAAATTTGCTATTGGTAATTGAGATGGCTTTTCACCAAGATTGGCAATTACAGCTTTTGTAAATTCTTTAGTTCCAACTTTTTTCTTGCTGGTATTGGCGTTGTAAATGTCGGCTGTGTGTATTCCGTCCTCAATTGTTTTATAAAGTGCGTTGCGAATTTTGTTAGCAACTTCACTTTGACCAATATGCACCAACATCATGGCTGCAGCGTGAATTAAACCAGTTGGGTTGGCAATGTCTTTTCCAGCAATATCTGGAGCAGATCCATGAATTGCTTCAAACATAGCATAATCTTTTCCAATATTTGCAGAGCCGGCAAGACCAACCGATCCAGAGGTTTCGGCAACTACGTCAGAAATAATATCTCCGTAAAGATTCATTGTAACAACTACATCAAAAATTTCTGGTTTGGCAGCAAGGCGCGCTGTTCCTATGTCGATAATATAATGATCATTTTCAATTTGTGGATAGTGTGCAGCAATTTCATTAAAAACTTTATGAAAAATGCCGTCAGTCATTTTCATGATATTGTCTTTTGAAAAACAGCTAACTTTCTTGCGGTTATTAGCAACTGCGTAATCAAAAGCATAACGAACGATTTTTTCGCATCCGGCGCGAGTCACTAGTTTTAGGCACTGATAGGTTTGATCGGTTTGACGATGTTCAATTCCGGCGTAAAGATCTTCTTCGTTTTCGCGCACAATCACAACATCCATTCCTGGAAATTTAGTGGCGATAAAAGGATGAAAAGAAGCGATTGGGCGCACGTTAGCAAAAAGCCCAAGTTTTTTACGCATTGTAACGTTCAAACTTTTATAACCGCCGCCTTGAGGAGTTGTAATTGGTGCTTTTAACAAAACTTTTGTAGCCGCTAAATCTTCCCAAGCAGATGGCATAAGTCCAGAGTTGAAGCCTTTTTCGTAAATATTTTTGCCAACTTCAATTATGTTGAATTTCAAATCAGCTTTAGATTCTTTCAATATTTCTATTGTGCTTTCCATTATTTCAGGGCCAATGCCGTCTCCATAAGCAACCGTGATAGATTTTGTCATTTTTGAATTGTGTTTTGTGTTAGAAATGTAGAAATTCTACCGCGCATTTTTGAGTGCATAAACAAATATTCAACCCTTACTTTACAAGTGCTGGAGCTGCAACAAAACATTGAAGAAAAGAGGCTAATTTTAGGTAAGAAATTTGAGAATTTTTTATTAAAAAATCTCAGAAAGGTTGGCGCTTTTTTGTGTAAAAAGTTATCTAAAAAGTCATGCGCGTTCTTTGCTAGTCTGACAGTGATATTAATTAGCATTGTTATCAGATCAACTCGCGACATCGGTTATAATTCAGGATTCTTACTCGATTTTCTCTCAATTAACCAAATTTTATTGGCAGATTTTTTTGTTAATCTAATTGGAATTTTGTCGATTTATTTCTCGTTTTTGATTCTAAAAAAATCAGAAATTGCAAAAAATAAATTTGCTCTAAACCTTCTAATTATAAGCTTCTCAGTCGGATTTTTTCTTAGATCTTTTACGCTGCAATTTAATGATTTTATCACTTTTTATAGTGCAATTTTAGCAATTTCTTTTCCGGTAATTGCTTTTTGTTTCAAAGATTTATCGCATGATTTTCAACTGAAAAACAAAGAAGTTTTTTATGTATTTGCCTCGCTTGTTGCTCTTTTTTTAGCTTGTTACTCTGGATCTGATTTTTATGGAAACAGTTCTCTCTTTTACTCTCTGCTTCTGCCAATAATTGTGACGTTGTTTTATCGTCTCAATTCCAAGAAATACATAAATTGGAAGCGCGATTTTGTTATTCTAATTTTTATTCTTACGGCTCCACAATTTGATTCGAGAATCTTTGATAAAATAGTTTTTAATCTCGGAGCTTTCTGGTGGGTGATGGTTTTGATTTTTGTAAGAAATTTTCGTCACAGACCTGTTTTTAAAAAACCAATTTTAAGTTTTTTAATTCCTCGCAATCTTCTCTCGTGGCTTTATTTTTGTGGCGTTACAGCTTTAACAATTTTTTTACTGAGCAAAAAAAACACTCAAGAATTTGCGTGGTTTTTTTCAACGGCAATTCTGGTTACGCTAATTATTTTTTACCAAAAAATTCACGAAGAAACTTCGGGCAAAAGAGAGTTTTCTACCTTTTCTGCAAGTGCAATTTTTTTGGTTTTTTCTTACGTAATAAATTTGCACTTGGCGGCAATTTTTAATTTTGATTATGCTAAAAAGTATAAATCTCCAAACCAGATCAGCGAGCAAATTGCAGCGATTTCTAAGCCTTATAAAAAAGGTGAGATCAGTATAATTTCTGATGAAAAAAATGATGTATATCCAGCCGCAAACTACATTGAGAAAATCAACTCTTCATCATTCTTACCAATTCAGAATCTTTATAAAAACTCAGCAAATTATCAGGAGTCGCTCAATATTTTAAGGCAAAAAATAGGCAATGAGAAAAACAAAGTTATGATTCTAAAGCAAGCCATGGAAGGCGATAGACAATGTTTAGTGGGATTTTTAGAAAAAAATTTTTATGACCCGGGGTTTAAAAAAACATTTTTGCAGAACTATGTTTTTTTAACAAAAATTGTTGAAAAAGAAGAGCGAGAAAAGTCGGTGAAGTTTTTTTTAGAAGGTGAAGAATACACATTGCCAGACCCAGGAAGCCTAATTACCAGAGAGTTTGAGGTTTATGTTAGAAAATAATCGCAGTATAAAAAATTTTTTAAGTTCAAATTTTTTAACAATTTTTTGTACGATAATTTTTTGTGTGAGCATTTTTCTGCGCTCGCAAATTGATATTGGTGCAGATACTGGAATTTATCTAAATATCGCTAAAAAAATTTCTAAAGGTGGAAAATATTATTATGACTTTTTTGAGAGCAATTTTCCTCTCTCTTTTTATTTTTATTATTTGCAGTATGAACTATCTCAATTGCTGCATTTAAATCAGATTATACTTTCTGAAATTGTAATTAATTTATTGGCTCTAGGTTCAATTTTCTGGTCAGGAAAAATTCTTCATAAAACCACAATCTGTAAGAATAAAGCGCACTATAATCTGATTATTATCGGTTATTTTTTATCATTTTTTCTTCGTCCTTACGCTTTGCAGATTGGTGAGTTTGGTACAAAAACCAGTCTGCTTTTAATTCTTTTTTATCCCTATTTATCATTTTCTTTTGAGAGAAAATTTGCTTTTAAAAAAAGCGAATTATTCCAGCGCGGAATATTGATGGGACTTATTCCCTGCTTAAAGCCTCATTACTTAATTTTGATTTTATTTTTAGAGTTGCGGATTTTTTTCATGAAAGAATCGCGCACTTATCTCGATAAAATGATAATGGTGATTATTGGCGGATTTTACCTAGTTTTGATGCTAAAATTCACGCCAGAATTTTTTGAATTTATAGTGCCAATGTGGCCAAAAATATATTCTTCCTATAATGACGGATCCTTATTTATAGAAAATATTTGGAAACATTTGGGTTCAAGAATTGCAATTTTTTCACTGATTTTTTTAGCATTTTCTCGCCGAAATCTAGATAAAAATGACAAGGTTTTGTGCCTAGCATTTGTAGCTTCTTCATTTTTAATAATTTTAGAAAACATTGGCACCATTGATCAAATTGTTGTTTTTTTTGCCGTAACTACAATTTGTTTTTTTAAATTTATTTACGACTTACTGAGATCGGGAGAAATAAAAATTCATGAAAATAAATTCATAATTTTGTGCTTAATTTTTTTACCAATTTTTGAGCCAGATATTTTTCATTATATGATTTTTGGGTTATCGGGAATAATTAATATTTGGTGGTTTTTGGTTTTAGGCTACTCTTTGTTTTTGTTTAAGAGGGCAAGTAAATACAATATAATCAGGTTTTATCTGACTTTTATTGCGCTATTTATTCTAACAATTCTTGCGCTGAAATTTTTTGGAAACTTTGCTTTTATTGCCGCTAATCTTTTTAGCTTATTGGTTATTTTGTTTTTATTTGAGCCAAAGTTCTTTCCGCATTTTACGCCGCTATCAATCTTTGCTTTATGCGCCGTAGTTTCTTGTTTATTTTACTCTTACATTGCAGCAATTTTTGAAAGTGTTGAAGGCAGTAAATACAAGTCTCCGAATCGTTTGACGGATGTAATGGTCTATTATTCAAAAATTTACGCTCCTAAAAAAACAGACGAAACTCTAGTAATTTCTAACTTAAATCTTCATCGTTTTCCGCTACTGAATTATTTAGAAAAAGAAGATAGTCAAAAATATCATGTTGCTTCTATAGCTTCAGACAAAGGCTCTTCAGGAAATTCTAAAATGTTTTCATCTTCTGATTTGGATGAAATTTTAGCTATTTCTTATCTTTTAAGCGATGTGAAAAACCAAATGTCTGAGGTCAAAATTATGTTCGTTAATAACACGCCGCAGTCACTAAATAAGGAAAAAAAATGTTTAATTGGAACTTTGGAATATTATTTTTTGGATCCAGAATTTCGAAAATTATTTTTCAAATATTTTGATTTTAAAAATCGCGCAATTCTCTTAAACCCAGACAAATCAAAGGCGGAAAAGGTTATTTATGATTTTGAAATTTATACAAAAAAATAGAATTGTCTCTGCAATTTTAGCTGGAGCCTTTGGTGCATTAGCTTTTGCGCCCATATATTTTGCGTTAGCGCTTCCCATCTCTTTGTCGGTTTTTTATTTGCTGCTTGAAAAAACTAGCGAGAGAAAAAAAGAAATTTTTTGGCTAGGTTTTGCTTTCGGATTTGGTCATTTTCTGGCTGGAACTTACTGGATCGCAATTTCGCTTTTAGTCGATGCCTCAAGTTTTGCTTGGTTGATTCCCTTTGCAATAACATTAATTCCAGCGGCTCTAGCAGTTTATTTAGCTCTATTTGCGATTTCTTATAAAATTATACTAAAAAAATTCAGACTTAATTTAGCGAGCCAAAAAATTATGGTTTTTGCTTTATTGTGGCTTGGTTTTGAAATTTTGCGCTCAACGCTTTTCACGGGGTTTCCTTGGAATTTAGCTGGATATGCTTGGATGTTTAGTGTCTATACATCTCAATTGGCGGGAGTTTTTGGAATTTATGGATTGAGCTTATTGGCGGTTTTAATTTCTCTTCTACCAGTTTTGTTGATTGGCAAGCGCGCAGTTTTTGATAAGATTTTTACCGCAATTCTCGTGGTGCTTTTTGTTGTAAATCTACTCTATGGATATTTGCGTATTGACGATTCTCAGATTATTACCAGCTCAAAAAAACTACGCTTAGTTCAGGCAAACATTAAGCAAGAGATGAAATGGGATGCTTCTGAAAAATATGAAAATCTTCTGAAGCATATTGAGATGACAAAAAAAAGTGATCTTGAAGATGTTCTGGCAGTTATTTGGTCTGAAACTTCTGTGCCTTATGTGATTGAAGAGGGATCTGATCTTGTGACCAAGTTGACTGAGGCTGTACCGCAAAATGGATTTCTTATTACCGGAGCCTTGCGCCTGAAATATGCAGATGCAGAAAAAACCATAATGACCGATGTTTGGAATAGTGTTTTTGCGATTAATAAAAGTGGAATTGTTGGTTCCTATGACAAGAGGCACTTGGTGCCTTTTGGTGAATATATTCCGCTGCAAAAATACCTGCCCTTTATAGCAAAAATTACTGAAGGATCTGTTGGATTTAGCGAAGGAACTGGAGATAAAACCATGACAGTAAGCGGAATTTCTTTTAACCCTTTAGTTTGCTATGAGGGAATTTTTACTAATGAAATTCTAGATCGAAATTCTAGGCCAAATTTATTAATTAATTTAACAAACGACGCGTGGTTTGGTAATAGCTCGGGCCCTTATCAGCATTTTGATATGGTGAGAATGCGTGCCATTGAATATGGAATTCCGGTTGCAAGAGCTGCAAATACTGGCATTACCGCGCTTATTGATCCATTCGGCAGAGTGATAAACAAAATCAATTTGAATCAATCTGAAACAATTGATGTAAATTTAATTGAGAGTCTTGCTACGACAATTTACGAGAAATACATGTATATACCTCTCATGCTCTTTGTAGCATTATTGTTGATCTTAATTTTTTTATCTCGAATTACTAATGATAGCAGACAAGATAACCCCGATTGATGTTCATATCTCAACAAGACTACGCGAAATACGCTTGTCAGCTGGACTAACGCAAGAAAAATTAGGTGAACTTGTTGGCATAACTTTTCAACAAATTCAAAAATACGAGAAAGCCAAAAATAGAATTTGTGCTAGTAGGCTTTTTGAATTTTCTCAAATTTTAGAAAGGCCAATAGAAGATTTCTTTAAAGGATTAAAATCTGATCGCGGTTACTACAATTATGATTTTAAGTCAGCTAGAGATCAAAAAAAAGAGTCGATAAAATTTGATAAGGAAATTTTGCCTCTAATCAAAGCTTTTAAAAGCATTGAAAGCAAACAATCCAAGAAGAATCTTATTTCTCTGGCGATATCGATTTCCAAAGAAAAAAAGAAGAAAGTTAAGCATTCTTATTCTTAAGAACCTGCTCTAAGAGCTTTTAATTTTTCTAAAAATTTTTTTGTTATCGCGATCAACGTAATTCTATTTTAGAGCATATTTCTTTAGATATTTCTCTTGCTTGCGGCGCAATGTCTGGAGCTGATGTAATTTCAAATAAACTTCCGAAGTTTAGGCTGCTGCTAATGTGAAAATTAGGGTATTTTGAAATAATTCCCAAGGATAAGGGATCTCTCTCAACAATTTGATTTTTTATTAAGTTTTTTACCAAGTCAGATTGAAATCGATAGTCAAAGCCAGTGCAGTCAACAATTTTATTAAAATCGGAAACTGCTCCCTTTCTTAAAATCAGTTTTTCTGAATCTAAAAGCTTTTCAATAATGCTAAATTGCGATTCTGGGCAACGATGACGGTGAATGTTCCACATGCGTAAGCAATGACGCAGAAATTGCTCCTTTTTTGACAAGCTTAATGATAACCAGAATTTCTGAGTTATTGGTCTAAAAGAATCAAATGTTGCGCGCCAATTTTCAGATTTTTTACAAGTTTGTACAAATTTTCTAAAAATTCTTGATAGCGGCAATGAGGCATCTTCAAGCTCCAAAGGATTTTTTAACGAATCTGAGGTGGAGAATACTTTGTGAACTTGCGGTAATTTTCCGCGACGTGAGTGTAGAAATATTTTACCAAGATAATTCATTTCATGAAGCGATAAAGCCGCATCTATCGCGGTTAGTCCGCATCCCAGAATATGAATTTCTGGCTCGTTAATCAGTTTTTCTAATTCTAAATTCCAAAAATTATTTGGTGAGTTTTTCATTTTTGATCCCGTTGCGAGAACGCAGTGATCGTATAATTCTCCTTCGATCAGAAATTGGTTGTCTATAAATTTTAGAGATTCGATTTCTTTATTTTCTATTTCTAAAGCGACATTTCTTCGCTTTGCCTCTTCTAAGTTTAGCGACAGAATGTCTTCAAGATAATGGCCAAAAATCTTTCTTGGCACAAAGTCACTTTCTTTATACTGATAACCTTTTTCTTTTAACCAAATTAAGAAATCTTTGCGATCCAAAGATGTTATTCCCATCCCATTTGCTCTAACATTCAAAAGGTGATTAAAACTTTTTGTGCCATAGGCGATGCCTTTGGGAAAATTAACTGAACTATCAAAAATTTTAATTTTTAAAGGGTGGTTAGAATTTTGGTGGTTGTGAATTACATTATGAAGAATCAGGAGACCACTTAATCCGCATCCAATGATGGCTATATTGTAGGACTTATAATCTAGATTCATGTTTTTACGGTCGCACTGAGATTTGATTTTCTGCAAGAAACTCTTTAGCTTGCTGAATTGAATATTCTTTGAAGTGAAAAATGGATGCCGCTAAAACTGCTGAAGCTCCAGCCTTAATTCCATCTCTTAGATGCTCTAAATTGCCAACACCACCTGAAGCGATAACAGGAATTGAAACTTGAGAAGTAATTTTTCTTAATAACTCTAGGTCATATCCAGACTTAGTCCCGTCTTTATCCATCGATGTTAGCAATATTTCTCCAGCGCCTAACGATTCAACTCTTTTTGCCCAATCAATTGCATCAATACCAGTTGGAGTTTTGCCACCGTGGGTAAAAATTTCATAATTTCCGGTGAGATTTTTTTTAGCATCAATTGCTACAACAACACATTGTGCGCCAAATTTATTAGAGGCTTCTGAAATCAGATTAGGGTTTTTTATAGCAGAACTATTGACAGAAACTTTGTCGGCGCCGCATTTCAATAGGTTGGAGAAATCTTGAATTTCTTTAACGCCGCCACCGACTGTAAAAGGAATAAAGCAAACTTGGGCTACTTTTTTTACTACATCAAGAATTACGCCACGATTTTCTTCTGAAGCAGAGATATCAAGAAAACATAGTTCATCAGCGCCTTGTTCATAATAAAATTTTGCCTGAATAACTGGGTCTCCGGCATCAATCAAATTCTCAAAATTAACGCCCTTTACAACGCGACCATTTTTAACATCTAAGCAAGGAATTATACGGGATTTGAGCATTTATAGCATTCTTTTTAAAACATCATTTTCTGGCTTATCAAAAAAGCGATGTTTTACAACTGCAAGAATATGAGCTGCAACTAAAGCCAATAAAAAGTAAGCAGAAATTTCATGAAATTCAGAAAGAATTTTTCCAAATTCAAAATTTCTCTCGATCAACAAAGGCATTTCAATTGAAAAAAGGTGAACCGGAAAACCAAAAGAATTCGACATTAAATATCCAGATAAAGGAACGCCAACCATTAAAACATAAAGACCAAAATGCCCAAGGTGAGAAAGAATTTGTTCATGTTTTTTTATGGTTTTTGGCAGGGCAGGGGCTTTGAAAATAAAGCGATTTACGATTCTTAAAATAATAAAAATCAGAGCTATAACGCCAATTGATTTATGTAGCGAGTAAACCTCAAGATGGTTTGGAGCATCTTTTGGTAAGAATTCTTTCATGTAGATTCCAACTCCAAGAGCTGAGAATATAATCAGAGCCATTAGCCAGTGAATTATACGAGATGAGATGGTATATTTTGTCATAATTAAAATGATCTTTGTTGCTCGGTTAGCTCATAACATTCAAGAGAGTCTTTTTCTTTGATGTCTTCGTAGTTTTCAAATGCAACGCCGCATTCAAAGCCGCCTTTAACTTCTTTTACATCATCTTTGAAGCGCTTTAGAGTTTTTAGAATGCCGTCATGTATTACGACATTATCTCTTAATAGTCGAACGCGCGCATTTCTTTTTATAACTCCGTCAGTAACAAAAGTTCCGGCAATTTTTCCAGATCCAGAAATTTTAAAAATTTGTCTGATTTCGGCTTGTCCGAGATATTCTTCTCTTTGAACTGGGCTCATCATTCCAGAAAGCAGAAGTTTTAGATCGTCAATGAGGTTATAAATAACGGAATAGTAACGAATGTTGATATTTTTAAGGCGCGCCATTTCTTTTGCAGAGACGTTGGCACGAACATTAAAACCAAGAATAATCGCATCAGATGCTGCCGCTAGATTAATGTCGCTTTCAGAAATTCCGCCAGTTGCCATATGCACAACTTTTACCGCAACTTCGTCATTATTTAGTTTTAAAACGCTGCCATTAATTGCTTCAGCTGAGCCATGAACGTCAGCTTTGATGATAACATTTAGATATTTAACTTTATCAGTTCCTGATTGTTTGAAAATATCACTCATCGATTTTACTGAGTTTTTTAGAGATTTTTCCTCTTTCTCTTTTCTGGCGCGATAAGAAATAATTTCGCGAGCTTGCCTTTCTTCATCAACTTCAACAAATTTATCTCCGGCATTTGGAGCATTATCAAGACCTAGAATTTCTACCGGAACTGATGGAGTTGCTTTTTTGACAATTTTTCCGGAGTCGTCAGACATTCTTCTGACTTTACCAAAGGATGTTCCGACAACAATTAAATCAGATGTATCGAGAGTTCCTTTTTGCACAAGAAGAGTTGCAACAACTCCTTTGCCTGGATCAATTCTTGATTCAAGAACAACGCCACTAGATTTTCCTTCGTAAACACTTCTTAAATCAAGAACTTCAGCTTGTAACAAAATGGCTTCTTCAAGCTTATCTAGGTTGATTTTATTTTTAGCTGAAACTTCAACAAAAATCACTTCTCCACCCAAATCTTCTGCAATTATATTGTGTGATAATAATTCATTTTTAACTCTTTTTGGGTCGCAACCAGGTTTGTCAATTTTATTTACAGCAACAATAATTGGAACGTTAGCTGCCTTTGCATGATGTATTGCTTCAATCGTTTGTTCTTTTACTCCATCGTCAGCTGCCACAACTAGCACTACAATATCAGTAACATTGGCTCCGCGTGAACGCATTTCGGTGAATGCTTCATGTCCAGGAGTGTCTAAAAATGTAATGAATTTACCGTCTTTGGTTTGAACGCGAGAAGCGCCAATATGTTGCGTGATGCCGCCATGCTCACCTTTAACAACATCTGTTTCACGCAAGGCATCAAGAAGTGATGTTTTACCATGGTCAACGTGACCCATGATCGTAACGATTGGTGCGCGAGGAAGAGTTTCGGTGTTATGGCTGTCTGTTTCCTCAAGAACATTTTCTACGTCTGAGTGGGAAACGCGTTTAGTTGTGTGTCCAAATTCAGAAATAATGATCTCGGCCGTATCAGCATCAATAGCTTGGTTGCTTGTTACAACAACTCCCATGCTGAAAAGTTTTTTAACAACGTCGCCAGTTTTTTCAGACATGCGCATTGCAAGGTCGGAAACGGTAATTAATTCTGGTAGGTCAACTTCGCGTATAATTTTTTTATATTCCTTTGATTCTTCTGGCTGGAACTTGTGCTTGTCTCTTTTTCTTTTTCTTCCCTTGTCTCCATCATCAGCATTGCCATCAATGATATAAGTCATTCTTCTGGAGTTAACCTTAGAATCTTTGAATAACGGCTTACCTTTTTTGAAGGAGTCGTCGAAATCTTTGTCGGGACTTTTGAAGCTAGGAACTTTTTTTACTTTTCTAGCTTCTTTTTCAGCCTTTTCTTTTTCAAGGCGAACTTGCTCATCCTTTCTTTTTTGCTCCAAAAGCTTTTCGCGCTCTTTTCTTTCGTTGTTAGTGATCTCGATACTTTGTTTGATTTTATTTCTAACATCAAAAACATCTGAGTCGTAGTTTGGATCAGAATCTCTCTCCTTGATTGTCTCTGTTGGATTTTCGGTTATTTCTTCTTTTTTAGAAATCTCTTCTTCGATTTTTTTATCTTCCTTAACTTCTTCTTTTTTCTCAATTTTATCTTTGGCAGCTTTGCGAGTTTCTTGGGATATTTTGCTTAAAATTTCATGGGCTTTTATTTCTTCATTCGAAGAGTGCGACTCAGATACCGCCTTTATTCTAGCTTGTAACTCTCTATTGCTTAAATTATCCGATTCGGCGTTTTCGGTTTTTAACTCTCTTTTACGACCCTTTATTGTAACTTGAACCGAGGAGTTGCTGATTTTTTTATTTTCAGTGTTTTTTGGGGAAATGCTTCCAGATCCAGCTGCGCTAGGTAGTTTTAATGTTAATTTTAAACGAGTAGGAGATGTTTTGTCTTTTTCGGTCATTGCGATTACTTAGGATAATAAAATTTAACAGCGGGAAGCGGTTTTTTTGTGGTGTATGAAAAACTACGCTGTTTTTTGCAAATATTCTTCGGCTCTACGTTTAATTTCTTGCGCTATATCTTCATCAAAGCCTTCGATTGAAGCGATTTCAGAAATGTCAGATTGAGCAATTTCTTCAAGGTTTAAGAAGCCTTCAGAAGCAAGAAGGTTGGCAATCATGTCCTCAACGTCGAGAGCTTCAACGAATAATTTAGAGGCTTGGTTGAATTCAGTTGTTCTTCTTGCCGATTCTTGCTCATCGGTCATAACGTCAATTTTGTAGCCAACAAGTTTTGAGGCTAGTTTTACGTTTTGTCCGCCGCGCCCAATTGCTAGGCTTAACTGATCTTCCGCAACAACAACTTCAATTAGACCATTTTCTTCATCAACCACAACTTTAGAAACTTTCGCTGGAGTTAATGCGCTAATTACAAGTTCGGCAACATTTGATGACCATTTCATGATGTCGATTTTTTCACCGCGAAGTTCGGCACTTACAGATTGAACTCTGCTGCCGCGAATTCCAATGAAAGATCCGATAATGTCGATATCTTCGCGACGTGACCAAATTGCGATTTTAGCGCGAGAGCCAGCATCACGTGCAACGGCTTTAACTTCAATATTTCCATCGTAAAGTTCAGGAACTTCTTGTTCAAAAAGTTTTACCAAAAATTGTGGATGAGTACGAGATAGGAAAATTTGCGCGCCATGAGGTTCTTTACGAACATCTTCAATGTAGCATCTCATGCGGTCACCAACGCGGAAAGATTCTCTTGGAATTAAACCGCTTTCATGAATAACAGCTTCAAAACCATCAACTTCCATCACGATGTTTTTCAAGCCAACTTTTTTAACTGAAGCGCTAACAATTTCTCCAAGACGATCTTTAAATTCGTTATATTCTTTATTTTTTTCGGCTTCTTTTACTTTGCGGATAATTTCGTTTCTAGCGACTTGAGCAATTACGCGGTTTAAGTCAATTGGAGGTAATTCTTGTATTACCGAATCTCCAATCGAAGCGTTTTTATCTTCTAGTTTGGCGTGTTTTAAAGAAATTTGTGTGCGGGTGTCAAAATCTTCACCATCGCCTTCAACTACGTGAAGTTTGTTAAATAGTTTTATTTGACCAGATTTTTTGTCGATTCGACATTCGATATCTAGGTGATTACCATATTTTTTCTTAGCGGCAAGCTTGAGGCCTTCTTCCATAGCCTCGATAATTTCATTGATTGCGATACCTTTTTCGTGTGCAATATTTTCAGCAACCAGCAAAATTTCCTTGTTGCCCATGATAGTTAAATTGCTTGCCATAGTTAGTTGATTAAAGTGTTAAGATTTAGGAAGTGCTACGAATTACAGCATTTATAAGTGGTGTGCTAATGAATGATTGCCAACTTATTTTGCTAAAGTTTGAAAGCAACTAAAACGTCACTGGGATTTTAATGTAGCTAATTCCGCCTTGAGAATTGCCGAATTTTCCAGCTCTTAAATTAACCTGTAAAGATGGAAATAAAAGCTTTGGAACTGGCTTTCCATTGTCATCTTTAAGACGCTTTGTAACAAATTCTGTTTTAGAAATTCCATTTTTTAGACGAATGTTTTTTGTTTTTTCTTCCCCAACCGTTGTCACGCATTCAGCTTGTCGAGTTGAAGATGGTGGGTAATCGTGTCCAATATAAAGTTTGTAATGATCTGGAAAAGACAATAGTTTTTGTACGGAATCAAAAGAATGTTCGGCGCTACCATCGGGGAAATCGCATCTTCCGCTTCCAACATCCGGTAAGAAAATTGCATCTCCGGTAAAAATTGACTCACCAACTATAAAACAAGTATCGGCTGGAGTGTGTCCAGGAGTTGCAATTATTTTTGCGTTTAAGTCGCCAATTTTAAATTCTTCATTGTCATCAAAAAGATAATCGAATTGATCTCCGGTTAATGAAGTGTCGGCGGAATTATTTAAAATTTTTTCCCAGGTTTTAAGTACTGAAACTATGCGTTTTGTAACGCCGGTTTTTCCTCCTAGTTTATTTTTTAGATAATCTGCTGCGGTAATGTGATCGGCGTGAATATGGGTTTCTAAAATCCATTCAAGATTTAGTTTTTTTTCTTTGATAAAATTAATAAGTAGGTCGGCGGAAGTGGTCGAAACTTTTCCTGAGTTAATGTCGAAATCTAAAACTGAGTCGATAACAGCACAGTTACGATTTTGGCTAGATTCGCACCAAATAACATAACTCCATGTTGAAGTTGATTGATCAAAAAAACTTTTTACATCAGGATTTTTCATAAATTAAAATTTTAAAATGAGGTGATTAAAGATTTTTAAAGACGATTTTTCTAATTTTTAAAATAACGAGATTTGCAAGAAAAAAATCTATTTTGCTTTTTCAAGAGCTTTAATTTTGCGCCTATTTCTAAAGTTTGTTAGGATGTGATTAAGAATGCTTTTTGAAAAAAGCATTGCTCCAAAAAACAATCCGAAAAAGAAGCAAAAAATAATAACCAAAAATAATCTGGTTTGAATTTCAAATGGCAGTGGAAAAAGTTGAATAATCACCTCTTGCCTATTGTTTATTAGAAAGGTGACAAAGCATATTAATGTTGACCACGCTATAATTTTTTTGATGATGCGCAGGAAGGATTTTAAGAAGGTCATATTTTTTAATTTTTATAAAGTTTCAAAAAGTTCTTTAACAAATTTTTCGTCAGGTTTTTTCTTAAACCAAAGCTCAAAGCCAATCAAAGCCTGAAAAACCAACATTCCTAATCCGGTAATAACTCTGTTTCCGCGAGCCTGAGAAGCTTTTAACAAATCTGTCATCAAGGGCTTATACACAATATCAAAAACAATCGCTTGAGGATTTAGTTTTTGTAAATCGATTTCTAGCGGATCTTGTCCAGACATTCCTAAAGAGGATGAGTTAACAAGCAAATCGCATTTTGATAGGTTTTTAGCAAAATCTTCTTTTTTTAAGAATTGCAATTCGCAACTTTTTTCCGCCGCAAATTCAGTAAAATTTTTTATTAATTCTTCAGCACGAATTTGATTTCGATTAGTGATAAAAATTTTTGCTGCGCCATCTTTTATTAGAGCATAAATCAAAGCTCTAGCTGCTCCTCCGGACCCAATAACAAATACGGATTTATTTTTTAAATCAAAATTTGGTTCAGAATTTTTTAAGTGATTTGAAAAGCCTTCTGCATCAGAGTTGTGACCAAAGATTTTTTTGTCAGAAGTAATGACAATAGTATTTACAGCTCCAGTTAATAAAGCGCTCTTACTTTTGTAGTCGCAGATTTTGAAAATTTCTTCTTTGTGAGGAATTGTAATATTAAAGCCTGAAAAACCGTTTTCTTTGGCGTAATTTATAAAAGATTCTATCTCGTTTTTTTTAACCTGAATAGCTTCGTATTCACCATTAAGACCATGTTTTTCTAGAAGAAAATTATGAATTTTTGGAGATAGAGAGTGAGATATTGGGTCACCTATTACGGCTGCTTTTATTTTTGTCATGTTCCGATTTGAGAAGAGTTTGAATAAAAAATTGCAATGTCAGTAATGAGTAAAATAGCTTGGATCTTCTTGGTATCTATTGCGAATTTTTTAGTTTTTCACCATTAAAATTAAGGCTCAACCATATGAAAAATTCTTCACCTCAGTCTAAAATCAAAGTAAAATTAATAACCAGCTTTCTTGTTGTGTCATTTTTGACAAGCTACGTTATAGTTGATGCAAGGCAGCGCCACCAGCTAAAAGTTGATTCTCAAAAGTTGAATTTAGTTATATCCGAGACAATGGATTGGGTGACGACAATTAGTGTTAATGTAGGAAGGAAAATTGTCGCACATAAAAATTACAACGACCTACAATTTATTAAGACCGCTTTAAAAGACGTTGTTGTTAATCATGGGTTTTCAGAAAGAATTGTTTCTTGGTCGATGATTAGTTGGGGAGATAAAAATCATAAATTGGTAGTTAACGCTGTTGAGGGGATTAAGTCAAATCCAGATGATTTAATTAGTCGCAGATATACTTCTCGCTCTAGTTACACCCCGTGGTCTCTGCAAATTAATAAAACTGATCGGGGGTTGTTAAGTGATACCATTATTATTCCCGCAGTAGTTGGGGTTTCTGATGATCTCGATCAATTTCAGGGATTGGTAATCTCGGGCATTAATGCTAAAAAACTGCTGAGTAGGGCGGAAGAGGTGATTAATCCAGAAAGTGCGTTTTTAGTAATTAATCGCGATATTTTCTACACAGACCAGGAGAAGGTAGTACTTGCTTCATCAAATACTCCTGATTTCAAAAATGATCACAGTAAAATTTCATATTTAGTAGATAAATTAAAAGACTGGATAAACCCAGAGGGAAAATCTCCAGTTGCCATTAACATAGGTGTTTACAAATACGATTATTACAAATTGTTGGATGGGTATCAATTAGCGATAGTTATGGGATTTAACAGGTTAGAATTTTGGGGTAGGGTAATCTACCTTGGAGGGCAATTATTTATTGGATTCCTGGCTATATCTTTCTTAATTGGCGAATTAAGAAAGAATAAGAATTTATAGCCGTTAATCTGGATCTTATTTTGCTGGGCATCCTCTGGTTAATGTGCTTCAACCATCTCAAAATCGATTTTAGACATTACCGACTCTCTGTCGTCGAAATATTTTACCAAAACTTGTCCTTTTTGGTCTTCGTTAAAATAGATGTGAGAAGAGGAAACTGTTCCGGACATTAAGTCCCAAGTTGGATCAACGTCAATCCATTTTCCGTTATCAAAAATCACGTTCCAAGCGTGTCCTACGCATTTATTGTTCTCGCCGCAAGCAGCTCCATCAACCATGATAGAAGGTATTCTTGCTATACGCGCCAAAGAATTGAAAAGCTTAGCATATTCACTGCAAACGCCGACGGGGTTTTGTAAAATTTCAGAAATTGTGGGAAGTTTACCAATGTAGCTTTCATCGTAGCTAATAAACTCATGAACATATTTTCCAATTTTAGCATAAAGAGGAATGTTGCCATATTTAGTATCTCTTTTAATGCGCTCTAATGTTTGTGCCAACAATGCAAATTCTGAACTCTCAACTTCAAGATACTCGTTAGGGTTTCTATTCAGTGATAAGCGAGAGTTCTTTCCAGTATATATACGGGCTTTGTTTTCGATGGTAATAGTTCTGTTTTCTGTTTTGTATTTTAGAACCTTTTTATCATCTTTTTTCTCCTGTTTAATTGGAGGCGTGCTTGAGATTAGTTGTAAATTCTCAATTTTTTGACCACCATTTTCAAAGTAGGTCGGTAAGAAAACGGTTGCATTATTAAGCCCCTTTGCGGCGTTGATTGTGGTTCTTATGGTAACGTCCCAAACATTTTTTGAGGGTGTTAATTTTATTATCTCTCTAACCCCTTCACTAGGAACGACATTGCTGTAAATAAAGCGATTTGATTCTTTTATAAGTTTTGGATTAAGGGTTGCTGAATCGAGATATCCGGGGAAATTAATATTAACTTTTGCGCTAGCTCCGGCTGCAAAAGAAGGAATGTCGATCAGTTCCTGTCTTAGAAATTTTTCAACTTTATCATATTTTTCATCAAAAGAAAAATAGATTAAAAATTTATCACCATTGGTTTTTCCTTTGATAAAATTGATTTGCAGAGCGTTATTCTCAAATTTGAAGTCAGCATCTTTACCGTCGCAAATTACATCAATGATTTTGAGGTTACGAGTTTTGTCAAAGGCGATAGCGAAAGAAGTCATCACTTGGTTTTTTGGCACATTTTTTACCTTTCCTTGCACCAATACTTCCGACATCTTTCCGCTTGAAGTAAGATTTGTGTTTTCTTGCCAGCTATCAATTTCAATATTTCTTTCGGCGTATGAGGTAAGGGGCGCGAATAGAAAAATGAGAAAAATGATTTTAGATCTAAATCGGGTTTTTATTTGGGAATAAAATCTAGCCATCGATTGTTCCAGTGCTACCGTCACCATCTTTTTTTTCTGAACCGTCTTTTGAAGATTTATTTTTTGAGTGATCTGGCATGTATGGAAGTTGGATTGGAATCACGGTTTTTTTGAATAAACGTGAGGTGAATAATTTTTCTTTAAAATAAAAAATCTTTTTAGCTCTGATTGCTGGCTGCGATTCAATTAGAATAATTTCTTCTTCGCGAGGAAGTTGGATAACTTCTTGCGGAAGTAGTAATGCGCGTTGAGTTTCTGAAACGTGCAAAGAACGCGCACCCGGGTTAAGATCTAGATATTTTGGTTTGTTATAGGAAATTTGTTGCGCGGTTTTGTTTCCAAGAAGTTGTGAAATTAGATTTGCAGTTTCCATGTTGTTTGCTGCAAAGGTAATTCTGTAAGTTGAGTTCGAAAGGAATGAGTTCATTCCGCTTTCTTCATAAATTCCTTTTAGCTGTTCGGTATCTTGAATAATCAAAAACAAACGAACGCGATAACCGCGGAAATAAGCGATACCAGCTTGAAATTGCTCCATTTTTCCGAGAGTTGGAAATTCGTCCATCAGCATTAAAACGCCAAATTTTTCTTCGGGACGCGGCATGTGTGTAGTAAAAAATGCGGCGCATTGTTGATAAAACATGCTCATCAAAGGTTTTAAACGCGTGATGTTGTCAGGAGTTAGGCCGACGTAACAAGTGTGAGGTTTGAGTTTAAATTCGTGTAAATTGAAGTCTGAAGTTGCGGTTGTGGTGTCAATCAAAGGGTTGGCCCAAAGCTCAAGAGATGAGTTGGCTGTTGAGGTTACCGAGCCACGTTCTTTATCTGGTTTTTGCAAATAAGAAGCGATGTTCATGTAAGAAACTGGATGGATTTTTTT
>JACCDN010207638.1_pt1 | contig 25203 bp, 25 predicted proteins | sample 7441691 | NCBI WGS metagenome assembly JACCDN01 (sample SAMN15323439, study PRJNA562643) | freshwater metagenome | isolation source: river surface water | place: USA:Blue River Watershed | collected 2017-08-16 | reverse complement strand
ACGCCTGGGAGATCCTCATAACGCATAGGACGTAGTTGGATCATGATAGTTGTTTTTTTAAACCCAAAAGCGTATCAAAAGCTGAACGTTTAAGCGTGGGATCGGCTTCAAGTTCTTGAGGACTATAAGTATATAGAAAAGGGATCCCAACTGCAGTGGGAATGACGGGTGCAGGCATCAGGTAATGCTTAAAAGCAGATCCCAGAAATAATACGCTGTAAGGCGCATAGTTTAGAATAGCTTGAAGGAGGGGGGTAGCCCCTGAGGAATACCACGCCACACAATAATCATCTTTGCCCAGATCGAGCACTTTCAGCATGCCATCCAATAGTGTGCGCTGTGAAGCGGTTAAATGTTGTGGATCATTCTCTAAGATCACTACGCAAGCAGCACATACCATGGGTCGATCGCTCTGCAACCCTTGCCTGTCTCTTTTGAAATAATAATCAATGTTGGTATGGCGCAGTCCTTGATAAAACGATCGCTGATCGTCTATCGGGCTTAGATTAGCGCTTTGCATAATAGTGTTTAAGCCAAAGCACAGGGCCGGAGAGCGCATAACCAAAAAAGATGGTTGATAAGATCACTGGCGGATCCCAAGCAATCACACTAAAACCTAAAACCATACCCAAGAGTGCAAAGAAGGGTACATGTTCTTTAAAATCAATTTCTTTAAAGCTGTGGTAGCGAACATTGCTTACCATTAAAAGCCCAAGGCTAATCAGTATAAAGGCCATAAAAAAGCCCGTATGCTTGGCTGGGATATGAAACTCTGTACCAATCCATACCATGCCTGCGACAACGGCCGCCGCAGCAGGACAGGGTAACCCTATAAAATAACGTTTATCGTTAAAGCCCAGTTGCGTGTTAAAGCGTGCCAAACGCAGTGCTGTCGCGGCTGCATAAATAAAGGCTGCAAGCCAGCCTAGTTTACCCATCGTCGAGAGTATCCAATGAAAACCGAGCAAGGCAGGGGCTACACCAAAAGAAACCATATCCGACAAGCTGTCGTATTCAGCCCCAAAAGCACTCTGGGTGCCGGTGAGGCGGGCAACGCGGCCATCTAAGGTGTCTAGCACCATGGCTACAAACAATGCAATGGCGGCGGCCTCAAAATGTCCCTTGGTGCCGGCAACAATGGCATAAAACCCCGCAAAGAGCGCTGCGGTCGTTAGCAAATTGGGCAGTAAATAAATACCGCGACGACGCAAAGGTTCTACATTGTCCTGGTTAGGACGATGAGGACCGGTGGTACCTATATTCCGCAGTTTCATCACAACTCCTTATCCTATGCGCGCAATCCGCGCGCCCAGTTGCATGAGTTTTTCTTCAATGCACTCATAGCCGCGATCAATATGGTAAATACGATCGACAATTGTTTCGCCTTGGGCAACCAGGGCTGCTAGCACTAAGCTGGCCGAAGCGCGTAGATCGGTGGCCATGACAGGCGCTGCCATTAAGGTGGGTACCCCTCTGCAGATCGCAGTACTGTTGGAAATAATAATATCTGCACCCATGCGACACAGTTCCTGTACATGCATAAAGCGATTTTCAAACACGGTTTCGGTAATCACACCGGTGCCGTAGGCGACGGCATTTAAAGCCGTAAATTGTGCTTGCATGTCGGTCGGAAAGCCTGGAAAGGGCGCGGTTTTAATATCAACCGCTTTGGGTTGACGGCCCTGCATATCGAGCGAAATCCAATCCACCCCCCGTTCAATACAGGCACCGGCTTCTTCGAGTTTTTGTAGCACGGCTTCTAATAAAGCCGGATCCGTATTTTTGGTTTTAACCTGTCCGCGGGTAATGGCGCCGGCGACTAAGTAAGTGGCTGTTTCGATACGATCGGGCACAATGGTATAAGCACCGCCCCCGAGTTTTTCTACACCCTCAATGGTAATAGTATCGGTCCCTGCACCGCGGATATCGGCACCCAGGGTATTTAAGAAATGGGCTAAATCTTGTACTTCGGGTTCACGTGCAGCATTTTTAAGCGTGGTGCGACCTTTGGCTAAAACGGCTGCCATCATCAAGTTCTCAGTACCGGTGACGGTGACCGTGTCTAAAACAATTTCAGCCCCTTTCAAGCGACCGTTAACCTTGCCTTTAATGTAGCCATTTTCAATCACGATCGAAGCCCCCATGGCTTCTAGGCCATGAATATGGAGATCAACCGGTCTGGGTCCAATCGCACAACCACCCGGTAGCGAGACTTCGGCTGCTCCGAAACGTGCTAACAGAGGGCCTAGTACCAAGATGGAGGCACGCATCGTACGTACCAGATCATAGGGTGCACAATAGTGAGAAACGGAATTGGCATCTAATTCGATGGTTAGGTTCTCATCCACCGTGAGTTTTACCCCAAATTGCCCCAGCAGTTCCATCATGGTGGTCACATCATTTAAATGTGGAACATTGCTAATCAGTACGGGTGCTGCACTTAAGAGCGATCCGGCCAATATGGGTAATACAGCGTTTTTAGCCCCTGAAATACGTATTTCACCTTTTAAGGGCATACCGCCCGTAATCATTAATTTTCCCATGCGCTATCCAATACCTTATCAAGTCCGTAGACCCTGGCAATATCCTGTATAAAGGCAGGGACTTGTTTAAAAGAAAGCGCTTTGTGTTCCGTACGCGCTTTGCGAAGCCACGCACACAATAAGGCTAAGCCACTGCTATCGCTATTGTGTAGGTGTGTAAGATGAATCTGTAGTGCAGGCAATGTATCTAAAATCTGATTGCCGAGCGCTAAAATGTCTGCCACATTCCCAAAATGGATCTGTCCCTGAAGGGTCATAACATCCTTATCCAGGGTAATGGTCATATCGGGAATATCCAGTGTATGGGGGCTTAACATGTCTCAAGCGTCCTGTTTTAAAGGCTTTGCGGTATGATGGGCCCGTTCATTTTTTTTGTGCAAGGTTTCTACCACGGCCTCTACGCCATTGCGCTGAATATCTTCTGCAAATTGTGCACGATAACCTTGTACTAAACTCACATTTTCAAAAATGATGTCATACACTTTCCAAGTATCATTCTCACGCACTAATCGATATTCCATATTCAGGACCCGTCCGTCCCCTTGAACCTTACTGAGCACTTCTAGGCGTTTTTGTGTTTGCGGATCGGTGCGTAAAGGTAAAAATTCAAAGGTGTAATCGACATATTCTAAAAGAGAGTGTGCGTAACTGCGTACGACCAAGGTTTTAAATTCTGTCATAAACGATTGTCTGACAGTCTCGCTCGCATCTCGCCAGGCATTGCGTCCCACCACCCAACGTGCCATCTCTACAAAATCCACATGGGGAAAAACGGTTGTATCCACGATGGCATAGAGTTCGTTCGGATGTTTCTTTAAATCGGTGGCATCGGCATTGATTTTCGCCATCACGGTACGCGTTACCTGCTGTAGCATCTGTACCGGATCTTCCAAAGCGATGCTTTGAGCACTTTGAAGACTGAGCAATAATGCGCAGAGAAAACGAACTGTTTTTTTAATCATCATGCCTCCGTAAAATTAGGGGACGGTCTTCGATCCCGAACTCGCTTGTCCTGCCAAAAATTTTGAAATCAATTGTTCCAACACCACGGCAGAGTCGGTGTTGCTTACAGAAATGATATCGCCTTCTTTCAGATATTCATTATCATTAAAACCAGCGGTTAAACTAATATAATTATCCCCTAATAAACCCGCGGTTAAAATACTGGCGCGGGAATCAACAGGGAGCTTTGCAACCGCCTTGGGATCTAAAGACATGAGCACGATGGCATTAAAGGTTTGGGGATCGAGTTCAATATGCACTACACGCCCTACGACGACACCTGCAACCGATATTCTAGCACGTACTTTGAGTCCGCCAATATTAGAGAATTCTGCCTTAATTTTATAACCCGGTGCTTCGCGGGTAAACGAACCAAGGCCACTCACTTGCACAGCCAGCATTAATAAGGACAATACGCCGGCAATCACTAGTAATCCCACCGTGATCTCTACGGTTCTCAGTTTCATCTTAATTTACTCCAAACATCACAGCGGTTAAGAAAAAGTCCATACACAGTACGGCCAGAGAGGCATAAACCACAGTACGGGTCGTTGCCCGCCCAATACCTTCAGAACTGGGTGGACAGTCCATACCCTGAAAAACGGCTATCCAACTAATCACGGTGCCAAAAACCACGCTCTTAATAATACCATTGACCACATCTGCTCGAAAATTGACCGCAGCTTGCATATTGGCCCAAAAAGCACCTTCATCGACACCCAGCCATTCTACACCGACCATATAGCCGCCTAATACGGCGACACAGTTAAAAATAAGTGCCAAGAGCGGCATAGACAACTGGCCTGCCCAAAAACGGGGCGCTACAATACGTCGCAGCGGATCAATCCCCATCATCTCAAGGGACGATAACTGTTCAGTGGCTTTCATCAGCCCAATTTCCGCGGTGAGTGCCGATCCCGCACGTCCGGCAAACAAAAGGGCTGCGACCACAGGTCCCAATTCTCGCACTAAACTTAAGGCGATCAACTGGCCCAAGGCATGCTCTGCCCCAAATTTTACCAGAATGGTGTAGCCTTGTAAGCTTAAAACCATCCCAATAAAGAGGGCGGAGAGCACCATCACCACCAGGGATAATACCCCGACAAAATACAGTTGTTGAATGAGCCGTTTAAAACCAGCCATGCCTTCGGATTTTGCGACCAAGGCATGGTAAAGAAGTAGGGTTGCACGTCCGGCATCGCTCATAAACTGCAGAACCAGGCTGCCTAAGGCTTGTGCAGGTTGTAAAATTACGCGCATGCCTGTTGTCCTAATAAGTCTTGGGTATAGTCGGGGGCTGGATAATGAAAAGGTACGGGACCATCCGAGAGGCCTCGCATAAATTGTTGTACCCAGGGTTCGTGACTTTGGATCAGCGCTTCGGGGGTGCCCGCACTCACGACCCGACCATTGGCAATCAGATAAATATAATCCGCAATACTCACGGTTTCCTGTACATCGTGGGAAACAATAATCGTGGTCATCTTGAGCGCATCATTCAGCAGGCGTATCAGCGTGACCAAAATGCCCATAGAAATAGGATCCTGGCCGGCAAAGGGCTCGTCAAACATAATCAACGAGGGATCCAAAGCAAGGGCACGTGCTAAGGCCACGCGGCGCCCCATACCGCCCGATAATTGCGCAGGCATGAGTGAACGCGCACCGCGTAATCCTACGGCTTGTAATTTCATCAGCACTAAATCGTGGATCATGCTTTCAGGGAGCGTGGTATGTTCGCGTAAAGGAAAGGCTACATTTTCAAACACGCTTAAATCTGAAAACAAGGCACCACTTTGGAAAAGCATACCCATTTGGCGTCGTACCGTATAAAGCTCGGTACGCGATAGGTTGGCGATATTTTGGCCTTGTACATGCACCGATCCAGCATCGGGTTGTAACTGACCGGCGATAAGGCTCAAGAGGGTGGTCTTTCCAGAGCCACTAGGGCCCATCACCGCAGTAATTTTACCCCTTGGTACATGGATGTCGACGCCTTCGAAGATGCGCCTAGACCCACGGCTAAAGTGTAATCGGTGGATTTCGATGATATTGTCAGTTTTATGCATAACTTATGGTTCTACTAAGGTCAAGCTATATATAAGTTGTAGCATACTGGAGGGGTGTGAGGCTGTCTACCTTATAAGCGGTGTTTAAGGCAAGACAAGCCCGTTTATTGACGATACCGTCATCCCGAGCCAGTATCCCCCTTGCCCCTTAGAAGCAGTTACCTATAATCTTTAAAAGTAATATGAGGCCGTTTATTAAACAAAGCAGCGAGATGGGCGAGGCTCGATAAAGTCAAATTGGCTTCACCCCTCTGAATTTTAGCAATTTGTGTTGGACTAACATCTAAGCGCCTTACCAATTCATTAAATCCCATGTTCTGTTGAGTCATATATTTTGTAACCAGTTGAGCGATATTTTTTTGTAATGCTTGCAACGATTCGAATTCCATAGCTGCTTGATATTCGATTTGAGCAATTTCTTTTGGATCCAGTCGCTTTTTCAAATAATCATCAAATTTTTTAAGTTTCATCTTGAATCACCTTCTGTTCTACTTTAGTTAAGCGTTCTCGCGAAAGTTTAATATCATTTTTCTGTGATTTCTTGTCGCCTGCTTGCAGTACAACAATAGTGTGATCAGGCAAGAATGCATAATAAATTCTGTATCCATAAAAATTTTCTCGAAGTTCAAACAAACCTCCTCCCAAGGCCCTACTATGCGGTAAGCGAAGTTTATTACCACAACGTTCTAGCAACTTCAGTTCCTTGGCTATCACTTTCAACTGCTGAGGTGTCCTGTGATCAAACCATTTTTCTACGCAAGACGAATCATTATTTTCGCTCCAATACCGTAGTGTCCAAATTTGATTCACATTGATTTCCTTTAGTACATTATAATGTAGTATTTTAGAATATATCAATTTTTTTGAGCCGGGTGATGATGAAAGCTGATCTTAAATACAGTATATTAAGAAAAACTTAATTTAACAGCGTGAGAATCAAATAAATATCCGTTGTTTAACGGAGAAAAGCGACGGCAGGTGAGGCTACGGTTAGCGTCTTTGTACCGGAGCCTTCTGTACAGGCTGTGTTTTGGATGGTGTTCTGCGTATTTTGTGCTGTGTGATCTGTGAGTTGTTCTGTACACTGTGTTTTTTGCGGGATATGCCTGTTTCAGGCCTGCTGTATTTTCCCTGAGCATTATGTTGTGCAGTAGGCTTTTTCGGACAATGCGCTGCTTCCGGGTGATGAGATTTCGGGGTGTACGAATGTTTAGGCTTATGTTTATGATCACGGGGATCGACCGATACGACTTCAACATGGGCAGTACCATGTCCTAAAACACCTAGTTTAGTGGCTGCTGCATAGGACAAATCAATGATCCGATTTTCACTGAAAGGGCCGCGATCGTTCACTCTGACAATGACGCTTTTACGATTTTTTAAATGGGTCACTTTCACGTAAGTGGGTAAGGGTAATGTTTTGTGTGCAGCCGTCATGGCAAACATATTGTAATGTTCCCCATTGGCGGTCTTACGGCCATGAAAGCGTGTGCCGTACCAAGAGGCGATGCCTCGGGCTTTATAGCCCTTGCTGCTTTTCATGACATGATGGCGTTTTTTATGGGCCACATAACTATTGTGAAATTTTGATTGACCATAACGATTGCCATGGCGGCTTAAAGGTTCTACTTTAGGTACCGCATCGGGTGTCTTATGAATATTTTTAGGCACGCGTTTGGGCGGTCCATCTTGTTGTGAGGGCCGAAAGGAAGCGCCGCAACCCGATAAAAAGAGGATCGCCAGGATTCCAAACAATAAGCCCGCCCTTTTTTGAATCAAATACGCGTTCAAAATACACCTTTAGGGCGCGTATAAGCTGTGCGGATCTGCTCGCTTAAAAGCACGATGGCCATGGCATAATGCGTACTATTATTGTAACGCATGATGACCGAAAAATTAGGCAAGCCTGCATAGTATTTTTCTGTATGGGGACTGTCTTTTAAAACAATATTTCGTATTTTATTCTTCCCTGACGTTTGGATGGGTGTTTTCAGGGGCTTGCGCAGTGGGCGCACAATGCTTTTCCCCGATTGCCAACCATGTTTGTGTAAATAATAGGCCACACTGCCAAGGACATCTTCGGTGTTATGGAGCAGATCGCGTTGGCCTTTCCCTGAAAAATCTACCGCATACCGTCGATAGCTGCTGGGCATGAATTGCGGCATGCCCATGGCACCGGCATACGATCCTTTGGCGGTGGCTAGATCGATAGCCCCTTCTTGTGCGAGCAATAGCAGTTGTTCTAGCTCTTTTTTAAAAAAAGCCGAACGTCGTGGATAATCAAAGGCCAAGGTCGATAAGCTTTCTAGTAACTGAAACGATCCGGTATTTTGTCCATAGGCGGTTTCAAGTCCAATAATGCTCACAATCATTTCCGGAGGAACGCCATAGATTTTTTGAATTTTTTTCAAGGTTTTTGCATGGGTTTTCCAAAACAAGGCGCCTTCTTTGATACGTGTGGGCGTTATAATGCGCGCGCGATAGGTGTACCAAGGCAAAGCCTCATATTGCTTATCCATCAGAGACAATACTTTTTGGTTGGTATGGCAATTTGCCAATAATGCCAGCAATTTCTTTTGATCGATCCCATGTTTCTGATGCATGCTTGCCACAAAGGCGCGTACGATACTGCGATCGGCAAAGGAAGCCGCAGTCTGCGAGGGCTGTGCTATGTGCTCTGTTGCAGGGGGCGTTGGGTGTTCTATGGCGAAAGCAAAAGAGCTGATACAGCCTATCAGGGCCATGCATAAGGTTAAGTAATGCTTAAAAATAATCTTCTCCTATCGCTGCAATAAGGTTCTGTGCTTGTCGATCGAAATCAATATCCCAAAACCTACCATTAATGTGACCATAGAGGTTCCGCCATAACTCACTAAGGGTAGCGGAATACCTACGGCTGGGCATAGACCACTGACCATCCCAATATTAACAAGCACATACACGAAAAGGGTCATGATCACACTGCCGGCCAATAAACGACTAAAAGTCTCCTGTGCTTGGGTGCTCATATAAAGCCCTCGAGCAATGATACACAAGTATACCGTGAGCATCAGCAGACATCCAACTAAGCCAAACTCCTCAGAAAAAACCGCGAAGATAGAATCTGTGGTGCGTTCAGGTAGAAATTCCAATTGGGATTGGCTACCGTTTAACCAGCCTTTGCCATAGAGACCGCCCGATCCAATCGCAATTTTCGATTGAATAATATGATAACCCTTCCCGAGCGGGTCACGGTTCGGATCCAGAAAAACCAGGACGCGTTCTTTTTGATAGTCCAACATCACTAACCAGAGCATCGGTAAAGCGGCCAGTCCAAGACCTGCGACCACACACAGCAAACGCCATGAAAGGCCTGCAAAAAAAATCACAAAAAAACCAGAGCTTAAAATAAGAATCGCAGTGCCCAAGTCGGGTTGTTTAGCCGTTAAAATAACGGGGATCATCATGAAAAAAAAGGGCATGATTAAGGTTTTTAAACGGGGTGGGAGTCGTTGGTCGTGTAAAGAACGTGCCACCATCATGGGTACGGCTATTTTCATAATCTCCGCGGGTTGAAAACGAAAAAACCATAAGTCCAACCACCGTTGTCCACCCTTGCCAATATGGCCTATGAATAGTACCGTAAAAAGCAATAGCAGTGTGACACCATAGAGCCAGGGTGCCATCGCTTTCAATAAGCGTGGTGGTATTTGTGCCACCAGAATCATCGCTGCGAAGGCCAACACCAGGCGTATCATTTGGCGTTCTAAGATGGGGATGCTTTGTTCTGCACTGTAAAGGGTTACAAGCCCTAAAGCACTCAGGGCTATAATGCCTAGCAACAGTAGTCCATCCATATGCAGGGTGACAAGCTTATGACGTTTGGGAGGATATAAAGGTTTATGGCGCATCACTTTCTCCATCGAAGCCGACAGTCTCTTCTTCATCCGAATCCAAAGTAGGGGGCCCACCATTGTTTAGCGACGGCGTGTGAGGGTGTTGGGGGGTGTTTTCAACGTTAAAAAAAGCATCCAGTACAATGCGCGCAATATCGGCAGCACTTTTTTGCTGCTTATTTTCAATCAATACCGCAATGGCTATACGTGGATTATCCACCGGCGCAAAAGCGATAAACCAAGAATGATCTCTTAAGTGTGCTTTCAGTTTAGAGGCTACATATTTTTCATTTTGTTTTAGATTAAACACTTGGGAGGTGCCTGTTTTCCCTGCTATGGGGTATCGAAGACCCTGGCTAATACGATAAGCGGTGCTACCCGGTGCATGCACCACTTGTTGCATCGCATGAATAATCGTTTGCCAATGTTTTGCGGTACTCGGGTACAGACCCGATCGCACGCGGGGTGGGTTTTCAAGGGTTGTCAGATCGGTTTGTTCAATCGCATAAACGAGTCGGGGTTCATAGGTCTTGCCCCGATTGGCAAGCATACTGCTTACCTGCGCCATTTGTAAGGGCGTTGCCAGTAAAGCCCCTTGTCCAATGCCAATGTTTAGCGTGTCTCCCGGATACCAGGCTTGCTGACGCATTTTTTGTTTCCATTCTTCGGAAGGGAGTAAGCCACTGGCTTCACCGGCACTGTCAATCTGGGTGTTTTTGCCTAAACCAAAACGTCTATAAATATCTTGCAGGGGACCTAGACCCAGTTTATGGGCTAGCGTGAAAAAATAGGTATCACAACTTTGGGCAATGGCTTTTTCAAGATCCACCGAACCATGCCCCTGTTTTTTGGCATGATAAATCCAATCGCGGTAGAGTCGTCCACCTTTTTGTAGTTGATACCAACCGGGATCAAAGATCGTCAATGCAGGGGTAATGGTGCCGAGATCAAGACCTTTGAGTGCAACCAGTGGTTTAATGGTCGATCCGGGTGGATATTGTGCTTGAATGGCACGGTTAAAAAGCGGTTTATCGATGGCGTTACGCAGTTCATCGTAATTTTTACTGTCAATACCATGGCTAAAGAGATTAGGGTCAAAAGAAGGTGTGCTCACTAAAGCTAAGACCGATCCTGTTTCAGGTTCTATGGCAACAATGGCACCTTTTAAATCCTGCATGGCATTCACGGCAGCTTGTTGTAAATGGGTATCGAGTGAAAGATGCAGATGACGACCCGGTATAGGTAAGACCTGATCAAGCACCCGAATGGTTCGGCCTTTGGCATCGGTTTCTACATGTTGATAACCTACAATGCCGTGTAACGTTTTTTCATAAAATTTTTCAAGGCCTGTTTTTCCCATAATATAACTACCGCGGTAATTGATGGGGTCCAGTGTAGAGACTTCTTTTTCATTAATAGGACCCACATAACCCAGTGCGTGTGCAAAGAGATCTTTAAAGGGATAATAGCGGATCAGCCTTGCATGAATATCTACGCCGGTTAAGCGATATTTTTCCACAGAAAACTTGGCCACTTCTTCTTCGCTGAGTTTAAGACGTAGCGGGATGGGTTCTGATCGTCGGTTATGTTTAAGCTGTCGATAAAAGCGTTGTCGCTCAGTGTGTGTCAGCGGAATGATGGTGTCAATGATCTGAAGGGTTTCTTCTAGATTGGCGACGCGCTCGGGTGTTATTTCCAAGCTAAAAGCGGGAATATTTTCGGCAATCACCACGCCATGTCTATCAAAAATCAAGCCCCGACTAGGTACCAGGGGCACAATACGTACTTGGTTATGCAAAGAGAGGGTTTTATAGATATCAAAGGCGAATACTTGCAAAAAAATCAAACGTCCTATTAACACAGCCGTCGCAAGTAGAATCATGATCATGGCAACAATGGCCCGTTGTCTGTAGATCGCACTTTCTTGATAATGATTCTTCAGTGTGCGCAATCTAGACACGACAGACTCCCGCACCTGCAATATTTAAACACACAGCACGCACTGCACCCCAGCGATCGCCCAATCTGCGACCTTTTAAAATATCATCCACACTTTTTAGTTCGAGAAAAATGGCGTGAAGTCCCTTCGTTGTTTGGCGTTTTAAAAAAGTTTGGATCAGCGTTTCGCGGTTTTTCCAAATGCCCGCGCTTGTGAGTGCGGCAGCGCTTAAGCTAGCACCTTTTGCCTGTTGTGCGAGTGGTATTAGTTTGGCTATTTCTTGGTTAAACATCCACAGGATGAGTGTGGGATCAGTCAGCCCTTCTTGTCTTAAGCGCTCTAAGATCTGGACTGTGCGTGCGGACGCACCCTTTAATGCTGTGTCCATTAATTCAAAGATTTTAAAACGAGCACTGGGTTCTACCACCGCATCTATCGCATCCAGCGTGAGTGTTTGATGTGTGCCTGCGAGGGCCAATTTTTCAATGGCTTGTTTGGCCGCCAATAAGTTACCTTCGGTTCTTTCTAGTAAGCGATCGATCACAAAAGCAGGGGCCTCAAAACCAGCGGTTTTTAAACGTTCCATCATCCAAACCTTCGTTTGTGCGGCATTAAAGGTTCGACAAGGAATCACAACGCCTTGGGTCTCTAGTTTTTTAAACCATGCGCTGTTTTGTAGGGCCGTATCTAGTTTGGGACCTGTTATGAGCAGTAGATACGGCTGCAGTGCGAGCCTATCCACCAGCTGGGTACAAAGATGACGTTGTAACGCATTGGGTGAGGCATCGGGCAAATGAATTTCCAAGAATCGTTTTTCAGAAAAAATATCAGCGGTTTGAAGCGGGGCAAGGATTTCAGCACTGTCAAAAGTTGCTTGGAGATAGTGTAGCGATCGTGCGGTGTAACCCTGCTCCAAGGCTTTACGACGGATCAGGTCTTTTGATTCTTGAGACTGTAGCGGTTCTTCCCCAAATACACCGATCGCTGGCGGTAGCCCCTTTTTTAGATGATGCATCAGGTCCTGTGGTAAAATACGCATGTTTTTTAGGGTAGCTTGACTAAAGAGAGTTCTAAGACGCATTGAGCAGCTGCTGCTTCGTACAGATCTTCTTTCAAACGGTTGCCTTCATTTTCCGTGCCAAGGACATTATTAGGATTAAGGTTGTAATCACGTGCTACGTGTATGGTATGTTCGTCATGGTGTGCGGGTTGTATATCGATTGCATACGCCAGTTCTAAGGCTAATCGTGTGCGGGTTACACGTCCATCGACACCGTAGGCGATGGGACGCTCCTCAAAATTTTGATTTTTAATCGTCAAAGTGCTGGGTGGTATTTCATTATGATTCGAGCCATCTGCAATCTGCACCCCATTGCCTGCAAGCATTTGTCGTAGCGCACGTTGTAAAGGATCATAGGGTTGATAAGGGCTGATGTGTATGATCTTGAGCGCTTCGGGTATGGCATAAGCACCGCGCAAATGAAAACCACACCCGTAGAGCATGATCGTGCTAAACACGATACAGAAAAATTTCATCATATTGAATGCTTTACCACAATATTCACCAATTTATTAGGTACAACAATGATCTTGTCAATCACCTGTTCCCCTACATGACGTTGTACATTCTCGTGTTGTAGCACGGCTTGTTCTAGCTGGCCTCGGTCGTGGTCGGTCGCCATGTTAATCGTGGCACGCATCTTACCGTTAATTTGTACCACATAGTTAATGGTGTCTCGGATCAGTGCTGTTACGTCCACGCTGGGCCATGCGGCCTTTATCACAGCTTCTGCGTGTCCGAGCGCGTGCCATAGCGCATGAGTAATATGGGGTACAATCGGTGCAAGTAGCAATACCAAGGCCTCAAGCCCCTCTCTTAAAACAGGCATCTCTGCTGCCTGTTGGGGTTTGTATTTTTGTAGCGCATTCAACAGCTCCATCATCGCTGCAATGGCCGTATTAAAAGTATAACGCCGTTCAATATCATCGCTAACTTTTTGAATGGTGTGATGAATCACCCGTCTTAATTCTTTTATTTTTCCTGGATCGGTAGTCGTGCTTAAGGGGTCACTATTCTTAAGCGCATGCTCGGTGGTTTGTAAGCTATAAACCGCTTGCCAGAGGCGTTTTAGAAAGCGAAAAGCGCCTTCCACACCGGCTTCAGACCATTCTAAGGATTGCTCGGGCGCCGAACTAAACATTAGGAATAAGCGTACCGTATCAGCACCGTAGGATTGTATGAGCGCTTCAGGATCTACGGTATTGCCTAGCGATTTAGACATTTTTGATCCATCTTTTAGCACCATACCCTGTGTTAAAAGATTTTTAAAAGGCTCATCGCTTTTTACCAAACCCAAATCACGCATCAGTTTATGAAAAAAGCGTGCATAGAGTAAATGTAAAATGGCATGTTCGATCCCACCAATGTATTGGTCGACGGGCAGCCAATCATTGGCACGCTCGTCTAGTATGGCAGTCTTTTGATCCCAACAGGCAAAACGTGCGTAATACCAGGACGATTCCATAAAGGTGTCAAAAGTATCCGTTTCACGGTGTGCGGGTTTAGCACATTGTGGGCACGCGACTTCATAAAAAGACGGTTGTTTCAGAGCAGACAGGGTATCATGGGGGTCGGACGCTTCGGGCAAAACCACGGGCAGATCGGCCTCTGGCACCGGTAGGGTTCCACACTGTGCGCAGTGGATCATCGGAATGGGAGTGCCCCAATAGCGTTGCCTAGAAACACCCCAGTCACGCAATCGCCACTGTATGTGTGCTTCGGCCTTTTTTTCTTTTTGTAGTTCGATAAGCAATGCTTGGCTAGCATCGATGATGGATAAACCATTAAAGCGATCGGAGTTTATTAAAGTATCTGTTTCGGTATCGATCACCACATAGCTTGGCAGATCATATTTTTGTGCAAACACTGCATCACGACTGTCATGGGCGGGCACGCCCATAATCGCACCTGTGCCATAATCGGTAAAGACATAATTAGCTACCCAGATAGGGATCAAGGCACCATTCATCGGATTAATCGCATGCAGCCCCAAATCTAAACCTTTCTTTTCAAGGGTTGCCATCTCGGCTTCAGCCACTTTAGTATTGCGATGTTCAGCCAGAAAGGCTGCAACGTTTGGATCAGTGGAAGCCGCTGCAAGACTTAAGCAATGTTCAGGGGCCACGGCTAAGTAGCTAACGCCATAGAGTGTATCCAGACGTGTGCTAAAAACCGAAAGTTGTTCTGTACTGTTTTGGATTTGGAAATGGATGAGGGCACCCTCCGAGCGACCGATCCAATTGCGTTGCATGGTTTTGACCGATTGAGGCCATCCCGTTAGGGTGTCTAAGCTGGCGAGTAATTCTTCAGCGTAATCCGTGATTTTTAAAAACCACTGTGGTATTTCCCGACGTTCTACCAAAGCGCCCGAACGCCAGCCTCGGCCCTCTACCACTTGTTCATTGGCTAAAACGGTTTGATCGACCGGATCCCAATTCACCACCGCATTTTTGCGGTAGACCAAACCTTTTGCATAGAGCTTCATAAAAAGCCATTGTTCCCAGCGGTAATAATCGGGTCGGTGGGTGGCGATCTCTCGATCCCAATCGTAGGCAAGGCCTAAACGTTTTAATTGGGCACCCATGTGTTGAATGTTTTCTTCCGTCCAAGTAGCCGGGGGGACTTTGTGTTTCAGGGCTGCATTTTCTGCGGGAAGCCCAAAGGAATCCCAACCAATGGGTTGTAAAACATTTTTGCCACGCATGCTTTGATAACGACTAATCACATCGCCAATGGTGTAGTTACGTGCATGTCCCATATGAAGCCTACCACTTGGGTAAGGAAACATGCTTAAACAGTAGAATTTTTCTCTGGTTGCATCAGGAACAGCCTTAAAGCTTTGATGATCCTGCCAGTATTGTTGTGCGGTCTGTTCTATTTCTTGTGGGTTATATTGCGATTCCATAAACCTTACCATGGGTGAGTGAATAATCTTTATCTTGGGAGCATAACAAAGCCCTATCGATCCAACAATGCTTTTAAGCAATAGGCCAGGGCGACTAATTTATAAGTGAGCTAATTAGATTTGAAATGCAAGTGATGCTGCACCGCTGTTCGCATCTTGAGGTGTAATGGGTATATTTCCGAGCCCTACATCAAAAATCGAGCTGCCTTGCGCTTCACAAAATGTGTTTCAGAGACCTCTGTTGTCTATAAGACAACCCAAGGCCCAAACCTACCATCAAAACCAAAGGCCATAAACCCGCTCTTATCCACGGGGTTGAACCCTGCATAGCTTGAAAGGTCCCAGACAGCACCGTCGCTTTAAAGGGAGGTGCTTGTGCAACAATATGCCCAAAGGGATCAATGATTGCGGTCAAGCCGCTGGTGGTTGCACGCAGTACTGTGCGACCTGTTTCTAAGGCGCGCATGCGTGCGATTTGTAAATGTTGATGCGGCCCTAAAGAGCGACCAAACCAGCCATCTTCGCTAACATTAATGATGGCATCCGCATTGCGTAGCGTATGGCGCACTTGTTCTGGAAAGGCAATTTCATAGCAAATCAGTGGATTTAAACGCAAAGTTGGGGTATAAATGAGTGGCTGATTTTTCGGTCCTGCTTGAAAACTCGACATAGGCAGATCAAAAAAGCCTATCAATCCACGAAGCCAGGCATCAAAGGGTAAAAAATCGCCAAAAGGTACCAAATGCACTTTATGATAAAGTCCTTGTCCCAATCCTAAAGCAATCAGTGTATTGTAATCATATCCTGCTGCATCGATCACTTGGATGCCGCTTATGAACGTAGTATTGTGTTGGCGTGCTTGTGCATCAAGGTGTTTTACATAAGCGTCTGCATAAGGTAAGGGTAGGGGGATCGCACCTTCAGGCCAGATAATTAAATCATCATGCCAGTGTGCCTGTGTAAGCGTTCCATAGATTTTTTCCGTGGAACCCATGGGATCCTCACGGGTAAATTTATCAAAGGGTTCCACATTACCCTGCACTAAGCTTACACCATAAGTTTTGGGCAAAGCTTCTACAAAGGGATGTGCTTGCAGTGTCGCACCACCTATCCACAATAAGGCTATCACGCATGCGGCCGCACTTTTCTGTTGACGCGATCCGCTACACAATATGCGAAGCGCCACGCTGTGTAGCGCAAAGATCCAAGAAATCGTATACACACTGCCAAGGGGGCCATAGCCTTCAAGCGGCGTATCAAGCCCAGCATAGCCCAAATAAAGCCAAGGAAAACCACTCAAAACCACACTGCGCAGCCATTCAAAGCCCACCCAAAGTCCAGGAAAAGCCAGGTATTGAAGAGACGGCAATCGCGGATCAAAAAAACGTTTGCTCACATAACCCTGTACAGCGATAAACAGCGCAAGCACCATCACAAAAAAGGCAGTAATAAGTACTGCCAGCGGAAGAGATGTGTTGCCATAGTGATGAATGCTCACAAAAACCCAAGAAACACCCACACCGAAAAAGCCAAGCCCAAAACTAAAGCCCAGCGCACAGGCGTTTTTAGCATTCGCTGTTTTTTCCCATAACCAGAGCAATAGGGCGGGCGACACCATGGCCAGGGGCCAGATAGCGTAGGGCGCAAAGGCCAGCGGTAGCAGCGCACCGCTGAGTACTGCAAGGCAATAGGGTGTAGAAGGGCGATGATTCATCGGGGCATCCTACTATTGAATGCTGCGTGGCACAACATCCTGGTGATCTTGCTATGAGGCAAGGCCTGTCCTAGACTGCGTTGTCAATCATAGCGAAAGGAGGGGCTTACCATGTTTAAGCAGCATCGTTTAGCACATAGAGCCAAGGCATCTATTGATCTAAACACAAAGGAAGGTGAAACATGGTTACCAAGAAAAAGTCAATCATTCAGAACAAAGAGGAGGAACTCAACGTTTTGAATGCCAGGGCGGGTGATTTATCACCCCAAGATAGATTACAATTTGCCAAATGGGTTTTAAGGGGTATTGCTTGTTTTTTTATATTGAGTATCCTTATGTGTTTATATGAGGAATCCTATGGGAAGGCATTGTTCGATACCTGTAAAACCGGTCTTTTGCCCATCGCATCTTTTGTGATTGGTGGTTATTTTGGGAGTAAAAAATAAATGCGGATCGCCATTTTGTCTAGGCGCAGCAAATTATATTCTACACATAGACTTGTCTGTGCCGCGCAAGCACGTGGGCATGAAGTGCAGGTTATCGATACCCTACGCTGTTATATGAATATTGCGTCGCATAAACCTTCTATTCATTACAAGGGTCATCATTTGGAACCTTTCGATGCGGTGATCCCAAGAATTGGTGCATCCATTACTTTTTATGGCACCGCTGTTTTAAGGCAATGCGAAATGATGGGGATGTTTTCCGTCAATCAATCCATTGCCATTTCTCGTTCACGGGATAAATTACGTTCTTTGCAATTGCTTGCTCGTAAAGGCATTGGTTTGCCTGTGACCGGTTTTGCGCATTCCCCGGGCGATACTCAAGATCTCGTGCGCATGATGGGGGGCAGTCCGTTGGTGATTAAACTCCTAGAAGGTGCGCAGGGTATGGGCGTTGTTTTAGCCGAAACACCCCAAGCCGCAGAAAGTGTGATCGATGCTTTTGCAGGGCTTAAAGCGAATATCTTAGTACAAGAATTTATTAAAGAGGCCGATTGTAGTGATATTCGTTGTTTCGTGATCGGTGGTAAAGTGGTCGCTGCCATGAAACGTCAAGCCAAGGCTGGCGAATTTCGATCCAATTTGCATCAGGGTGGTACGAGTGAAGCTGTTAAAATCACCCCCGAAGAGCGCATGATTGCGGTGCGTGCTGTCAAAATTATGGGTTTGAATGTAGCCGGTGTGGATATGATGCGTTCGAACCATGGGCCGCTTGTGCTAGAAGTCAATTCCTCACCGGGTCTTAAAGGTATCGAAGCCATTACCGGTATCGATGTTGCAGAACAGATTATTCACTTTATCGAGCAGAACGCCAAGTTTAACCATACGACCCTAGAGAATAAGGGATAAGCACACTGTCTGAAATTTTTTAGCTAACTTCCTTGCAATTCATCCTAATGTGCCTAAACTTTTGTTAGGAGGTACACTAACATGAATGAACAAGGACCCTACCAAAAGATTAATGCCCTTTGTTGCTGCTTTAATCTACGCAAAGTCACCCGTGCGGTTACACAGAATTTTGATCGGTATTTAGAGCCAGCGGGTATACGAGCTACCCAATTTACCTTACTTTTAACGCTTACCGCTTCTCAGGGTAAAACCCTCACCGAGATGGCGCAGGGCTTGGTAATGGATAGAACAACCCTCACACGTAATCTAAAGCCTTTGGAAAAAGCAGGGCTGATTATCACGGTTCCCCTACCCGATAAGCGCACCAAAGGTTATGTGCTTAGCGATCAAGGGCGCCTGGTTATCGAAAAGGGTGTGCCCTTATGGAAAATGGCGCAGGATCAAATTGTGCACCAGTTAGGCGATGAGCGTTATGCATGCTTACTATCTGAATTGGTTTTTTTACGTAGCTGTGTGAGTTCCCGGCCTGAATCATAAGTCATGGGCCGGTTGTTTACCCTACTATCGGTAGGCCAAGACTTATGGGATAATCGTGCAATTGTTTCATGAGAAGAGGATGATTGCAGATGGACGATAATAAGAGGAAGGCTTTGACGGCCGCTTTAGCACAAATTGAACGTCAATTTGGTAAGGGCTCTGTCATGTTGCTGGGCGATGATGCGGCCATTGCAAACATCGAGGCCATTTCGACGGGTTCTTTAGGCTTGGATATTGCCTTAGGGATTGGCGGCTTGCCGAAGGGGCGGGTGGTCGAAATTTTTGGTCCCGAATCGTCCGGTAAAACCACTTTAACCTTACAAGTCATCGCTGAATGTCAGAAAATGGGCGGCACCGCAGCCTTTGTAGATGCAGAGCATGCTTTAGATCTAGGTTATGCAGAGAAATTGCATGTGAACGTCAAGGAATTATTAGTTTCTCAGCCCGATACAGGCGAGCAAGCTTTAGAAATTACCGATATGTTAGTGCGTTCTAATGCGGTGGATGTCGTGGTCATCGATTCGGTTGCAGCCCTCACACCCAAAGCCGAAATCGAAGGCGATATGGGCGATCAACATATGGGTTTACAAGCACGTTTAATGTCGCAAGCCTTGCGCAAACTCACCGCCAATATCAAGCGTTCCAATACTTTGGTTATTTTTATTAACCAGATCCGTATGAAAATTGGTGTGATGTTTGGCAGTCCCGAAACCACCACCGGTGGTAATGCCTTAAAATTCTATGCCTCCGTACGCTTAGATATACGCCGAACAGGTGCTATCAAGAAGGGGGACGAAATCTTAGGCAATGAAACCCGGGTCAAAGTGGTAAAAAACAAAGTGGCACCGCCCTTTAAGCAAGCAGAATTTGAAATTTACTATGGCCAGGGTATTTGTCGTTTGGGTGAAATTGTCGAGCTTGGCTCCAAATTGAATCTGATCGATAAATCCGGTGCTTGGTATAGCTACAATGGGTTACGTATAGGGCAGGGCAAGGAAAATGTACGTCAATATTTAACAGATAATCCTAAGATTGCGGAAGCTTTAGAAGCGGCTATTCGTGCACAATCCATTGCAGTTACAGCCGGTGGTACCCGCAATGCACCTACCGAGGCAGAACTTGCTTTAACGGAATAAGTCATCCCCCTCACCCCAGCCCTCCCCCGTGCGGCGAGGGAGGGCTGGGGCGGGGGGGTTAGGGTGGGGGGATATGAAAACAAAAGATTTACGTCGTGCTTTTTTAGACTACTTTCAATCACAATCGCATCTGATCGTGCCCAGTAGTTCGTTGGTTCCTCATAATGATCCCAGCTTGTTATTGACCAATGCGGGGATGGTGCCCTTTAAAAATGCCTTTTTGGGCCTAGAACCGCCTCCTGCTATACAAGTTGCTTCCACTCAGCGTTGTATGCGTGCAGGCGGCAAGCATAACGATTTAGAAAATGTGGGTTATACCGCTCGACATCATACTTTCTTTGAAATGTTAGGTAATTTTAGTTTTGGTTCCTATTTTAAAGCCGAAGCTATTCATCATGCCTTTCACTTTTTAACCAAGGTTTTAAAGATCCCTGTCGATCGCTTATGGATCACCGTTTTCGAAGAAGACCAAGAAGCCGAAGATCTGTGGATTAACACGATGGGTATTGATCCTGCACGGTTATCCCGTTGCGGCACCGCGGATAATTTTTGGTCCATGGGCGACACCGGTCCTTGTGGGCCTTGCAGCGAAATTTATTATGATCATGGGCCCGACATTCCAGGAGGCCCACCAGGTTCTGTGGATGCAGAAGGCGATCGCTATGTGGAGATCTGGAATCTGGTCTTTATGCAATATAATCGCGATGCATCAGGCACTTTAAATCCTTTGCCTAAACCCGCTGTCGATACCGGTATGGGGTTAGAGCGCATTGCAGCCGTCATGCAAGGCGTGCATAACAATTATGATATCGATATTTTTGCCAATCTTATTCAGAGCATTCAAGATCTCATGGGTGCGGGTATAAATCCCAAGGCGCCTGTTCATTCGCTCAGAGTGGTGGCCGATCATATTCGTTCTTGTGCCTTTTTAATCGCAGATGGCGTGCTGCCTTCGAACGAGGGTCGGGGTTATGTACTCAGGCGTATTATTCGTCGTGCTGTGCGTCATGGTCATGCCATTGGTTTTAAAGAACCGTTTTTTTATGATTTGGTAACATTTTTAGTGCGTGAAATGGGCGATGATTATCCCGTGCTTGCAGCAGGTTCTGAACGCATTAAGCAGGCTTTATATCAGGAAGAATTACAATTTGCCCACACCTTAGATAAGGGCTTAAAAATCTTAGAAGAGGCCTTAGCGAAAGTGAATGCTGGGCTTTTACCTGGGGCTGTTATTTTTAAACTCTATGATACCTATGGTTTTCCTGTCGATTTAACCGCCGATATTGCCAGAGAACGTGGAATAATGCTCGATACCGTGGGCTTTGAGAAAGCGATGGAAGAACAACGAACACGATCACGGGATAATAGCGGTTTTACAGGCAATCCCAGTGTTGGATCGCTCGGTAGTTTTGGTTTGGGTAATAGCCCTGTGACAGGTTTTATAGGTTATGAAATTTTAGAAAGTGCGGTAAGCATTGTAGGGTGTTATAGCGCAGAGGGTTTATCTTTAGAAAAACTCCAAGCCGGACAAAAGGCTAGTATTGTGCTCGATTATACGCCTTTTTATGCAGAAGCCGGTGGACAGGTAGGCGATCAAGGTACGCTTGTACTGTATGATGAGCATCATGTTATTAAGAGCCTTTTTGAAGTGCAAAACACGCAAAAAGCAGATCAGTGTTATGTGCACACGGGTGTGATGCGTACAGGCACTTTCAGCCTTGGTGATAAACTAGAGGCTTTGGTTGATAAAAAACGACGTGCATCTACTGCGCGTAACCATTCGGCTACGCATCTTTTACATGCCGTGTTGCGGAAAGTATTGGGCAATCATGTACAACAAAAAGGTTCCTTGGTCGATTCTCAGCGATTACGTTTTGATTTCTCGCACGGTCAAGCTTTAAGCACGGTGCAACTTGCAGAGATTGAGCGTAGGGTGAATGAGAAAATACTTGAAAATACTTTGGTGGAAACAGAAATCCTACCGGTAGAAGAAGCCTTGAAGCAGGGTGCCATGGCTTTGTTTGGTGAAAAATACGGTGAAGAAGTACGGGTTTTATCCATGGGTGATCACTTTTCAGTAGAACTGTGTGGCGGTACCCATGCACAACGTACAGGCGATATCGGGTGTTTTAAGATTATGAGCGAATCGGGCATAGCCTCAGGTGTGCGCCGCTTAGAAGCCGTCACGGGTGAAGCCGCATTAGCCTATTGCAATACCTTGGAAAGGCAATTATCCGATGTCGCAGAACGTCTGCGTGCTACACGCGATACCTTGCCTGAGAAAATGACAGAGCTTTTAGCAAAAAACCGATCTCTCGAAAAAGAACTGCAACAGGCTAAAATGCGCTTAGCCACCCAGGGCTCAGGGGGGAGCGATGCGAGTCCGCCTGCTATGCGTCTTATTCAAGGAAAAAAGGTTTTGGCCGTTAAAATAGGGGTAGGTGATCCAAAAACGCTCAAGGAATATGCTGAGCATTTAAGCGATCAATGGGATTTAAGTGTGGTAGTCGTCGCAGGCATGGACAGTGAAGATGCACCGAAGGTACAAGTGGTAGTCCTGGTCGCAAAGACCTGTACGCCACCCTTGCAAGCTAATACCTTGCTCAAGCATGTGGTGGAACAGCTGGGTGGACAGGGCGGTGGGCGTGCTGATTTAGCGCAGGGTGCTGGAAATAAGTCAGACAACCTAAATTCTATATTGGGTTCGGTTTATAACTTTGTTGAAAAAGCCTTGGGCAGTGTGGCAGAATAGGCGCCTTCTTTCTATTCAGATTTAGTAAAGGATTATGGCTTTAATTGTACAAAAATATGGCGGGACCTCCGTGGGTGGGATCGATCAGATCCGTCTCGTTGCGGACAAAATTATCCACGCACAGCAAGCGGGCCATAAGCTGCTAATAGTCGTTTCTGCAATGGCGGGTGAGACCGATCGCTTGCTCGATTTAGCTAAATCTTTCATGGTCGATCCCGAGCCTCGCGCCTTAGCGATTCTGTTATCAACAGGCGAACAAAAAAGTATTGCGCTCTTAAACATAGCCTTAGCCGCAAAGGGTTGTGCAACGCGTGCTTATACGGGCGCACAACTACCCATCTTAACGGACAGTGTTTATAACAGAGCGACTATCTTAGGTATCGATACCCATCGCATTCATGCTGATCTGGCAGCAGGTTATGTGGTGATTGTCGCAGGTTTTCAGGGCGTGGATAGCGAGGGTACACTCACAACGCTTGGTCGAGGGGGATCCGATACCACCGCTGTTGCTTTGGCTGCAGCCCTAGGAGCGGATGAATGTCAGATTTATACCGATGTCGAAGGGATCTATACGGTTGATCCGCGCATCGTACCTGTAGCCACGCGGATGACCGAAATCGGTCTTTCACCGATCTTGGAAATGGCCAGTAGTGGTGCCAAAGTCATGCAAAATCGTGCCTTAGAATGGGCGGGTCGGTATCAGGTACCGTTGCGTGTATTGTCTACCTTTCACGAAGGATCGGGTACCGTGATTCTTACCGAGGGCAAACTGCCCGAACATCCGGTGGTATCGGGACTTGCTTTTAGTTGCGATGAAGCACACTTTTTAATACGGGGGATCCCACAAGGATCAGAAGGCCTGGCGCAGTTGCTTTTGCCTTTAAGTGAAGCGCATATCGAGATCGATATGATGGTGCAATCCCTTCACGATCATCAGATCGATTTGAGTTTCAGTGTCCATCAACGTGATGCACAGCAAACGCTTACGATGATACAAGAGGTTGCTATGCGTTTAGGTGCAGGGACAATCCGTGTCGATAGCGAAGTTGCCAAATTGGCGATTGTCGGGGTTGGCGTACGATCCGATCTACAAGTATTAGCCACGATGCTAAGGGTTTTATCCGAGGCTTCTATTCCTGTGCTATGGCTTTGTGCTTCAGAAATGAGATTATGTATATTAATCGATCGCGCTTTTTTAACCTTGGGCGTGCGCTTATTGGAACAGGCTTTTTTTAGTTCAGTCCAGATCATGGAAAATCATAATAGTCATAAGGAAGAGGAGAAAGACAATGTTAATTTTAACCAGACGTGTGGGTGAAAGCTTAGTGGTGGGAGACGATGTCACACTCACCGTATTAGGCGTCAAAGGCAATCAAGTACGTATTGGTGTCAACGCCCCTAAAGAAGTTTCTGTGCATCGCGAAGAAATCTATCAGCGCATTCAGCGCGAGAAAAACGGCGATGTAGATACGGCAGCTAATACTAGTGCCTACGTAGATAACGACGAGTAGCTGTGGTAGAGTGCCCGAAGAGCGGAGAGATGGCCGAGTGGCTGAAGGCGCTCCCCTGCTAAGGGAGTATGGGGCTAAAACTTCATCGAGGGTTCGAATCCCTCTCTCTCCGCCAATTTGTATTCTGCGCTTGTCCCATGCCAGCCCAAGCGTTCTAAAAACCCTTCAGAATCAATCATATTATCCAATGAGGGAATATAAAGGTTTAAGCAAGATAACTTCATATTCAAGTTGATGTTCTAGGTTGCATGTCTTAGAATACTAACCAGCACGGAGTGCAATAAAGGAAGGGAGAGATGGCTAAATATTTAGATCCAAAAGCAGATGTGACCTTTAAGAAAATTTTTGGGGATCACCCCCATTTATTAATCAGCTTTTTAAATGCGATTTTGCCTTTATCCCAGGATACGCCGATTAAGTCTCTAGAATATCTGCCCTCCGAGCAAGTGCCCGAGATCCCTGCTTTTAAGCGTACCATTGTAGATGTGAAGTGTACGGATAGCCAAGGACGTATCTTTGTGGTCGAGATGCAAATGGAGTGGGTGAATAGCTTTATGCAGCGCATGTTATTTAATGCGGGTCGTGCTTATATCAAGCAATTAAAGAAGGGAGAGGATTATTCTTCCCTTTATCCCGTTTATGCGTTAGGGATTGTGAATAGTATTTTTGATCCGGATGAAGCTTGGTATCATCACTACCAGATTGTAAACATTGAAAATACCAATAAACAGTTAAAAGGTCTGGAATTTGTTTTTGTAGAATTACCCAAATTTAAGCCCGGCACCCGAGACCAAAAAAAATTAGCGATTTT
>JACCDN010562732.1_pt1 | contig 25240 bp, 23 predicted proteins | sample 7441691 | NCBI WGS metagenome assembly JACCDN01 (sample SAMN15323439, study PRJNA562643) | freshwater metagenome | isolation source: river surface water | place: USA:Blue River Watershed | collected 2017-08-16 | reverse complement strand
TGACCGACCCCAGCGCGATGGCGAACGTCGCCCTTTCAACGGTGGCGGTGAGCGTCGTCCTTATGGCGACCGTCCGCAGCGTGATGGCGAACGTCGTCCGTATGGTGACCGTCCTCAACGTGATGGTGAGCGTCGCCCCTTCGCCTCGGATCGTCCCCAGCGTGATGGCGAACGTCGTCCGTATGGTGACCGTCCCCAGCGCGATGGCGACTATCGTCCCCGTTCGTTCTCAGAGCGTCCGGAACGTAACGAATCCCGCCCATATGGCGATCGCGCTGCACGAACGGATGATTTCCGTCCATCGCGCGATTCCGAAGCGACCCGCAAGCAGGAACGACACAACGAGCCCGAGCTGGAAGAGCACATCACCGGCACGAACCTCGACAAGAGCGTCAAGCGTGACCTGGGCACGCTGAACGAGGACAACTCGTTGATCGTTGCCCGCCACCTCGAGGCCGCCGCGTACTATCTGGACGAAGACCCCGAGCGTGCCTTGGAGCATGCTCTTGCGGCAAAGCGTCGTGCATCCAGGCTCGCTGTTGTTCGCGAAACCGTTGGTCTTCTGGCCTATGTGACCGAGGACTTTGCGACCGCACTGTCCGAGTTGCGCGCATTCCAGCGAATCAGTGGTTCCGAGGCGCAGGTTGCCATCATTATCGACTGCCTCCGAGCCCTCGACCGGTCCGAGGACGCACTGAAAATCGCTCGTGCGCTCGATCGTTCGTCACTTCCTGGTGAAGCACAGATCGACCTGGCAATTGTCCTGTCGGGAATCCGACTTGACCGCGGTGAAGCCGATCGTGCTCTGGCGGAGCTGCAGATCCCGCAGCTGGACCCCACCAAGGCAACTGTTGAATGCGTCGCACTGTTTGACGCTAACGCCGAGGTCCTCGAAGAGCTGGGCCGCACGGAGGACGCAGCACAGTGGCGTCGATATGCTCGTCTGACCGAGGCCGCCTATGCTCCGGACGAGACAATGACCGTCGAGACCGAGCGCCTGTTCACGGAAGAGGAACTCGAGGGCGACGGCGTCAACCTCGACACCATTGATCCTGGATACGAACCCCCGATGAGCGACGAGGACGAACTCGACGAGCTCCTCGACGAGGAATCGGACGACGAGGACGAAGACTCGTCCGAAGACTCGTCCGAAGCCGAAGAGCCTAAGGGCAAATAGTCCATGACACCGCTGAGCGGCACCGACGTTATTTTCGCGGACCTTGATGGCGTGATCTACAAGGGCGCGGGCGCGGTGCCCTTTGCGGTTGATTCGTTGGTTGCCGCCACAGCGCACTCTCGTTTGGCGTACATTACGAACAATGCCTCTCGCACGCCCGAGTCGGTCGCAGCGCACCTGCGTGAACTGGGGCTACCTGCGACCGCAGAGGACGTGGTGAATTCGCCACAGGCCGCCGTCAAGTTGCTGGCCACTCTTGTTCCCGCGGGTGCACGAATTCTCGTCATTGGCGGCGAGGGTTTGATTTCCGAGGTTCAGAACGCTGGCTTTGCCGTGACGTTTTCGGCTGAGGATTCACCCGCTGCCGTCATTCAGGGTTTCGCCCCGCACTTGGGTTGGTCCGATCTTGCCGAGGCATCTTTCGCGCTGCACACGGGAATCCCGTGGGTGGCAACCAATACGGACTGGACGATTCCTGTTGCGCGGGGAATCGCACCGGGAAACGGCACGCTCGTGTCCGCTGTACATCTGGCTGTTGGGCGCCTGCCCGTATTTGCGGGCAAGCCCGAAAAGGCCATCTTTGACTATGCGCGCGAGCGATTTGGCGCGGTCAACCCCCTCGTGATTGGTGACCGATTGGACACCGACATCCTGGGGGCAAATCGCGCGGGAATGCGCTCCGCGTTGGTGCTTACGGGTATCGACCAGGCCAAGCAGGTTCTGGCCGCCGATGAGACCATGCGTCCGACCTACATTTTGGATGACCTTCGCCAACTCGACGACGAGTACCCGGAAACGCTGTTCGAGGTTGATGGCGATGTGACGTCGGCGAGCGTGGGAGATGCGGTTGTTCGTATGAAACAACACGTGGTGCGGGTCGCTCGTGCGGGGGATTCCTCAATCAACTTAGTGCGCGCCTCGGCCGCACTGATTTATCGCTCGGGACTGCGGATTTATGGCCTCGACGTCGATCCGACGATATATTCGTAACCATGGACGACGTCACCCCATCAGATTTCTCGGATAACTTTGCCGAGGAGCTCGACCGAATTGCCGCGGAACCACTCGCGGAACGCGCGGAGGGCTTTGCCTCGCTAGAACGCGAGCTGCGACGTCGTCTCGATGATTCCACCCGCTGAAACCCAACGTCTCGATCAGGCCCTGGTTGAACGAGGGATTCTGAATTCGCGAACTCGTGCCGCGCGTGCGATCGCGTCGGGGTCCGTCACCGTCGATGGCGCGGTGGTTACCAAGGCCTCGTTCGGTGTCGCCCCGTCCACTGTGATTGTCTGCAACGACGTGGACGAGTGGGTTTCCCGGGCCGCGCACAAGTTGGACCACGCATTCCGTCACTGGAATATTTCCGTGAACGGCGACACGGTCCTGGATGTCGGCGCGTCCACTGGTGGCTTTACCCAAGTTGCTCTCTCGCATGGCGCTCGCCGCGTGATTGCGCTGGACGTCGGTCACGATCAACTCCATGATTCCATTCGAGGCGACGATCGTGTTGTGGTCATCGAGGGTGAAAATGCTCGATATCTGACCGCTGAACGGCTGTCGACACTCACGTCCAGCGCCTCGGACATTTCGCTTGTGGTTTCGGATGTCTCGTTTATTTCACTGACTTTGATCATTCCCGCAGTGGTGCAGAGCGTCGGGCCGAATGCCCGATATGTGTTCCTCATCAAGCCACAATTCGAGGTGGGTCGCTCGGGCATTGACGACGGAATTGTCAGGAATCCCACCAAGCGTCGCGCGGTGATTCGCGAGGTAGTCGACTGTGCGATCGAGCAGGGACTGACCGTTGCGGGCCTGGGGTTATCCCCAGTCACCGGTGAGCACGGAAATATTGAAGCAATTCTGTACTGCGATTCCAACTCTCCGCTTGATGCGCGAGAATGGAGCGAGCAAATCGAGTCGATGTAGGGAGGCACCGTGACCGTTCGACCATTTCTAGTTGTCGCTCACACCGGCCGCCCCGAATCGCTCGAGGCGACACGACTTGCCTGCGAGCTGATTACCGCGGGCGGGGGAACCGTCGTGTGCCTTGATAACCAGCGCGATGAATTTGCGTTTCTCACTGCCGTTCATCCAATGATCCTGGGCGAGGACATCGATCCGGCCGGTGTGGAAATGGCCATCATTTTGGGCGGTGACGGCACGATTTTGCGCACAGCGGAAATCATGCGCGGCAGTTCGGCCCCTCTGCTGGGCGTGAACCTGGGACACGTTGGCTTCCTCGCCGAACTCGAACCCGAGAACCTTGCGGAGACCATCGCTCGCTGTCTTGCTCGCGAGTATTCGGTCGAAGAGCGCATGACCATGGATGTCGAGGTGGTTCACCACGGTGAAACGGTGTATTCGACCTGGGCGTTGAACGAGGCAAGCGTCGAAAAGACTGCGCGCGAACGCATGATTGAGGTCGTAATTTCGATTGATTCGCGCCCGCTGTCTACTTTTGGGTGCGACGGGGTGCTCATGGCAACTCCGACGGGTTCCACTGCCTACTCTTTCTCGGCCGGCGGTCCTGTCGTCTGGCCGAGTGTCGAGGCGTTGATCATGGTTCCGCTGTCCGCGCACGCACTGTTCGCGCGGCCGTTTGTGGTGGGCCCGAATTCTATTCTCGAGGTCGAAATCTTGACCCGTACCGCCGCCGAGGGTGTGCTGTGGTGCGATGGCCGTCGCACATTCGATCTTGCTCCCGGAGCACGTGTCATCGCCCGACGTTCCGCGGTACCCGTGCGTTTGGCGCATATTCACGATGGGCCCTTTACCGACCGATTGGTCAAAAAGTTTTCGCTTCCGGTGACAGGGTGGCGTGGCGGAGCTGAATCCCGTGATTAACGAGATTTTCATTCGTGACCTCGGCGTCATCAGCTCTGCGCGGATGCGGTTCACGCCGGGTTTCACGGCGGTGACTGGCGAAACCGGCGCGGGTAAGACGATGGTGGTTACCGCACTGGGATTGCTCTTGGGGGAACGTGCCGATTCGGCGATTGTCCGCAATGGTTCTGATCGCGCCAGCATCGAGGGCTACTGGGCGGTCGGCGGCGAGGCTCTCGCTGAATCCGTCGCAGAGCTTGGTGGCACCGTCGATGACGGTGAACTCATTACGTCCCGTGTCGTCAACGTCGAGGGGCGCTCGCGGGCATCCGTCGGCGGCGCCGCTGTTCCTATTGGGTCCTTGGGGGACATCGGCTCGTCGCTCGTTGCCATTCACGGCCAAAGCGACCAGATTCGACTCAAGTCTGCGGGGGCGCAACGCGAAGCCCTCGACCGGTTCGCGGGAACGCAGGTATCGAACACATTGACGGAATACCGCGATGTTTTCGAACAGTGGACGGCAGCGGTCAAACGTCACGCCGAACTCGTGCGGGACGCCGCAGTGCGCAAACTCGAAGCGGATTCGTTGCGGGACGCTGTCACCGAAATCGAGGCCGTTGCCCCTGTGGCGGGCGAGGACCAGAGGCTGAAAGAGGTCGCAGAGCGACTAGCGAACGCCGATGACCTGCGCCGTGCCGCGCACGAGGCACACGAGGCCCTGACGTCGGACTCTGGTTCTGTGGATGCGATTGGGTTGATTGAATCCGCACGCCGATCTCTCGAGCGAGTAGCAGCATCGGACCCCGCAGTCGAAACACTCGTGACCCTGTTGTCTGAAGCGTCGATTGTCGCGCGAGAGGCCGCTCAGAGCGTCTCGGCGTATGCTGCCGGACTCGATACTGATGGCGGGGATCTCGCGGAAATCCAGGAACGCTCCGCCGCGGTTGCGGGTATCGTTCGCAAGTACGGTCCGACCCTGGACGATGTGCTGGAACTGTTGGCGACAGCAAGCGACCGACTGTTTGACCTGGACCGAACCTCGGATGAAATCACCGAGCTGGGCGATCGCATCGGCGTCCTGCGGGCCTCACTCGACTCTCTGGCCGATGCCATTAGTGCGGCACGTACGAATGCCGCAGAGCGTTTGAGTGCGGCCGTCACGGATGAAATCCGCGTATTGTCGATGCCTACGGCTTCGTTTCACGTGTCGGTGGCTCGTGCGCCGGAGCTGTCGTCGCACGGTGCGGACGTCATCGAATTTGGCCTCACCCCGCACCCGGGTTCAGAACCTCGACCGGTGGCGAAAAGTGCGTCGGGTGGCGAGCTCTCGAGAATCATGTTGGCGCTCGAGGTCGTAATTGCCGGAACCGACAGCGTTCCCACGCTGGTATTTGACGAAGTGGATGCAGGGGTTGGCGGTGCCAGCGCGATCGAAATCGGGCGACGCCTGTCCCGATTGGCTCGCAATTCGCAGGTAATTGTTGTGACGCACCTCGCACAGGTCGCCGCGTTCGCGGATAATCACCTGACCATCGTCAAGGACACCAGCGGAGAATTCACGGAATCGACCATCACGGCCCTGGACGAACCGGCACGAATTTCGGAAATTGCGCGACTGTTGAGTGGCACACCCGACAGCGAAACGGCGCGGGCGCACGCTCACGAGCTTCTCGACGACGCACGCGGGTTCCGCGACGCGCTCTGAGCCCTCGTATTTCCCTAAATCGCCGAACAGGCGATAGAGTTAAATCCCGTGAAGAATGATGAAGAATTCGGCGGAGCCAACCCAGTAACCAAGCACATTTTTGTGACGGGTGGCGTAGTTTCCTCACTGGGAAAGGGCCTGACGGCAGCAAGCCTCGGTAACCTTCTCACCGCTCGCGGACTGCACGTTGTCATGCAGAAACTCGACCCCTACCTCAACGTGGATCCGGGCACGATGAACCCCTTCCAGCACGGTGAGGTCTTTGTGACCGATGACGGTGCCGAGACCGACCTCGACATCGGACACTACGAGCGCTTCCTCGACATCAACCTCGGTCAGGCGGCAAACGTCACGACCGGACAGATTTATTCGACCGTCATCCAGCGCGAACGCCGCGGCGAATACCTCGGCGAGACCGTGCAGGTGATTCCCCATATCACCGATGAAATCAAGCGTCGCATGCGCCTTCAGGCCGAGCAGACCCCTCGCCCCGATGTAATCATCACCGAGATCGGTGGCACCGTCGGGGACATCGAGAGCCAGCCCTTCATCGAATCGGCTCGTCAGGTTCGTCACGAACTGGGCCGCAAGAATGTGTTTTTTGTCCACGTGTCGCTCGTTCCCTACATGGGTGCATCGGGCGAACAGAAGACCAAGCCGACGCAGCACTCGGTTGCAGCACTGCGTTCGATCGGCATCCAGCCCGATGCTCTGGTACTGCGATCCGACCGCCCGGTGCTGGCCGGTAATCGCCGCAAAATCGCACTGATGTGCGACGTCGACGAAGACGCCGTGGTGAACGCCACCGACGCCCCCAGTATCTATGACATTCCCGCCATGCTGCACTCGCAGGGCCTGGACTCCTACATCATCAACCAGCTCGGTCTCGATGCTGGCGAGGTCGAATGGGGCGAGTGGGCTCACCTGCTCAACGTCGTTCACAACCCCGCCCGCGAGGTCACGATTGCGCTGGTGGGCAAGTACATCGACCTTCCCGACGCGTACCTGTCGGTGACCGAAGCATTGCGTGCTGGTGGTTTTGCCAACGACGCCAAGGTCAACATCCGCTGGGTTGCATCGGACGATTGCGAGACGCTCGCGGGCGCTCAGGAAAAGCTCGGCGATGTCGATGGCATCTGCGTGCCCGGTGGTTTCGGTATTCGCGGCATCGAGGGCAAACTCGGCGCACTGCGTTTCGCGCGCGAGAACCGTATCCCCACGCTGGGGCTGTGCCTCGGCCTGCAGTGCATGGTCATCGAGTACGCCCGCAACGTCGTGGGTATCGCAGGAGCATCGTCAACCGAATTTGACCCCGACACCGAATACCCCGTCATCGCGACGATGGCCGAACAGGTCGATATCGTGTCGGGCGGTGACTTGGGTGGCACCATGCGCCTGGGCCTGTACGAGGCGGCGCTCGCCGATGGTTCGGTTGTCGCGGAAACGTACGGCTCGCACTCGGTATTCGAGCGTCACCGTCACCGCTACGAGGTCAACAACGCGTATCGTGCACAGATCGGCGAGGCGGGGCTGTCGTTCTCGGGCACGAGCCCCGATGGCTCGCTCGTCGAGTTTGTGGAACTGCCCCGCGAGGTTCACCCCTATTACGTTGCCACGCAGGCTCACCCCGAACTGCGTTCGCGTCCGACCGATGCTCACCCGCTGTTCCGTGGGCTCGTCGCCGCAGCAATCGACCGCCAGAACGCCGAGGTGCTCTTCGACGGTTCGGAATCCCAGTAGGTTGTCGTGCCCGTCGGTGATCGTGGCGTTGTGCACGACAGTGACGTCGCGGTTGACCGCTTCCTGAGGTTCATTTCGGTCGAGCGTGGCCGCAGCGCACACACGGTGGCCGCATACCGCCGTGATCTCGCGCGCTGGACCGACTTCCTCGGCGGTCGCTCGCTCTCCGGGGTGGACTCGGCATCGGTCAGCGACTACCTCACACATTTGCGCGATTCCGGGCTTGCCTCTGCGAGCGTCGCGCGCGCCTTTTCGGTTCTGAAATCATTCCACCGGTTCCTGGTGGACGACGGAATCATCACGACGGACCCGACCGGCACGGTGATGACCCCCAGCATTCCCTCGCGGCTGCCCAAGGCCCTCACCGTGGACGAGATCGGTACCATCCTCGATTCGATCGAAACGGACACCGAAATTGGGATCCGCGACAAGGCACTTCTCGAGTTCCTGTATTCCACCGGGGCCCGAGTGTCCGAGGTCGTCACGATGACCGTGGACGACGTGCTCGACGAAGGTGTTCGTGAATTTGTCACGGTCACGGGCAAGGGCAACAAACAGCGGATTGTGCCGCTGGGCAGTTACGCGCGCGCAGCGTTGGAGGCGTACCTCGTTCGTGCCCGTCCCATGCTCGCCTCGAGATCGGGGGGATTCGCCGAACTGTTTCTGGGCGCTCGCGGGCGGCCGTTATCCCGCCAGATGATTTTTCTCGTCATCCGTGCCGCAGCAGAGCGAGCCGGGGGGGCTGCACACATTTCGCCGCATACATTTCGTCACTCGTGTGCGACACATTTGTTGCGAGGCGGGGCCGATATTCGCGTTGTTCAGGAACTTTTGGGACACTCCTCGGTGTCGACAACACAGATTTACACGCTGGTCACGCGTGATGCCCTGACCGAGGCTTATCGAACCGCCCATCCTCGGGCCTTGGCCGCAAACTGATTGAGTACTCTGGGTCGCTCGACCCCTAGAATTGGGGCATGAGCGATTTTCCCGAACCCACCCCGTTGAACGGTCACGGACCTGCACGCATCATTGCAATGTGCAACCAAAAGGGTGGCGTGGGGAAAACCACCACCACCATCTCGCTCGCCGGTGCTTTGGCGGAATTTGGTCGCAAGGTCCTCGTCGTCGATTTCGACCCCCAAGGCGGCCTGACCGCAGGTTTGGGCATGATGAACCACGAGGGCGACACGATTTACGAGCTCATGATGGGCAAGGTCAAGGACGTTCGTCAGGTCATCAAGCCCACCAAGGTCGATGGCATCCACATCATCCCCGCGAACATTCACCTGGCGGCCGCAGAGGTTCGACTTGTAAGCGAGGTTGCCCGAGAGAGCATTCTCGCATCGGTGCTGCGCCCCATCGTGGCCGAGTATGACGTCATTTTTATCGACTGCCAGCCCTCGCTCGGCTTGCTGACTGTCAACGCTTTGACCGCGGCACACGGCGTCCTGATCCCGTTGGCCTGCGAATATTTTGCTCTGCGTGGTGTGGCGCTGCTGCTGGAGACGATTGAAATGGTCACCCAGCGCACCAACCCGATCATCCAGATCGACGGCATCATCCCCACCATGTATGACCCTCGCACGCTGCACTCGAAGGAAATCCTCGAGAAATTGCATGCGGACTTAGGGGACCAACTGCTCAGCACTCTTATCCACCGCACGGTCAAGTTCCCCGACTCGACCATTGCCGGTTCGCCGATCACCAGCTTCGCTCCCGAGCACCCCGCGGCCAATGCCTACCGCGAGCTCGCGAAGGAACTGATCGCACGAGGAAAGATTGCCTGAAACTGAGGACGGTTTCCGGGTCAGTCTGACGAATTTCGACGGCCCGTTTGACCTGTTGCTTCGACTAATTTCGAAGCACGAGCTGGACATCACCGATGTGTCGCTCAGTGCGGTCACCGACGAATTTATTTCCTATCTGCGGGATCTTGACGGTATCGCCGAAATGGATGCGGCGAGTGAATTCCTCGTCGTTGCCGCGACGCTCCTCGACATGAAAATTGTGGGGCTTTTGCCGCAGGGCGAGTACGCCGATGCCGAGGACGTTGCCATTCTCGAGGCGCGCGACCTGTTGTTCGCCCGGCTATTGCAGTACCGCGCATTCAAGGACATTTCCGTCTGGTTCAACGCGCGAATCGAGGCTGAATCGCGGCGCCATCCCCGTAACGTGCGGCTCGAAGAGAAGTACCGCGAAAAGATTCCGGAACTTGTCTGGACCACATCGGTCGGCGACTTTGCGACCATTGCGATGCTCGCACTCGCGCCTCGGGAAATCCCCGTTGTGGGGCTGGACCACCTTCACGCTCCGTTGGTCAGCGTGCGCGAACAGGCCGCGATTGTGGTGTCGTTGGTGCGCGCTGGAGCAACAACTTTCCGGCAGATCATTGCTGGAGCAGACCAGAAGGGCGTCATCGTGGCACGATTCTTGGCCATCTTGGAGCTGTACCGGCAGTCCGCTGTCGCATTTGAGCAGCTCGAGCCGTTGGGCGAGCTCACCGTACGGTGGACCGCCTCGAACTGGTCAGACGAGAACCTCATCACCCTAGGAGCAGATTATGGAGCGTGATCTTGCACGCGCACTCGAAGCCATCTTGATGGTGGCGGATGAACCCCAGGGGATCGTGTCGTTGGCGACCGTCCTCGAGGTTCCCGTGGGCGAAGTTTCCGAGGCGCTCGCGGGGTTGGTGGCCGACTACAACGGTGAGCTCGATGGCCCCATGCGCGGGTTCGAGCTGCGCGAGGTCGGTGGCGGCTGGCGCATCTATGTCCGCGAAGTTTTTGACGACCTCGTGCGTGACATCGTGCATTCGCAAAACCCCTCCAAGCTTTCTCAGGCAGCGCTGGAAACCCTTGCGGTCATTGCCTACAAGCAGCCCGTGTCCCGCAGTCAGGTGTCAAGCATTCGTGCGGTTAACGTGGATTCGGTGATTCGCACCCTCGTCGGTCGCGGGCTCATCACCGAGACGGGGACCGATTTCGAAACGGGCGCAATTTTGTATGGCACGACGGACATGCTGCTGACGCACCTGGGTATCGACACGATTTCGGACCTTCCCCTCATCTCGCCGTTGCTCGACGATGGTTCTGAGGGCTTTGACGATGTCAGCTGAGCGACTGCAGAAGGTTCTGGCAGCGGCGGGTGTGGCGTCACGCCGTGCCAGCGAAATTCTCATCGAACGAGGATTCGTGAAGGTTAACGGCAAGGTCGTGACCGAGCTCGGAACCCGGGTTGATCCTGAAGTCGACCGCATCACGGTCAAGGGCGTTGCCGTTCAAACCGATGTGTCGAAGCGGTATGTCATGTTGAACAAGCCCACCGGTGTCGTCTCGTCGATGATGGACGAGCACGGGCGACGCGATTTGCAGGAATTCGTGCGCGATTACGACGAGCGGTTGTTCAATGTGGGCCGGTTGGATTACGAAACCTCGGGGCTGTTGATCCTGACAAACGATGGTGACGCCGCTCATGTGCTGGCGCACCCGTCGTTCGAGGTCGCAAAGACGTATTTGGCCAAAGTCCAGGGCGAGGTTGCGCCGGGCACGCTGCGAATGCTGAAGGACGGCATTGAACTGGACGACGGATTTATCCGCGTCGACAAGGCACACATTGTGGGCAGCCCCTCGCGCGGAACCTCGGTGATTGAAATCACACTGCATTCCGGACGTAACCGCATCGTGCGTCGAATCTGTGACGCCATTGGGCACCCCGTCATCGACCTGCACCGTAAGAGCTTTGGGCCGCTACACATCGGTGGCCTCAAGGCTGGCCAGACCCGTGAACTCAGTAATCTGGAGGTGCGGAACATCGTCACGTTGTCCCGCCGCGAGGAAACCCCAGGAGGCGAGCGTGACTGACGGTCGAATCCAAGGCGAAGTGCGCATCGTCGGTGCGGGGCTTTTGGGGACCTCTCTGGGGCTCGTTCTTTCCCGAAATGGCGTCGATGTGTCGCTCGTCGACGTTTCTCCGACCGCCGTTGTGCTGGCCTCGCAGTATGGCGCGGGACGCGCTGCCCGCGACGGCGACAACCCCGTACTTGTGATTGTCTGCGTTCCGCCGGACGTGGCGGCAGCGACAATCGAACGCGAACTGGGCGCGTTCCCGAACGCCACCGTTACCGATGTGACAAGCGTCAAGCAGTCCATCGTGACCCGGCTGACCAATCGCGGAGTGGACCTCAGCCGATACGTCGGTTCGCACCCCATGGCGGGACGCGAGCGCGGCGGAGCCGTCTCGGCTCGAGCCGATATTTTCACGGGACGCGCGTGGGTGTTGTGTCCGACCTCCGAGTCGCAACCCGACTCGGTTCGCTTGGTCGAGGATTTGGCGCATGACGTCGGGGCGAGCCTCGTGCGCATGAATCCCGCCGAGCACGACGCCGCCGTTGCCGTGGTGTCACACGTTCCCCAGGTCGTGTCCTCGGCCGTCGCCGCGAGCCTCCTGGGCGCCGCGGGCGACGCCATGAACCTCGCGGGTGCTGGTGTCCGGGACGTGACGCGTATTGCGTCCAGCGACCCGGCCCTGTGGGTGCAGATTTTGTCGGCCAATGCCGCCTCGGTGACCGGTGTGCTGCGCGGAGTGCGTGACAACTTGACGACGGTGATCGAGGGTCTCGAATCGGGTGCAGGCGAAGGTGCGGTCGCGTCGCTCATGGCGCACGGCAACGCCGGGGCGTCCCGGATCCCCGGCAAGCACGGTAACAGCCGTAAATTTGCACAGATTCTCGTAATCATTGACGACCGCCCGGGCCAGCTCGCTGCTCTGCTCACCGAAATCGGTGACCTGGGCGTCAACATGGAGGACCTGAGGCTCGAGCACTCGCCCGGTGCCCAGGTCGGTTTTGCCGAAATCAGCGTTCTGCCCGAGTCCGAGGCGCAATTGGTTGCGGACCTCGAGGCGCGCGGTTGGCGTATTGCGGGGGACGACGCATGAGCGAACTCATCGTCGCCATCGACGGCCCCGCGGGGAGCGGAAAGTCCTCGGTGTCTCGCGCTGTCGCGCACCGGGCGGGATTCGGGTTCCTGGACACCGGCGCGGCGTATCGGGCGCTCGCGTGGTGGCTTTCCGAGTCGGGCGTCGATTCATCGGTGGCCGCCGAGGTCACCGCGGTACTCGACGCATTTCCCTACGAGATCTCGACTGACCCCGCCCACGAGCACGTTCGTGTGGGGGAAACCGATGTGACGACGATCATCCGACGTTCCGAAATCAGTGACATGGTCAGCACCGTTGCGGTGAATCCCGAGGTTCGACTGTTCATGAAACTGTTGACTCGGAGGCTCATCGCCGAGTGTGATCGACCCGGCATCGTCGTCGAAGGGCGTGACATCACCACCGTGGTTGTGCCGGATGCGACGGCCCGCATTCTGCTGACGGCCCGCGAAGAGGTTAGAATGGCACGGCGTGCTGGTGAGGTTGCCGGCGCATCCCGCGAGGACACCGAGCGTTCGCTCCGTGCGCGGGACACCAAGGATTCGAGTGTCGTGAACTTCCTCACGGCCGCACCGGGAGTCATTCCCGTTGATTCATCGGATTTGAATTTTGAACAGACGGTCGATGCCGTCTACGACATTGTGCGTGTGAAAGTGAGTGCTCCGTGAGCGACAACGACGACTACCCCGAAATGCCCGACCTGTACGACAAGCTCGAGGCGTTGAGTGACGAAGAAGCTTCGGTTCGCGCCGATGCGCTCCGACAGGGCCTTGCGGAATATGACCTCGACGAGGATGACATTGCCATCATCGAGGCGCGACTGGGTGACACCACCGAGGCAATCGAGCTTCCTGCTCTGCCCGTTTTGGCGATTGTCGGTCGCCCCAACGTGGGCAAGTCGGCTTTGGTCAACCGCATTCTGGGTCGCCGTGAGGCCGTGGTCGAGGACACCCCCGGTGTGACTCGTGACCGCGTCTCGTACAAGGCCGAGTGGAATGACCGTAAGTTCACGATCGTAGACACCGGTGGCTGGGAACCCGACGCTCGCGGAATCGACGCTAGCGTCGCGGCCCAGGCCGAGATCGCGATTGAGCTTGCCGATGCGGTGCTCTTTGTCGTGGACGCCGTTGTGGGTGCTACTGCCACGGACGAGCGTGTCGTCAAGATGCTTCGTGCCACCAACCGACCCGTAATTCTTGTCGCCAACAAGGTCGATGACCCCCGCATGGAGGCCGAAGCCGCAGCGCTGTGGTCGCTGGGCTTGGGGGAGCCGTTCCCTGTTTCGGCAATTCACGGCCGCGGAGTCTATGACCTGCTCGAAGCTGCAATGAAGGTACTGCCCTCGGTTTCGGCTGTGGCCAAGACCGAAATCGGCGGACCCCGCCGTGTCGCAATCCTTGGCCGCCCCAACGTAGGCAAGTCCTCATTGTTGAACAAGGCCGCTGGCGAGGAACGCGTGGTTGTCAACGAACTCGCGGGCACCACCCGTGACCCCATTGACGAGCAGATTGAGCTGGGCGGCAAGGTGTGGCGCTTCGTCGACACTGCCGGTATCCGCCGCCGCGTCCACTTGCAGCAGGGCGCGGACTTCTATGCCTCGCTTCGCACCGCGGCCGCCTTGGAAAAGGCCGAGGTTGCCGTCGTCGTGCTCGACGTGACGGAACCGATCAGCGAGCAGGACATCCGCATCATCGACATGGTTCTCGAATCGGGTCGATCGCTGGTCCTCGCGTTCAACAAGTGGGACCTGCTGGATGACGACCGCCGTCGTTACCTCGAGCGCGAGATCGACCAGGACCTGGCTCACGTTGCCTGGGCGCCCCGCGTGAATATTTCTGCCCGCACCGGTCGTCACCTCGAAAAGCTGGTACCCGCTCTCGAACTGGCGCTGGAATCGTGGGACACTCGAATCCCGACCGGCAAGTTCAATGCATTTGTCGCCGAGTTGGCCATGGCTCACCCGCACCCCGTGCGCGGTGGCAAGCAGCCGCGAATCCTGTTCGGAACCCAGGCCTCGACTCGTCCGCCCACATTCGTCCTGTTCACGACCGGATTCCTGGACCCCCAGTACCGCCGATTCATCACACGTCGCCTTCGCGAGGTGTGGGGCTTCGAGGGCTCACCGATCCAGGTCAACATGCGCGTCCGCGAACGTCGCGGTCCCAAGAAGTAGCCTCCGTCGGGGTTAGGCTGTCCCCATGGGACACCTTCCTCCGCCGCATCTGCGTGACCCGGGCGATGCCTGGGTCTATGGTCCTAATGGCGAAAAGGTGTGGGGTCGATTCGGTGCCGCCGGGGTTCTTGTCTGGTACCCCGAGACCGATTCCGTGCTGCTGCAACTGCGCGCCTTGTGGAGTCATCATGGTGGCACGTGGGGGATCCCCGGTGGTGCAATTCGTCTCAACGAAACCTTCGAGGAGGGCGCGTTCCGCGAGGCCCACGAAGAGGCGGGGGTGCCTCTGGACGCCATCGAGCGAGCCGGCGAATTCGTGATCGATCTGGGTTTCTGGAAGTACTCCACGGTCATTGGTCGTGCGACGCGCTATTTCGAACCGTTTGATAACGATGGCGAAAGCATCGAACTGCGATGGGTGCCGATTGACGAGGTGCAGAACCTCGAACTGCACCCGCGTTTCGGTGAGTCGTGGCCAGAGGTCCGATCGTTGCTGGACGGCATCCGCGACGAATTTGCTCGCAGAATTTGATTTCGACACGCGATTTCGCATAGATTCGAGATAACCACTTCGGTTTTTCTACAAGGATGTGAAAATCGTGACCGGCATCGACCGCACACACCTGGCCGCCCTGTTCGAACGCGAACAGCTTTTCTTCTCCGAGATGCGACCCAAGTCGCGCGCGGCGTTCGCCCGTGCCGACCACCTGTTCGGCCGTGTCCCCATGACCTGGATGAACAAGAAGGCCGGCGCTTTCCCCGTCTATCTTGAATCCGCCCGCGGAAACCGCATTCGTGACATCGACGGTCACCAGTACATCGACTTTGCTTTGGGTGACACCGGTGCCATGGCCGGTCATTCGGCTGCTCCCGTCGTCGCGGCAATCAAGTTCCGTGTCGACAACATCGGCGGACTGACCACCATGCTGCCCACCGAAGATGCCGAGTGGGTCGGTGCCGAACTTTCGCGTCGTTTCGGCATGGAACGTTGGAGCTTCAGCCTGACGGCAACGGACGCAAACCGTTGGGTGATCCGTTTGGTCCGCGCCGTCACGGGCAAGCCCAAGGTCTTGTTCCACTCGTACTGCTATCACGGTTCCGTTGACGAGTCGCTGATTGTGGTGGGCCCCGATGGTGAAGGCATGAGCCGTCCCGGAAACGTGGGTTCACCGGTGGACGTCACTGAGACCAGTCGCGTGGCCGAATTCAACGACCTCGAGGGCCTCGAGCGTCAGTTGGCACACGGGGACGTCGCCGCTGTCCTGATCGAACCCGCGTTGACCAACATTGGAATCGTGTTGCCCGAGGAGGGGTACCACGCGGGAGTGCGCGCCTTGACGCGCAAATACGGCGCCATGTTGATCATCGACGAGACCCACACTTTCAGCGCGGGCCCCGGTGGCATGACGCGCACCCACAACCTCGAGCCCGACGTCGTGGTCATCGGTAAGGCGATTGGTGGCGGCATTCCCACCGGCGCGTATGGCTTGAGTCCCGAATTCGCCGAGACGGTTTTGGCTCGAACCGACCTCGACCTGGTGGACATGGGCGGGGTCGGGGGAACCCTCGCCGGCAATCCGCTGTCGGTTGCGGCCATGCGTGCAACTCTCGAACGAGTCCTCACCGACCAGGCATTCGAGGTCATGATCGAAACGGCCACCTATTTCACGGACGGCATGAACGACATTTTTGACCGATACGACCTGCCCTGGTCAATCAACCAGCTCGGGGCTCGTGCGGAATACCGTTTCGCAAAGCCGTACCCGAAAAACGGCACCGAGGCGGCGCAATCCGCCGACGGCGAACTCGAGGACTTCCTGCACCTGTACTTGGCGAACCGGGGAATCATGCTGACGCCGTTCCACAACATGGCCCTAATGTGCCCGACGACGACCAAGGCCGACGTCGATGCCCACCACGCCGTGTTTGAACAGGCAATTCAGGAACTTCTCGCCGTATCTGCGTAATTCGAACCCCATTGTGTACGTGAGAGGGTTCACATGGGGGTAGGATTGAGAGGTTGCCGAAAGGCATACGGGCTGTGGCGCAGCTTGGTAGCGCACTTGACTGGGGGTCAAGGGGTCGCAGGTTCAAATCCTGTCAGCCCGACCATATAAGAAAAACCATCCGATTTCGGGTGGTTTTTCTTATATGGTCGCCATGTTGTGAGGCGAGTGATCAGGTTCTCGCTCAGCAGCGATGGTTGCGAAACTGAGTGTCGTATTGTTTTTGACCCCAACAGGTGGTTGAATAATTCCAGCAAATTAAATCCCCTTCGGGTTAATGAATTGGAGTAAACATGAAGACTTTGGCAAGCTTGCTTGCAGCAGTTGCGCTGCTGTTGGTGCCCCAGGCGGCTCACGCTGTGGATCCCTCGGGCCCCGTCGTTTTGGAATTCTCGAACGGTAACTGCACCGACCCCACCGAAGAAGACGCCGACATCAAGACTGCCTTGGAAGAAGTCGCCGCTTCGGTGACCTTGTTTGACGGTGGGGACGGTACGGGCGCAGCATGGTCTGCTGCTCTTGACGGTATCGATGTCTTGGTGTTCCCCGAAGGTTGCAACTTCGGAACCGCCGCAATCGACTCGTCGGCAGCGGCCGTTATCAAGACCTGGGTCGAGTCCGGGCACATCGTCGTCGGAACCGGATCATACGATCACGGGGCTTTTGTGAGCTACATGTCGGGCCTCGACTTCACTTCGGAATTTAATAACAACGCCAGCACCCCGGGAACGTGGACTTTGCAGACGGACAACCCCGACCTGCCGGCGACCGTTCCTTACGCAGACGCAACCAATGGGCTTATGAACTACAGCCAGTGGGCGGCCGAAAAGCGTGCTTTTGTGACCCCCGTCTACTATGACGAGGTCAACGACAACCTTGCAGTGGCGTACTTCACCTTTGGTGAGGGCTACTACATTTACAATGCCTATGACTGGTACCCCAACCCCGATGACGTTACGAGCGGCGCCCGTGCTACGTGGAATGAAACTCTCCAGTTTGCGGCCACTGGTGCAATTTCTCCGAACCCCCAGGCCGTGCCTGAGGTCGTGGAAGAAGAGCCAGCTCTTGCTGAAACCGGCGCAGGCGACATCGCCGGTCCTCTCGGCATGGTGGCGCTTCTGACCGCACTGGGCGTCGCAGTGGCGATGATCCGTCGTAAGGCAGTCGTGTAACTACAGCTCAGTCTGCATCAAAGGTTTCGGGCCCCGTACGGGGCCCGAAATTTTTTGTCTCTGCGGGCGGGGCATAGGCTGGGGTCATGAATTTCGAACGCACACTCATCTCGTCCGGTTCCGTCTATGAGCCCGTTGTTGGCTACTCGCGTGCGGTCAAGGCTGGTCCATTCGTCTTTGTTGCGGGTACGACCGCTGGCGCGCCCGAGGGTGCTATCGGCGGCAGTGATCCGGCCGAGCAGACCCGCGAAATTTTCCGCCGGGTTGCCGTTGCGCTGGAATCTGCGGGTGCAACGTTTGCCGACGTGGTGCGTACGCGTATCTATCTGACGAACATCGCCGATTTCGACGCCGTGGGCAAGGTTCACGGCGAGATCTTTGGCCACATTCGTCCCGCAGCGACCGCCGTCGAAGTCAGTGCGTTGGCCAGTGCCGACATGCTGGTCGAAATCGATGTGGACGCCATCATCGGATCTGCCGCCTAGTCAGCCTGAAAATGCGTGTGGCCACTCACCGGGGTGAGTGGCCACACGCATACTGTCCTAGCGACCCTGGGTGCGTCCCGAACGCTTGTTTCCGCCGGCACCGCGTGCGGCTCCGGGGTACTCGCTGCGACCGGCGGTTGACCCGCGTCGCGCGCCCTGAGGGCCGTGGTTGCGGTTGCCCTGTTCGCCGCTGCGGGCGGAACCGGATTTGGCCTCAGGGCGACCCGAACGGTCCCGCGACTCACGTGACTCCCGCGAGTCACGTGCAGCGCGCTTGCGCTGTGCATTCGCTCCGTTGGACTGGCCGCCGCCCTTGTTGTGCTCGGGGCGAGGCACGTATGCCACCTTGGGTGCGACCTCGCCGATCAGTGCGAGGACCTCGGGCGAACTGAGGTGAACGGGGGTGGGGTCGACCGAAATGGCGGCCTTGCGCAGCAGCTGGGCCAAGTCCTTTTTCTGAGTGGGGAGGCACAGGGTTACAACGTCACCCTCGTTGCCCGCGCGGGCGGTGCGGCCGGAGCGGTGCAGGTACGCCTTGTGTTCCATGGGTGGGTCCACGTGAATGACGAGCTCAACGTTGTCGACATGCACCCCACGGGCGGCGACGTCGGTGGCGACGAGCACATTGACGGTTCCATCGCTGAACGCGGCGAGGTTGCGGTCACGTGCGGGCTGGGACAGGTTGCCATGCAGGTCGACGGCGGGGATTCCGGCCTCACACAGGCTCTTGGCCAGTTTCTTTGCGTGATGCTTGGTGCGCATGAATAGGATTCGGCGGCCAGTACCCGAGGCCAGCGCCTCGACCAGTTGGCGCTTGGCTTCGACACTGGGGGTTTCGAAAACATGGTGGGTCATTTGCACGACGGGCGAGTTCGCCTCGTCGACGGAATGCAACACCTGGTTGTTGAGGAAGCGCTTCACGAGCGTGTCTACGCCGTTGTCAAGCGTCGCGCTGAACAGTAAACGCTGTCCGTCGCGGGGCGTGGCATCGAGGATGCGGGTGACGCCGGGCAGGAAACCCAGGTCGGCCATGTGGTCGGCCTCGTCCAGAACGGTGATCTCGATAGCGTCGAGGTGGATGAACTTCTGCTTCATCAGGTCCTCGAGGCGACCGGGGGTGGCGATGACGATATCGACACCGGCCTTCAATTGGGCGACCTGACGGTTTTGTGACACACCACCAAAGATGGTCATTGCGGAGAGGTCGTATGCGGCTGCCAGGGGTTCAATCGTGGCGAGAATCTGTGTTGCAAGTTCGCGCGTGGGTGCGAGAATCAGTCCCAGGGGGCGGCCGGCGCGACGCGATCCACCCGCGAGAGTGGTTCCGAGGCGTGCGACCATCGGAATCGAGAACGCCAGGGTCTTGCCCGACCCCGTTTTTCCACGACCCAGCACGTCACGCCCCGACAGTGTGTCCGGCAGAGTGTCGATCTGGATGGGGAAGGGGGCGGTGATGCCGTTGTTTGTGAGAGCGTGAACCAGTTTTGTGGGCACGCCGAGTGACGCAAATGTCGTTTCGGACATGGATATTACCTATCAGAATGGGCTCTGAAACCGTGCGGGCACGACTCAGAGGTGTTGGCGAACGCACCGACGCGGTGCATCCGTTCGCCGCAAGAATGATGTCAACCGCAGGTGTGCGGTGAGGGAAGAAACTTCCGACGTCGAGAAAACGGTTTCTCGTGTCCTTTCAGGATACCAGTTCGGGTGTTCCGTGCGTTTCGCAGGAGTACGCTGAAGTCAGTTCACAGAAAGGCCGCGATGACTCGTCGGATTCATCCCGCATGGTTGGTGGCGCTCGCGGCTTTTGTTGCCTTGATGGGTGCCGCTGCGTTCCGGGCCGCGCCGGGACCGTTAATGATTCCGTTGAACGACGAATTTGGGTGGCCCATCGGCGTGATGTCCACCGCGGTCAGCCTCAACATTCTGCTGTACGGCATCACCGCGCCGTTTGCCGCCGCCCTGATCGGTCGTTTCGGGATTCGACGCGTGACCTCATTTGCCCTGGCCATGATTGCGGCGGGCAGCGGGTTGACTGTTTTTGTGACCGCCGAGTGGGTGCTGTTCCTGACCTGGGGTGTGCTCATCGGAATCGGCACCGGTTCCATGGCGCTAGTTTTTGCCTCGGAAATTGCGGGTCGCTGGTTCGTTAAGCGCCGGGGCCTCGTCATCGGGATTCTGTCGGCGGGAAGCGCGACGGGGCAACTGGTGTTCCTGCCGTTGGTCGCATCGCTCGCCGAGACGTCGGGTTGGCGTTTCGCCTCGTTGGTGATTGCGGGTTCGGCGCTCGCCGTCGTGCCACTGGTGTTGGTCTTCATTCGCAACGACCCCTCCGAATTGGGTGTTGGCCCCTATGGGGTCGATGTCGCGGATTACGTTCCTCCGCCCCAGCGCACCGGCGCGATGAAACTTGCCGTGACCACGCTAATCGACGCCAGTAAAACCAAGACCTTCTGGGCATTAGCCGCAGCATTCGCCATTTGTGGGGCAACCACGAACGGGCTAGTTGGTTTGCACTTTGTCCCATCCGCTAATGACCATGGCATGAGCATCACGGCAGCGGCGAGCTTGTTGGCTGTCGTCGGTGTATTCGACATCATCGGAACGATCATGTCGGGGTGGTTGACCGACCGTGTGAATCCACGTTTCCTGTTGGTCGGATACTACTTTTTCCGCGGTGTGGGCCTTGCGTTTTTGCCGACCCTGCTGTCGCAGGACATCAGCCCCAGCATCGTAATTTTTGTCGTGGTCTATGGGCTTGATTGGGTTGCGACGGTTCCACCCACCGTTGCGTTGTGCCGAGAATATTTTGGTGACCGTGCGAACATCGTGTTCGGGTGGGTGTTTGCCGCCCATCAGGTGGGTGCCGCCATTGCTGCGACCGCCGCGGGGTTCAGTCGGGACCTGCTGGGTACGTACACCTACGCCTGGCTGGGTGGGGCTGCCCTGTGTGTGGTCGCCGCGTACCTGTCGTGGATCGTGAAGCGACCCTCGGGTCGTTCCGTTTTCGCGTCCTGATTCGGTGTTACTGGGCGGTTCGCAGTCGGCGGTGTCGTGACAGCGCGTGAAGCTCGGCGGGTGACGTGGGTCCGATAATCTTGCGCAATGCCCACAACGTCACTCGTGCCGTAGTCAGAATGGGGAACGCTATTCTGCGAAGGCCCAGCATCCTGCGGTACGGGGTGGGAATGGTTGCAACCGCGGCGTGGAAGAGGACGGCGTAGGCCGGCATCAGCATGGGATGCAATGGCGGACGCCGAACAAAGGACACAACCTCGCGAGTTCGTTCGTCGACACGCAACAGCCCGCGCGCCCTATATGACTCGATTTGCGCCCGCAATTCGGCCACGGAATGTGGCGGATGTTCAACCCCGAGCTTGGTGCCGACGATGGCCCACTCGGTGACGTAGGTGTCGCCGTTGTCCGACAGGCCGCCTTGCAACAGTTGATGGGTGGTGAGGAACGAATCGGCGAATACATCGTGAACCCAGGTGGCAAGGTCGGCGTCGTGGGCGGAATAGGGCGATTCTTCGCCCACGCCCGTGAGGTACATTCCGTTGACCCGGTCGTGCAGCCGACGAACCCGACCACACTCTGCATCGGCGCGGGCGGTGTCGGCAAAGGTGACCGTCGCGAGCCATCGAATCGTTCCCGCGAGTCGTCCCAAAGGGTCTTCGGTGTAGCGGGACCAATCACGGACGCCAGCCAATGCCCCGGGATGCAGTGCCTGGACTAGCAATGCGCGAACCCCTGCAACCAGAGTGGGGAACCCGGAATGGATGGCCCACGGGGCAGAACCCGGGGCAAAATATCCGGTGTCGTTGCCTTCGGCCAGTTTTTGCGCCCACTCGGGATTCCCATCGGGATCGCCCGTGAAGGTGGTGAGTACTTCGTCGCTGACGAATTTCAATCGCGTCATCACCCCTCAACTCTATTGCGGTGTGGGGGGCTCGTTCGGCGGATAGAATTAACGCGTCGCAGTGGTGGGGCACAGTTCCTGCACCAGTGCGATTTGTTATAAGGAGTCAACGTGGTGAACATTTTCGGAGAGGGCGCGGTCCCCGTGTCGTTCGAGGTGTACCCACCGCGCACCCCGGACAAGGCCCCGTCGCTGTACGAGACCATTCGCGCGCTGTCCGAAGTGCATCCCCGCTTTATTTCGGTCACATTTGGTGCCGGTGGCTCGTCTCGGCGTTCGTCGCTCGACGTGTTGACGCACATCCTCAACAACACTCACGTGCAGCCGATGGCTCACCTCACGTGTGTGGGCACGACCCATGCCGAAGCCGCGGACGTTGTGCGCGAGTTCATGGAGGCCGGAATTTCGAGCTTCTTGGCCCTGCGAGGCGACCCACCCACCGATGAGGAACACATCGGGGACTTTATCGGCGATGTGCGGTCCGCCGCCGAACTGGTGCAACTGATTACCCACGTTCAGTCCGAACGTCAACCGTGGACCGATTTCCCCGTGATGGGGTCCACTGCTCGCCACATCGACCCCCGACCCGCCAAGGTCCAGGTCGCGGTCGCGGCATTCCCGAACGGGCATCCCGAGTCGGGCTCGACGCGCGCGGATATCGACTCGTTGCTTGCGAAACAGGCCGCAGGTGCCGACTTTGCCATCACGCAACTGTTCTTCCACTCGGATGACTATTTCCGTTTCGTCGATCGCGCGAGGGACGCGGGCGTCGAGATGCCGATTTTGCCGGGAATCATGCCCATCACCTCACACCAGCGCCTGCAGCGTGTGGTCGAGTTGACGGGCGAAAAGGAACCGTCGGAGTTGTCGATTAACCTGCAGATCGAACCCACCGCCGAAGGTCGCGCCGAGGTCGGTGTGGCCTACGCCACAACCCTGGTCGACGAACTCGTGCGCGGCGGCGCACCAGGAATTCACCTGTATGCCTTTAACCGTCACGACACGGTTCTCGACGTGCTGCACCGAGCCAATCTGGTGCCCTCGAACTAAGCGCGACACCGCACGGAAGCGCTTGCCATTTTCGTTCGCACCCAAATAGACTGTGGGTGTCCACCACACAATGAGCTATGTACCGCAATGACGCGAGGAGCACCGTGGATATCACACAGTCGGAAAAAGACTGGGCCAAGACCATCTCTGTGGCCGAAAAACTCATTCCCTTGATTGGCCGACTGTATCGTGACCGCGGACTCGTCCTGTCGTGCAACGGGCGCAGTCTGATTGACCGTTCTCCCATCGAAATTGTCAAGGCGCACCGCGCGGCTCGGCACCGGGACGGGGTTCCGATGCCCTTGGAGGACACCCTCGCCATCGTGGAAACCCTGTCCGGCCTTGACGTCAGTGCCTGCAAGGTGGACGTCGCCCGAGTTCGCGCCCAGTTCGAGGGGTCCGCGATGTCCAGCATGCGCGACTACCTGTTGAGCACTATTCCCGTCGGCGTCGTTAACGGTGCCGCTGAACAGCGCACCGACGTGGTGCTGTACGGCTTTGGGCGCATTGGGCGACTCGTTGCACGAATCATCCTCGGTCACGGCGGCAACGGTCGCGGGTTGAGGCTGCGGGCCATCGTTGTGCGTCGTGCGGGGGAGGGCGACCTCGTCAAGCGTGCCAGCCTGTTGCGCCGCGACTCCGTTCACGGAAAATTTGCCGGCACCATCACGTTGGACGAACATCGCAACGTTATCGTGGCGAACGGCACCGAGATTCAGGTCATCTATTCGGACGATCCCGCCTCGATTGATTACACCCAGTGGGGAATCGACAACGCAATATTGATTGACAACACCGGTCGTTGGCGTGACGAGGCAGGACTGAGTCAACACCTCAAGTCCCGCGGCATTGCCCGCGTCCTGTTAACGGCGCCCGGCAAGAGCCCGTTGAAGAACATCGTCTATGGACTCAACCAGGGCACGATTTCGGACGACGACTCGATCCTGTCCGCCGCGTCGTGCACGACCAACGCAATTGCACCAGTGCTCAAAGTTCTGCACGAGCGATTCGGTGTGGAGCACGGGCACGTCGAAACGGTGCACTCGTACACCAACGATCAAAACCTCATCGACAACTTCCACAAGGGCGACCGCCGGGGCCGCAGCGCACCGTTGAACATGGTGATTGCCGAAACCGGTGCCGCACAGGCGGTCACCAAGGCACTGCCCGAACTGGCCGGCAAGCTGACGGGAAACGCCATCCGCGTCCCCACGCCCAATGTTTCGATGGCAATCCTCAATCTGACCCTCGCGGCGGACGTGGACCGGTTGGCCGTCAACATGGCACTGCGTGATGCCGCGCTGGCGTCAGACCTGAGCAACCAGATCGACTACATCGAGTCGCCCGAAGTGGTGTCCAGCGATTTCGTCGGATCTACGCACGCGGGCATCGTCGACGGGTTGGCCACGATTGCCCAGGGCCATCATGCCGTGGTGTACGTCTGGTACGACAACGAATTCGGTTACAGTCACCAAGTCGTGCGTGTGGCAAAAGAAATGGCGGGGATGCGACTCCGTCACATCCCCGCCAGTAATCGTTAGGTCTAGCGTGCGCGGTTGCGCGATGCTCCCCATGCGATAACGGATACCAGCAGCGCGGCCAGAATCTGTGCGCCAACAAACGAGAACACGGCGGTCGAACCAACGCCAGCAAATGAGTCGGTAAAGACGCGACCGATGGTGACGGCGGGGTTTGCCAGCGAGCCGGTGGGGGTCAGCAGGATTGCGGTGGCAATCCACACGGGCACCAGAACGCCCAGCTTGGTGCCTTCGCCACGGCGAACCATGAAGACAATCAGGCCGACGAGTCCGGCGGTGGCCACGATCTCGCTGCCGAGCTGCTGCAACGAGGGGGTGCTGCCGAGCGCTGAGGACACGGCGTAGTCGCTCCACAGAACGTTGGCCAGGACCGCGCCACCAATCGCACCAGCGGTCTGGGCGATGATGTAGGGCAGAATCATGGTGAGCTTGACATTTCCCGTCAATGCGAGGCCCAGGGTGACGGCGGGGTTGAAGTGTCCGCCGCTGATGCCGCCGAATGCCGAGATGCCGA
>JACCDN010251541.1_pt1 | contig 25249 bp, 22 predicted proteins | sample 7441691 | NCBI WGS metagenome assembly JACCDN01 (sample SAMN15323439, study PRJNA562643) | freshwater metagenome | isolation source: river surface water | place: USA:Blue River Watershed | collected 2017-08-16 | reverse complement strand
TACTAAACAAACAGTTACCATTAAAATTGGTAATACCATTACCCTTCTTAGGTAAGAGTATTTTGTGTTGGATGATTTTGTTAACATAGTTAATCTTCGTTTAATTGATGAATAAAAAAATTGATGTATTGGATTTAAAAAATGATTGCCGAAATGCGTCTGTAATAACATTTTAGCAAACGCTTCTACATTGCTATTCCCGACTGCTTCTTCGTCTGCAATAAATTCATGAATGGCAACTAATTCTTTTTGAATAAACCAATTTAATGGGTTCATCCAAAATACTGAAGTAACAATTTGACAATATATTCTGTCCCAAGTATGCTTTTGCTGAATATGGGTAATTTCATGTTTGAATATTTGTTGACCAACTTCTTCTTGTAATGAAATAGATTGTTTCCAAAATAAATTATTCAAAAAAGAGAAAGGTGCGTTGTCTTCATTGGTATTAATAAAGTCAAACCCATCCATTTTAGTTACCTCACATTTTCTTTTTATTAATTGAATTTTTATTACATTTAATATCAGTATGCTTAACAAAGCAATAGCAACAATACAAGCTATAAATAAAGAATAGTCTACCCAATTAAATTGAATAGTTTTATTCCCATTAGATATTGGTAAAATAAATTGTACGATTTCATTTGAACTATACAAGACTGGCTCTTTCACTGTAAACCAATTTAACTTTAACAGGGGAATGGCTAGGCTCATTATTGATGCAGTCAATAAATAAAATCTATTGTAATAATGAAATTTTTTATCTCTTAATGCAATCCAATAATAACCAAAGAATATACCTGATACTAATATTGTTTTAAAAATATATGCAATCACAATTTGACTAGTCATGATTTTTAGTTTTTAATTGTTTTAAAAGCAATTCTAAATCCTGGATGGACATTTGTTTTTTATTTACCAAAAAGGAAACAACATTAGAATATGATCCATCAAAGTAACTTTCTGTCAAGCCCTCAATTCTTTTAGCAGTATAGGCTTCCTTACTCACCAAAGGATGATAAAAATTGTTTCTGTTTGGGTTTTGAATACCCACAAATTCCTTCTCTACTAAAATCTTTAAAAGAGTTGCCACCGTATTATGATGTGGCTTTGGCTCATCAATTGCCTCCAAGACATCTTTAATAAATCCGCCCTTATCCAATGCCCATAAGGCTTGCATAATTTGCTCTTCGGCTTGTGTCAGTTTTTTCATAATTTAATTTTATACATTCTAACTAAATACTTAGTCAATATTATGACTATATTTTTAGTTAGAAAAATATTTTTTAAAGAAAATAAGTGGGAAAACAGGGGAAGTCCTATTGGGATCTATAACTAATTGTCAAAAAAAGGGCTCAAGAATAGATGTAAGTGGTTGATTTTAAATTAGCTAGGCCTAATGAATTCTACTATGTTGATTTAAGTCATTTACATTGATTCCACGCAACTCAATATCAATTTTAGATTCAAAACAGCTATCATATCCGCTATAAATTCATTCAAGCTATCGCATATAGCTGATTAACAGCTGTTATTTTAAAAACCAATAAAGGTTTTAGAAAATAATAGAAAACCGACCCAATTGGGTCGGTTTTTGCTTTTAGCGGTTCTTAAGCTTGGCATCTAAAATCGCCCTAACATCAACTGCAAATTCTTCCAAACTGGCTCCTATGTTGGCTACGAAGCCTCTCATGCAAATGAGAGGCTTTTTTAATGCGACACAACGTCGAAAGCTTGCTTTCGTAAGTTGGGGAGCGTTAAAAAAGCCAAACGAACACAAAGTGTTTGTTTGGAAGGCTTTGGGTAAGGTGCCCACTGAGGAAGCCAATGCGCAGCATTGGCAGTCCCGTTTGCTTTAACCGAGGAAGACGGCGAAACGAAGTGAAGCCGACAGTCCCGTTTGCCTCAGCAGAGGAAGTCGGCGAATGAAATGAGCCGACAGTCCCGAGGCTTTTGGGAAGTCGTTTTGAGCGAAGTGAAAAACGGCAGTCTCATTTGAGCCGACAGTACCCATAAAGTCTAATCTACTTCTAACTCAATAATTCAATTAGGGAATTGTTTACATAATAGCTTTCCCTACCCAACTTTTGCTTTTTCAAAAAGTCATTCTTCACTAGTTCCTCTAAATATCTAATCGCGGTACTTCTACTTACAGACAAATCACGCTCTATAAATTCAATTTTGGTATAAGGATATTTAAACAAATTATTCAGTAAGTCTTGGCTATATAATTTTGGAAGCTTCGCTTTTATTTCATGTTTATACTTTTGCATTGCTTTATGAATAGCATTAATTAAAAGAACCCCCTCTTTTGCGGTATTTTCAACACCATCCAACATAAATAAAATCCAAGGTTCCCAATTACCAGTTTCTCTTACTTTTTGTAGCTGTTCGTAATATTCGCTCTTCTTGCTAATGATATACCTACTTAAATAAAGTACAGGGATATCTAATAATTTTTTATTCACTAAGTATAAAATATTAATGATACGGCCCGTACGTCCATTACCATCATAAAATGGGTGAATCGTTTCAAACTGATGATGTATGATGGCCATTTTAATTAAAGGATCTATATCTGCTAACTCATCATTATTTATAAACGCTTCAAGGTTTTGCATTAAACTTTCAATCTCTAATGCGTCCTGTGGTGGCATATACACAACTTCCCGAGTCTTTTCGTTTAACAATTTTGTCCCCGGGACTTTTCTAAACCCTGCATCATTTTGTTCAATTACTGATTGTATTTTCAAAATGTGGTTATTGGTAAGTAGCCCACTTGATTGTATCAAATTGAATCCTTGCTTTAAAGCCTCGGCATATAAATGAACCTCTTTCGCTTCTGGGGATGCAAACAAATTGGAGTAAACGCTACTTTGATAAACTTCGGCATATGTGCTTATAATGTTTTCAATAGCAGAACTTTCCTTCGCTTCTCTTAATGTGAGTGTTTCGAGCAAAATATTTTGATTAGGAATGCTTGTAATTACTCCTTTAAATTCAGCTAGGCGCTGATGTGCTGCTGCTAATTTTCTTAAAACAGTCTTTGTTTCAACTTCAACTTGCAATGGTAGAAAAGGTATCATTTTGATTCATTTAAATCAAATATAAGTCAAAATATACGTTTTCTGACTTATATTAAATGAATATGTATCAAATATCATGAAATCTGAATTATATGTAACTAATGAAGATTTTTAAGATTTGGGTAAGGTGCCCACCGAGGAAGTCGGCGAATGAAATGAGCCGACAGTCCAGAGGCTTAGTCGAGGAAGACAATGCACAGCATTGGCAACACATTAATTTATTTCTACTGCAAATACATTTCAAATACCCTTCCATCTTGAGTAATTTCAATAATTATCTATAATTCTATTTTTTAGAATTATTTTCTAAAATCAGAAATTTAGTTCTACCTTTAAAAAGCAAGCGCAATAACCATAATTTCTAAAACAATTTTAAATGATTATTGTGCATCTAATCCAGACACCTATATGCCGCTAATTAGCTGGTACAAGGAAGTGAAAATATCTGATTGGGCCAACTTTAATGAGTTGAAGCTAAGCTTTAACTCTGCAGATGCGGTAGGTAACGATAGATACGTATTTAACCTTAAAGGGAATAAGTATAGAATAATAGCATTGATAATTTTAAAAATAAGAACTGTTTTTATTTTATTCATTGGAACGCACAAAGAATATGATAAAATTGAAGCAAGCACAGTAATATTTCACAAAAAGTAATTATGGAAATACATATAAAATCAAAAAAAGAATACCATCAATTGATGGTATCTATACACACCCTCATGAATAAGGGTGAAAACAATTTAACAAAGCCAGAATTGTCTAAACTAGCAGCAATGACGAGTGCTGCAGCCGATTTTGAAGAACATACCTTAGGACTTAGTCCTATCAAAAAACCTGAAACACTTTCTGAAATAATTGAGCTAAAATTATTTGAAAACAAAATGACTCAAGCTAAACTAGCTGACCAAATAGGTTTGGCAAAATCAAAGGTTTCTGAAATACTTAACGGAAAACGAAAAGCTGATATTCCTTTTTTAAAAGGGGTTCATAAAGTTTTAAAGATTGACGCAGCTTTACTACTTGAAAAAACAGAGTAAAATGAAAAAACCTAAAAAAGCCGATCTCCCCACCAAAATTTGCGTAGCCTGCAAAAGACCCTTTACTTGGCGTAAAAAATGGGAACGCTGCTGGGATGAGGTACTCTATTGCAGTGAAGGCTGCAAGAAAAAAAGAAATTAGCGTTTACTAATTTTATTATGGGTAATTGCCCGCTGTCTAGTGCATTTAAACCTACTAATAGCCGTACTCCTTTTTACGAGGTGCTTTTGACTCACCCCACTATTAACGCGCTTTCGCCATAAATTAAAACTACTCCTCTTAAGATTACGGCGCATGAGTTCAATAACCTGAGCCTCCGACACGCCAAATTGAAAGTAAATGGCTTCAAAAGGGGTACGATCTTCCCAGGCCATTTCTATGATTCTATCGATTGTTATGAGGTCCACAAATGGTTATAACAATTGAATAGATTTTTGGTTCAATAAAACAAAACTACTATTTTACCAGTTCCGCTATCAACTTAGCCTGCGCTGCAACACCAAGTTCATTTACATGAATACCATCTTTGGTAAACAAAGTTGTATCGTTAACAGTTAATCCAAAAAAGTCAAGCACTGTAATGCCTTTTTTCTGGCAAAACTCACCCACATACTTATTTCTTTCAATGACATCTGCGTGGTAAGCATCAAATGAGTCTAGCTTATTGGGCACACGCCTAGCTGTAGTATTAGCCCATACAACCCTAACCGCTGGATTGTTTTTTGTGAGCAGATTGTAAACTTTTGAAATATCCGCAGCATACTCACTAGGGGTAAACAAAACGCCATGAAGGCCGTTATTAAAAAAGATATAATCAAATTTGTGTTTAGCCAATAGGCCCGCAAGCTGCGGCATAAAGGTTGCATCACCCATACTTAATGAAGTAGTTATTTTACTCACAACTGCTTTGTCTTTTAATAAATTAGTAACCACCGGATAGTAACGCTCAACATGAGAATCGCCAATTAAAAGCACATTAGGTAAATTTTGTTGGGGCGTACTTTTTACAATCCACGAATGGTTCCAACTAATGGATTCGTTATTATAACGCTTTGTTTGAGCCTGCACCGCAATAGACCCTAGCAATAATAAAAAACAGATTGTATTTTTCATACGATTTAATTTACACTTGAAGATATCATTTCTACAAAGCCAGCGTCGTTGGTGGTTCGCTCACCAGAACAAAAGATTCCCATTTTTGCCCCTACCCATTTACCAGGCTTAGCTACAAACTTTTCACCAGTACTTGTATATAATTTACCATCGGTTCTATATGCAAAGCTAGCTATGGCGCCTGCTTTAACGGTTAAGTTTAAATAAATGTTACCACTAACGCGCTCTGCTATTATTTGCTTTTGTTCTTTACCATTTTTTTCGGCACCTAAACAACGCACAAAAATTAATTGATTGCCAGTTGCCGTTTTTTCTAGACCTAAATAAGCATAATCTAGTCCAAATAAAATAAGCCCAGTTTTTTCTCCTAATTGGTTGGGTTTAAAATTTAATTGCACCCTAAATACAAAACTATCTGCCGGTATTTTTTGCATATACAAATTAGGCGCGTTCCATAAATTTTGTGTGCTGTCTTGTTTTGTAACTGCATAAAAACGGTCTACCCCATTTAAATTCATTTTCCAATGCGGCATAGGGTTTGCCTGCCACTGCCATAGTAAGCTTGGATGAACTGTTTCAGTTAATTGCGCCTTTGTTCCAACGGGCAGTGCATATGTTGTTACAGGATTTCCGATGGTTGCGCCAGAACTATGCGCACCAATAATTGGCCAATCATTTTTCCAAACCATGGGTTGCAAATGCACAATTCTGCCATAGGCTTCCTTATCTTGAAAATGTAAAAACCAACTTTCGCCTGTGGGCGTTTCAACCCAAGCGCCTTGGTGCGGGCCATTTACACTCGTTGTCCCCTGTTCCATAACAACACGTCTTTCATAAGGGCCGTATACATTTTTAGACCTTAATACCGTTTGCCATCCTGTGGCTACGCCACCAGCAGGCGCAAAAATATAATACCAACCATTACGCTTATAAAACTTAGGGCCCTCAATGGTTGGATCTATTTCATGACCATCATAAATTAAAGTTGGCTTGCCAATTACATTAGTAGCCGTTTTATCTAATTCTTTAATTACTAAAATACTTTTAATACCCGCTCTACTTCCTGCATAAGCGTGCACTAAATAATTTTTACCATCGGTGTCCCATAATGGACAAGGATCAATGAGCCCTTTACCCGCTTCTACCAAAACGGGAGCACTCCAAGGGCCTTCAATATTTTTTGATGTTACTACATAAATCCCAAAATCAGGATCGGGATAATAAATATAAAATTGATTGTTATGATACCTAATACTAGGCGCCCAAACACCGCCGCCATGACGCACCGTATTAAAATGATCTTGAGGTGTTAAAACAGAAAGTGCATGACCAATCAATTGCCAATGCACTAAATCGTATGATTTTAAAATAGGAAGCCCCGGCACATGATTAAAACTAGAAGCTGTCATATAATAGGCGTCTCCTACCCTAATGGCATCCGGGTCTGAATAATCGAGCGGCAATACTGGATTGGTATAAGTATTTTGCTTAGCTTTTTGAGCCGACACAACACTAGAAAATAAGAGACCAAAAAATAAAATCCTATGTAACATCTTGTAACTTAATATATTAACGATTTAATTATATAATGTGCATTATATAAAGATTAAATATAACTAAAATTGCAACTTAAATTAATTATGAACCTAAGGGACTCATTCAATGAAAAAACAATTTACCAGCATGCTACTAATAGTAGCATTACTAGGATGTAAGAAAAATGACACCACAACACCGAGCACAACCACTGCAGTTAATGTACACGTGCCCGCGCCGTATGTTATCAAAGAAGACTTTGAAATGGGAACCAAAGCTGCCTATGCCATTGGACCCGTAACCATCAAAACAGGCATCTGGTCATTTGATGATGCGCTACTTGGCAAACTAGCCACTGATATCAAAAACAACACACAATCTGTTAGGCTTAGAACTGGAAAAATTGAAATGAATTTTGACATTGATAGCTTGTCAATGATTAAAATAAGTCATGCAAAATTTGGTAGCGATGCTAATTCAGAACTTACCGTTTGGATGTCTACAGACAAAGGCACCACCTACACTCAAATAGGAACGCCGTTAACCACCAGCAGCTCCACTTTTATTACAGACTCCATAAAAATTACAGGTAATAAACCAGTAAGATTTCAGATTAGAAAATCAGGAACTACGCGTGTAAATATTGATGATATCATTTTTATTGGTGCAGGCAAACCCGGTATTAAATTTAACGAGCCCGCAGATAATACAGCAGACACAAGTAGTAATAGTACCCCTACTTCTGGCAGAGGCCTTCCTACTGGAATCGGGCCAGATGTTCCACCTTCTGATGGCGACAATAGCAATATGCTATTTGGAAATCCTTCTAACGCTACCAATAGCGCTGCTGTGACAGAAAATTATTTAATTGATAAAAAATATTACGTCATCTCTTATAGTAGTTCCAGAGCTACGCCAAATTGGGTTTCTTGGCATTTAGATGAAACTTATTTAGGTAGCACGCCAAGACAAGATAATTTTGCTGCCTTTTTAGGATTACCTACTGGATATTATCAAGTACAAAGTAATAGTTACAGTGGTTCGGGATTTGACAGAGGTCATAACTGTCCATCTGCGGATAGAACAAGCTCTGTAGAAGCAAATAGTTCAACTTTTTTAATGACCAACATGATTCCACAAGCCCCACAAAACAACCAAAGAACTTGGGCCGATGTTGAATCTTTATTAAGAGCAGAAGTAAATAAAGGTTACGAAGTGTACACCATTATGGGTAGCTATGGCAAGGGAGGGACTGGATCCAATGGCTATGCAGAAACCATCAATAGTGGAAAAGTTACAGTTCCAAAAAGAATATGGAAAATTGCCATCATACTTCCTAAAGGAAATGGCGACTTAGCAAGAATAAACGCAGACACAAGAATACTTGCAATAGATACACCCAATGAAAACAACCTTGATACCGACTGGAAAAAATATATAACAACAGTGGACGCCATTGAAAAAGCAACTGGGTATGACCTGCTATCTAAACTGAGCACGGATTTGCAAAAAAAATTACAAGCCAAGCTCTATGTGCCTTAGGCACATAGAGCTTTAAAAGCTTTATTCAACTGTAATTTCATCACAAAATAACCACGCCTTTCCACCATTACCTGCATGCCAGCTAGGACAAACGCCTGTATTAGTTACTTTCACTTTTACATAACGAGCCTTCGCTTTTTTTGTAGTACTAATTTTTACAACGCCAGCCGCTTCTGCACTTTTTGGTGCTGCCACTTTTTGTGCAGTTAGCAACTGATATTTTTCACCATCTACAGATGTGTACACATTAAATTGTTTTGGTAAAAAAATCCATTCACTATGTCTTTTTAAAAAAGAACCAGCAACATTTTTAATAGGCTTAACAGCACCTAAATCAATAACCGCTTCTATATTTTTTTGCTCAAACCCCAACCAGTTTTTGTGAAAGTCTTTTTCGTTACCCTTAATACCATCCACTAAACTTACTGGCCCCATGGCACTGTACTGATTGGCATAATTTGGCGCGAGTGTTAGCGCATGTTTTCCTTTAACAACGGTAAGTTCCGACGTTTCACTAGGCATTTTACCAGGCACATAACTTACCGCTTTAATCATACCACTACGTGTAACTAAAATAGGTGAAGCATATACCACAGATCCTAAATTAGGCTCTGTGCCATCCGTTGTAAAACGAATCGTTGCACCATTTTCAATACTACTAATGGCAACACGTTCAGATACACCTGAAACGACCTTAGATTTTAGTTTAGCTTCATCGGGGTTGCCTATTTGTGGCGCAGTCGCTAGCGACTGCGCTGAACCTTCTAAATTAAGTACATACACACCTGCGCCTCCTGGATTGCGTGTAGGCGCCGCAGGAAAGAAAATAACCAATCCTTCTTCTGTTTGACGCCATTCAAGTGGTGCATCAAATCCATTAAGCATTATTTTAGTTCCAGGAGTTGGCTTTATTTTTTTAAGTGTAACGCTTGCTTTGGGCCATCCATTTAGATATACAAATAGCTTACCTTCTTTGCTTGTCGCATACCTTACATTAGCACCTTCACCAAAACTATCCCAAGTTTTAGCGCCGTAAACTGCTGCGCCATTAATGCGCATCCATTCGCCAATTTCTTTTAAACGAAGTACGCTTGAATCTGGAAATAAGCCTGCTGCAGTTGGTCCAATATTTAATAAATAATTACCCCCCTTAGAAGCAATGTCTACTAAATTCCAAATGAGTTGATTACTCGTTTTAAAATTATTATCGTTTTTATTAAAGCCCCAATGATCATTCATGGTCATACAACTCTCCCAGTCTTCGGTGGTTTTTTCGGTTAAAATTTCTTGTTCTGGGGTTCCAAAATCACCAGCTGCATCATCTTTGTTCATACCCTGCATGCCGTTACGACCCTTACTTACACGGTTATTGATAATTAAATTAGGCTTGAGCGTTAATAGCCAGTTATATAAAGAATCACCTTTTGGTTTTGTCCACTCGTCTACCCACTCACCATCAAACCAAAGTACACCTGGGTCATACTTAGTTACCAATTCTTGTAAACAAGGACGCAAATACTCCTCATTATACCTGTTAATGTCATTTTTATTTTCGAGCGGATGATGCCAATCCATAATTGAATGGTACATACAAAAAACAATACCATATTTTTTACAAGCCTCACTTAATTCTTTCATGATGTCACGCTTAAATGGCGTTTTATCAATCACATCGTAATCAGACACTTTACTATCCCACAAACAAAATCCATCATGGTGCTTAGAAGTGATGACTATGTATTTCATACCCGCATCTTTGGCCATGGCCACCCAACTATCTGCATTAAACGAAGTTGGATTAAATGATGCTGCATATTTTTCATATTCTGGAATAGGAATATTAGCAGTATTCATAATCCACTCGGCATGATTTTTATCACCTTTGTATTCACCGGCAGGAACTGCATAAATCCCCCAATGAATAAACATACCAAATCTAGCATCACGCCACCACTGCATGCGGGCGTCTTTGGACATGGATGTTTGCGCTACACCACTAAGTGCAAAAGCAACGAACAAGAAAAGGCTACATAATTTTTTCATAATGGCTTGTATTGATATTTTAAATATAATACTAAGCCCAAACAAAGAAGCGCAAAATGCTGCTATTTTATTAACAATCTAAAGGTCAAATTTACCCGCAGGTCCTTTATTTTTTTACTTGGCGGCAATGCATGGTACCAGTGCTGTTGGATAGGTCCACGCATATCAAGCACAGAACCAGCGTCTAGCATAAGTTCTATTTTTTGCGCAGTAGCAGCATGTTTAAATGCAAACTTTCGGGGGGCTCCAAAACTTACTGAAGCAATGGAACTTTCTGGTACAATTTCCTTTTCATTATCGCGGTGCCAAGACATACCCTCGTCACCAGCATGATATAAGTTTAACAAACAAGCATTGTAGGTTGTACCCGTTTGCTTTTCGACTTTTTCTTTAATAGACAGTAAAATTGGTGTCCACGGCAAAGGATCTTTTCTTTTACCCGCATAGGTATAACTGATACCCTCGCCGGCATACCAAGCCACTTTTCGCTTGGTTGTAATTTGTTTTCCAAACATAATAACCTCATCATGTTGCCACTTAATATTTTGGAGTAGCTCCGTTAACAATTGTTGAGCCTCAACCGCATTAAATACCAATGGATAATACACCGCCTCACCATCGTTATTAATAATTATTTGAGGATCTGTAAACATTGTAACTTACTTTTGACAATGGAAAAAATGGTACTGCTTTTTGATAGTGGATGCAAATTATGCAATAGTAGTATCAAATTTGTTACAAAGGGAGACCCGCAGCAAAAAATAAAACAAATTGCTTTGCAAAGCACCCAGGGACAGGAAATTTTAGCAGTACACCATTATTTACAAGATGTAAATTCAATTATATTGATTGTAGAAGGTAAAGTATTTATAGAATCAGACGCTATTTTACAAATAGCACAACACTTATCATTTCCCTACAAATTGTTGGTTGCTGGCATGATAGTGCCAAAAAAATGGAGAGATGCTCTATACCGGTGGATTGCAAAAAACAGGTACAAATGGTTTGGTAAAATGTAACCCCAAGTATTAAAGCCTATGATCACTTGCAAATTGTTGCATGGTCGTAAATTGGCCATAGGGTTGCAAATCTTGTAGCAACTGATATAATCTATCTAATAGTTGCTTACCCGCATACTTTGTGGTATAAGATGGCAGGCCGTACCCCGTTACATTTACAAATTCCCAAGGGTGAAAATACAAACTAAGGTACCCATCCTTTTCTAATGCCTTCTTACACAATTGCAAATAATAAGTGTATGGAAAGTTTTTAAAACTCAACCAAAAAAGCGGTAGTCGCAAGCTCCAAGAAACAGATGCAGGAATTCGAAACATTCCTTCGTCAAAAAAACAAGTTCTAGGTTTACCTAAATGATTATACCTGCCAGGAAGCCAAGTAGGATTCATAGACGCATCGTATACATACCCTGCACTTTTTATGGCATCCATTGGCACTTGCTTCATACGCGGCATTCGAAGCCCCGTTACTGGCTTACCTGTAATTTGCGCAAGCCTCAATCTTGAACTTTGCAAATGTTCAATTTCAAAAAAACTATGATAATAGGTATGTGAGGCTATTTCGTGGTTATCTGATAAATGCTTTATGAATGAAGAAAAATGATCCGCAAAATTAGCTGTCGTAAAAAGTGTAGCCCGAAAATCTGATTGATTTAAAAGCGTAGTGATTGCCTCAAGACCAAGGAATCCTATTTCCAATTGCTTGTCTCGTTGTAAATTAAAGCCATACTCGAGCGGCATATCAAATTCTTCTACATCAAAACTAATTAAAATTTGAGGTGTCATAATTTGGATGCTTTCACTAAATATTGAGGACGGTTTTTACTTTGCTCAAAAAGCTTACCCAAATATATACCAACAATACCAAGCATCATCAGTATAATACCACCAAAAAAGGCAAGTGTGGCAACAATAGAAGCCCAGCCATGGACTTCTGTACCACTATAAAATGCATAAATAATATAAGGTATGTAAAGAACCGATAAAATAGCAAAAGTAAAACCCATATAAGCTGCAAAATAAAGCGGCTTATTACTAAACGTTGCAATACCCGTAATGGCAAATTTTAACATTTTTTTAGTAGAATATTTTGTTACGCCAGTATGTCTTGCTTGTGGCTCGTATTCTATTTTTGTTTGCTTAAAACCAATCCATTTAACGAGCCCTCTATAAAATATTTCTTGATCAGGCATTAAAAGTAATGCATCAAGGGTTTTTCTATTCATCAGTCTAAAATCTGCAGAACCAGGTTCAATTTCAATTTCAGACAAATAATTCATTAATTTATAAAATAAACCAGCCGTATGTTTTTTTACAAATGAAATATGCTCGTTGTCTTTTCTTACAGTATATACAACATCAAACCCCTCTTCATGTGCTTTTAACAATGAAGGAATTAAAGATGGCGGATGTTGCATATCGGCATCCATCATAATCACAATACCTGCCGAAGATGCGTCTAGCCCAGCTTTTAAAGCATTTTGATGTCCAAAATTTCGTGACAAAGAAATATAAAATACGTTGTCATGACGATTGGATAAATCTTGAATAGCATGTAGCGTACCATCGGTACTACCATCGTCAACAAACAAAACCTTGAAATTATAGTTTGTTTCAGCTAAGGCCTTATTTATCGCACTATAAATCACAGGAATATTAAACTCTTCGTTATGTGCAGGAATTACTATTTCAACTATTTTATTCATGCCAATTTGTTTTTGAACTGACTAAATAAAAGTGTGTAAACAACAGCAAGCCAAGCTACAAAACATGGTAGTGCCTTTAAAGAATAACGGAGTATATACTGCTCTCTAATAAATCTTGGAAACAAATCGGTAGGCGAAAAAATGGTAAGCAGCAATATTAGCACCAGTAAAATTTTATACGGTAATGTATTTTTACTAGGCTGCTGTATATGCCATATTAAATAGCCTACGACAGCAATTACAAATGTTGGCGACTCTGCCGAAGAACTAAATATTACAAGACCTATAAGTAATAATGCCAAGTAATGTAACCGGTATGTTAGATCACTCCATAATTGAAATCTAAATATGGGAAGTAACATCAAAATACCAGCCGGGAGGGTTACATAAATATTAGGCATTGCAAAAGAACCAAATATTCTACGAATCATACCCATTACAGATATGTCTTGCATGCCAGCAAACATACTAGACTCAATATTTTGCCCATTTTTTTCAATTAATACTTCGTACCAATCGATGTAGGAATCAATAATAAATTGAGGAGAAGAGATTAGCATGGGTAAACAAACAAGAACAGCTAACCATACAATCCCGGTATAAATAAATTTTTTCTTGTGAGGCGTAAATAAAAAAAATAACAATCCAACTATACTATATATTTTTATCAGTGTTCCTACAACAATAAAGAAAGTTCCAAGCCAAATTTTTTCTTTTTCGATGCCAGTAAAACTTAACAGGATCATGCCACAAAGCATGGGATTGAACTGAACCGAATGCACGGATGTGATGAGTTCAAAAACACCAATCAATAAAATAAATTGAATACTTTTTTCGGATAAAGGCAATTGCTTAATTGCGTAAAACAAAAAGCCTACATTTAAAAGACACCATAAAAAACAACCAATATAAACGGGCAGTAAAGCAAAGGGCGCAATAAGAATACTAAATAGTGGCCCATAATGATTCACATCACTATATTCTAACGGATAAGATAAATACAAATGCTTTTGCTCAATGGTATGCCAGAAAACTTGTTTATAGATTGAAAAATTATTTATATCTCCAAGTCCTCTACTCATCTCGGCAATGCATGCCAGCATTGGAAATAAAAACCAAATAACATTAATGAGTAATGTTCTATTTGCTCCTGAGATTATATTTTTTACCGATAGATCCATGGTTACCGGTAAAATAGTGAAAAATATCGGTCATAGTTAATAAATAACCGGTAAAAAAACATTTTTGGGTAAATATGTTAAACAAATACCATATATATATTAAATATTACTTAATATGACCGATTGGTGCATCTCTGGAATCATCACATCCTTAAACCCTTTTCGCTCCAACCTTTTAGCAAAATCTTGCTGCACTTCATAGTCACCATGAACTATAAATAACTGCGATACGAGATCTGGGTTTTGACAACTCAAATACTGACACAAATCTTCATAATCACCATGCGCAGACATACTGCGCATCTGGCCAATTTCGGCTCCTACTTTATAATATTCGCCATAAATTTTTACTTCTGCTACACCACTTGACAGCCTTCCACCTAGTGATCTTGGTTCGCAATAACCAACAATCAAAATAGTATTATCCCTGCTGCCAATATTATTCATAATATGATGCTTGACCCTACCTGCATCGGCCATGCCGCTTGCCGAAATAATAACACATGGCTGATCGATTGTATTGAGCCTTTTACTTTCTTCTACCGAGCTTATAAAAGTAAGTCCGTCAAAATCAAATGGATCATTATCATGCTCCATTATTTTTCGGATGGTTTTATTAAAATATTGCGGATAACGTTTTAATAACTCTGTTGCTTCTTTGCTTAAAGGGCTATCTACAAAAATTGGAATACGAGGCAGTCTTTTTTCGATACTTAATTGATTAAGCGCATACAACAACTCTTGCGTACGGCCCACACTAAATGCCGGAATAATTAATTTGCCCTTTTTATGGATACAAGTTTTTTCGATCCAAGATAAAAGACTATCAGGGGTACCGTGCACTTCGTCATGTAATTTATTACCGTAGGTGCTTTCAATAATAATATAATCAGCCTGCGGAAAAACTGCGGGTGCTCTTAAAATAGCATCGTTGTAACGTCCAATATCGCCGCTAAAACTAAGTTGCTTGGTAACACCCTTTTCAGTAATTTTTAAATGGACAGAGGCGCTTCCAATAATATGTCCAGCATCGGTAAATAACAGATCAACGCCTGGTGCAATAGTAGTCCATTTGTCATAAGCAGCTACTTCAAAAAGTGTCAGTGCTTCTGCGGCATCTTCTAAGTCATAGAGCGCTTCAAAGGGTGGCAATCCTTGCTTAGCCCTGCGTTTATTAATGAATTTTGTATCGTCTCTTTGAATAACTGCAGAGTCTTCTAGTAAAACGGCAGCCAAATCTTTTGTGGCAGGTGTAGCAAAAATCTTTCCTCTAAATCCGTCTTTATATAGTTTCGGTATAAGCCCCGAGTGGTCAATATGCGCGTGTGATAATACTAAAATATCTACCCCCGCTGCTTCAAAACCAAGGGTACTATTCATTACCTGTGTTTCCCTTCCCATTCCCTGAAACATGCCACAGTCCAGTAAAATTTTAAATCCACTATTTAAAGTAATTAAATGCTTTGATCCTGTAACTGTTTGTGCTGCTCCGTGAAAGGAAATTTTCATGTAAATTATTTAGCTGTGAAACTTTTTGAAACCTTTGCTTTAAGGCTCCAAGTAATAAAAAATTCGGCAACAACTTCGCCGTTTTGATTAACGCCAGTAGACTTACTTATAAGGGTAACACCCTCGCCTGTTTCTTTGGCAGTTTTTACGATATCAATAATAGCATCCCCATCGGTGCAGGTAAATGTAATAACGCCCACTGCTTTTTTATAAAAATGTGATTCCATTTTTACTACAAGCATACTAATGGCGGGATCCGATTTATAAATATTTGCGAGACATAAAATGCCAGTACTAAACTCGGCAGCCATAGAAAGCACGGCAAAATACATAGATCCAAATGGATTTTGTGTGAGCCACTTGTACTTTACTTGCACCGCGGCACGACCCGGCTCCAACTGCGTAAGTTTTAACCCTGCCAAAAAACCCATAGGAAGCTTGGCTAGCATATACAACCTAAATTTTATAGGATGCATTATTAATGCGCGAAACGCTGCAAAATTTGGTGTCATAAATATTAATTTAACCCAAAAGAAGTAATGCCAATATGTAATCGGCAATTAAAATTAAAATGCAACTAACAACAACGGCACTGGTACTTGCTCTTCCAATTTCGAGTGCACCTCCTTTAACATAGTATCCATAATACGCTGATATCGTACTAATAATAAATGCAAAGGTGTAGGCTTTGTACAATGCAAAATTGATATAAAAAGTATTTAAATTTTCACGTAGGCCGGCGTCATAAATATCAGTAGATATGAGTCCTGTGTAATGTCCAGCCAAACGACCACCCCAAATACCTAGTGCTACAGACAATGTAATAAGGCATGGAATCACAAGCATCGAAGCAATGATTTTAGGAAGTATCAAATAGCTCTTGGTATTAATACCCATAATTTCTAGTGCATCGATTTGCTCACTCACACGCATGTTTCCTAGCTCACTTGCTATTTTACTGCCAGCAACACCAGCAAGTACAATACACACAACAGTAGGTGACAATTCAAGAAGCAATCCATCACGCACAATTTGTGCAATGGTAGAAAGCGGCACGAGCGGGCTTACGAGCTGATAGGTTGTTTGCACGGTTGTAACAGCGCCTAAAAAAACTGAAATAATAACAACAATGGGGAGTGAACCTACACCTATTTCTACTGCTTGATGCACAAATTCCTTCCAATACATACGCAGGTTTTCGGGCTTGGTAAACATGCCTTTTAACATGAGCAAATAATTCCCGAAATGCGTAATAAGATTCATCTAGTGCTAAATAAATTAAACTATTTATTTTTCTTTTTGAGGCGCTTCCACCAGCTACTACGCTGTACGGCTTCATCTGTATCAATACGCGACTTTAACTGCGCATCCACTACCGCTACAAGCGCCATATTAATGATACTTCTTACAGAGCTGCCTAATTGAAGTACATGTACTGGCTTTTTAAGCCCTAACAATATTGGACCAATCGCATCTGCGCCACCAATTTCTTTTAATAAATTATAGGCAACGTTACCAGAAGTTAAATTAGGGAATATAAGCACGTTCACATCCTCATCTACTAAATCACTAAAACCGTAATTATCTTTTAGTATTTCTTTATTAAAAGCCATACTTGCCTGCATTTCACCATCAACAATTAACGATGGATTGCGCTGCTTTAAAATACGCGTAGCTTCTGCAACAATTTTTGCCTCTGCCGAATCAGAACTACCAAAGTTGCTGTAGCTAAGCATTGCAATACGTGGTGTGATGTTAAAGTTTCTAACTTCTTTAGCAACCATCATAGCAATATCTGCTAACTCTTCGGCATTGGGATTAAAATTAACCGTTGTGTCGGCCAAAAATATCGGACCACGCTTGGTTAATAATAAATACATACCGGCAATTTTATTAACACCTTCTTCGGTACCAATAATTTGAAGTGCTGGCCTGATGGCTTCGGCATAATTTTTTGTAAGCCCCGAAAGCATGGCATCGGCATCACCAGTTTCAACCATCATACAACCAAAATGGTTGCGGTCTTTCATTATTTTAATGCTCTCGTAATGGTTAAAGCCTTTACGCTGGCGTTTTTTAAAGAATAGTTCGCCATAAAATTCACGCTTCGCTTCTGTTTCATCACTACGTGAATCGATAATAGGAATATCCGTTAAATCAATATTATGCTCTTCTGCAATCGCTTTAATTTTTACTGGATCACCAAGTAATATAGGATATGCAATACCATCATCATAAATAATGCTAGCTGCCTTTAATACTTTTTGGTTATCAGCTTCAGCAAAAACGAGCCTCTTAGGGTCACGTCTCGCTTTGTTACCAATAACACGTATCAATTGATTATCGAGTCCTAAACGCTTGTTTAATTGTAGGGTGTAAGCATCCCAGTTTTGAATGGGTTTTTGTGCCACACCAGATTCAACAGCAGCCTTTGCAACAGCAGGTGCTACCGTAGCAAGTAAACGAGGATCTAATGGTTTTGGAATAATATACTCCGGACCAAAGCTCATACTTGATTGATTATACGCCAAATTCACTATATCTGGCACTGCCGTTTTAGCAAGCTCTGCTAAAGCCTTTACAGCAGCTAGCTTCATGGCTTCGTTAATTTTTGTAGCACGCACATCAAGTGCACCTCTAAAAATATAAGGAAAACCTAACACATTATTAACCTGGTTTGGATAATCGGTACGGCCCGTTGCCATGATAATATCTTTACGAACTGCTGTTGCATCTTCGTAAGAAATTTCTGGATCCGGATTGGCCATCGCAAAAACAATTGGATTTTTGGCCATGGATTTTATCATGTCTTGCGTTACAACACCACCAATGCTAAGCCCTAAAAAAACATCGGCATCACGCATGGCTTTCGCAAGTGTACTATCTGATTTTTTTACAGCAAATTTTTTGCGGGTAGCATCTAAATCGGTACGACCTTCATGTAAAACGCCATCCTTATCAAACATGATAAAGTTTTCGTAACGTGCTCCTAACGCCACATACAACTGCACGCAAGCCATGGCTGCTGCACCTGCACCATTCACCACAAAACGCACACGATCAATTTTCTTTTTTTGAAGTTCCAATGCATTTAATAATGCAGCGCCGCTAATGATTGCTGTTCCGTGCTGATCGTCGTGCATCACCGGAATTTTCATTTGCTCTTTAAGCTGCTGCTCAATGTAAAAACATTCGGGTGCTTTAATATCTTCTAAGTTGATGCCGCCAAATGTGGGCTCCAATGCTTTTACTATTTGTACAAATTTTTCGGGATCTTTTTCATTGATCTCAATATCAAAAACGTCAATGTCAGCAAATATTTTGAAGAGTACGCCCTTTCCTTCCATCACCGGCTTACTCGCTTCTGGACCAATATCACCTAGACCCAAAACAGCGGTTCCGTTGGTAATTACGGCTACTAAATTTCCTTTGGCCGTATACTTATATACCTCTTCAATATTTTCGTGAATTTCTTTACAAGGCTCTGCTACCCCTGGGCTATATGCAAGCGACAAATCTCGTTGGGTTTTGGCCTCTTTAGTAGGTACCACCTCTATTTTTCCTGGTCTACCACTTGCATGGTATTCAAGGGCTTGTTCTCTGCGGAGGTCATTGTTTTTTGCCATCTGTATTGTTTTGTTCGAATTACAAATTTACCATTAATTCTTAAAGGCTAACACTTGTTTGCCTAAAATACGTAACTCCTTATGTATGAGCGGTTGCGCCCAGCCATGCCATCATCCCCATTCCTATTTCAATGGCATTTTCGTCAATATTAAAGTGAGGCGTATGTACATTATGAACAATCCCAGCAGCCTCGTTACGAACACCTAGTCTAAAAAAGCAACCCGGAATTTCCTGGGTGTAATAACCAAAATCTTCGGCACCCATGCGCATTTCTGTTTCAAGTACATTTTGCGCACCCATGTATTCATCCGCCAATTTCCAAGCTGTTTCTGTAAAAGCAGGATCATTATCTACGGTTGGATATCCCACATCAATGAGCACATCGATAGTAGCACCCATCGATTCTGCAACACCCTTTGCTGTTTTGGTAATTAATTCATGTGCTTTATATCTCCAATTTTCATCCATGGCTCTAAATGTTCCCATCAGTTTTACTTCGGAAGGAATTACATTGGTGGTATTACCGCCTTGCACAGAGCATATAGATAATACAGATGGCGAAACAGGATTTCGGTTACGTGAAATAATTTGTTGTAAACTAATAATTACATGCGATGCAATTAAAATAGTATCAGGTGCTAAATGCGGAGATGCCGCATGACCTCCTGGACCTTTGATGGTCATATAAATTTCATCGGCACTTGCCATCACACGCCCTTTTCTAAAACTTAATTTACCAGTTTCAAGTCCTGGATGCACATGCAGCGCAACAATGGCTTCTGGTGCTGGATTTTGTAGTGCACCATCTCTAATCATATAACTAGCGCCTCCCGGATTTTTTTCTTCACCAGGTTGAAAAAATAATTTTACAGTACCTTCCCAACTATCTTTTGTGGCAAGTAATATTTTAGCAGCGCCTAGTAAAATAGTGGTATGTACATCATGGCCACAAGCGTGCATAACGCCTGGGACCGTTGATTTGTAAGGCACATCATTTTGTTCTTGAATAGGAAGTGCATCCATGTCGGCACGAAGCGCAATGATTCGAGACGAAGGGTTTTTACCTTCAATAACTGCTACAAGTCCGGTGGTTGCTTTTTCTTCGGAAGCAATGCCCATTGCTGCTAATTGCGCTTTCACATACTTAGCCGTTTCAAATTCTTTGTAGCTCAATTCAGGGTTTGCATGCAAATGATGACGCACTGCAATTTGTGCAGGTGCAAATTCTTTTGCCAATGTTTTAATTTTTTCTTGTAATTGACTCATATATAATTTGTCATTTATTGATCTATATCTTCGAAACTTACTTCTATCACATCTTCCACCACATACATGCCAGTTGGAAAAATGGAGAGCATTAGTTTTCTATACTTTTCGGCGTCTTCCCTTTTTATAAAATCACCTACACGCACTTTAAATAGAGGTGCCTGATAAGTGGTATATACTTTTTGATCTGGAAACTTTGATTGCACAGCAGCCTTTGCATTAAATGCTTGATCACGACTACTCGTGCTTGTAATTTGAATTCTAAAGCCTTTTACTTTTCCATTACTGGTAAGCACCGACGTGCGCTTATTAATTAAGGCCTGCTTTTGTGATAAAATATCTAACCTTGGATCTTTGATAACAACAATAGTATCTGCTGCACTAACCCCTGCTGCAAAAAATAAGGCAGCAACAAAAAAGACAAGTGAAAAAGCAGGGTTATTTTTCATTACAAATGATTTGTAGTGTTACCAAGTTACAACTTTAATAGTTTCCGGTGGCAGGTGCGCCGGTAACAATCGCTACACTTGCACTGCAACCTAGCCTTGTGGCACCAGCGGCTACAAGCGCTTTAGCAAATGCGTAATCTCTAATGCCCCCCGACGCTTTTATTTGAACATTAGAAGGCAAATGCGCTTTAAAGAGTTGAACCGACTCTATGGTTGCACCTTTTTCGGCGTAGCCAGTCGATGTTTTTAAATAATCAATCCCTGCCACACCATAGAGTTCACAACACTTAATTATTTCATCGTCTGTTAAGATACCCGATTCAATAATTACTTTGATTACTTTTTCTTTACTTCTAACGATGGGTAAAATATGACCCAGTTCATTAGCGAGATATGCCCAATCGGCATTTTTAATAGCGCTAATATTTGCTACAACATCTAACTCATCGGCACCATCAACTACTGCTAAAATAATTTCAGCAATTTTAGATTCAACAGCACTATATCCAAATGGAAAACCAATAACAGTAGCCACTTTAACATTAGATCCTGCTACCAAGGTCTTGGCTGTTTTAACAAAATTAGGAGGCACACATACTGCCGCAAAACCATACTCAACCGCTTCGGCGCATAATTTTTCAATGTCTGCAACAAGTGTTGTAGGCATTAAAATGGTATGGTCGATGTAAGCGTTTAATGGCATCAATCAAAAATTAAATTAATCGGCGTCTCTTCCATGACATGCCTTGTATTTTTTGCCACTACCACAAGGACAAGGATCGTTTCTTCCAATTTTTGGACCCACCGTAATTGGCTGTTGCTTTTCTGGTGTTGGGTCGTAATAATCATTTTCGGTTGGAGGAGCACCAGCATCTTGCTTGGTAACGCTCATCTTACTCATGTCCGTTTTTTGCTGACGTCCTTCTTGAACTTGATCCGTTTCGGTTAAAGGAATGGTTGCATGACATAAAAACTCAATGATATCTTTATTGACTTCGGTGTCCATTTTTTTGAACAACTCAAAGGCTTCCATTTTATAAATAACAAGTGGATCTTTTTGCTCGTAAGTAGCTGTTTGAACACTTTGCTTTAAATCATCCATGGCACGCAAATGCTCTTTCCAAGCATTATCGATATGTGCAAGAGCAATGGTTCTTTCAAGTGCATTGATCAGCGCAGCACCATTAGTTGCAAGGGTTTTATCCATATTACCAAGTACTTCCATGGCTTTTTTACCATCCGTGAAAGGAACAATCACATTTTCGATATGGTTTCCTTGTTGTAAACGAATACGTTTAAACACCGGCATGGCCTGCGCCATCATATCCGCACGACGGCGGTTGTAATGCGCTATCGCTTCTTGGTATAATAACTCGGCAACATTATGCGCACTTTGTTTGTTCAACTGCTCTTCTGTAATGTCAGTATCTAGTCCAAAGTTTACAATCACAGCTAATTTAAATCCTTCAAAATCACTTTGCTCTCTAAAACTAAACACAAGACCTTCGGCAACGCCATAAAACGCATTGTCTAAATCAAGTGCTAATCTTTCACCAAATAATGCATGATGACGTTTTGCATAAATTACCGTACGCTGCTTATTCATCACATCATCGTACTCTAATAAACGTTTACGAATACCAAAGTTATTTTCTTCTACTTTTTTCTGTGCACGCTCAATCGATTTTGTAATCATGCTGTGCTGGATAACTTCGCCTTCTTTGTAGCCCGCAAAATCCATCACTTTAGCAATACGCTCACTACCAAACATGCGCATTAAATCATCTTCTAGGGATACAAAAAATTGAGAAGATCCCGGATCTCCCTGACGTCCTGCACGACCTCTTAACTGACGATCTACACGGCGAGATTCATGACGCTCGGTACCTAATATCGCAAGGCCACCCGCTTCTTTAACGCCTTCGCCTAATTTAATATCGGTACCTCTACCCGCCATGTTGGTAGCAATGGTAACTGCACCTGCTAAACCCGCCTCAGCAACAATTTGTGCTTCACGTGCGTGTTGCTTAGCATTCAATACATTGTGTGGAATTTGTTTTTGACGAAGCATACGACCTAGTAGTTCACTCACCTCAACGCTTGTGGTACCAACAAGTACCGGTCTTCCCGCTTCTCTTAATTTTACAATTTCATCAATAACAGCACCAAATTTTTCACGCTTAGTTTTAAATACTAAATCCTGCTCGTCAATTCTGATTGCTGTTACATTGGTAGGCACAGAAACAACATCTAATTTATAGATATCCCAAAGCTCTGCAGCTTCAGTTTCGGCAGTACCCGTCATACCACAAAGTTTGTGGTACATTCTAAAATAGTTTTGTAAAGTAACGGTTGCATATGTTTGTGTAGCCGCTTCAATTTTTACATTTTCTTTGGCTTCAATAGCTTGGTGTAAACCATCGGAGTATCTACGACCATCTAGTATACGACCTGTTTGTTCATCAACGATTTTTACAGAACCATCCATTACCACATACTCAATGTCTTTATCAAAAAGCGTGTACGCTTTTAGTAATTGTTGAACGGTATGAATACGATCGGCCTTTACAGAATAGTCATTAATGATCGCTTCTTTTTGTTGCAGTTTTTCTTCGGCACCTAAAGCTGATTTATCTATCGAAGAAAGTGATAAACTAATATCAGGTAACACAAAAAACTGTTGGTCTTCACCAGCTTTGGTAATGAGCTGAATTCCTTTATCGGTAAGCTCTACCGAGTTGCTTTTTTCGTCGATGTAGAAATAAAGTTCTTCATCGGCAATAGGCATTTCACGAGACTGATCGGCGAGATAATAATTTTCGGCCTTTTGTAATTTCACACGAATACCTGGCTCACTTAAATATTTAATGAGGGCGTTGTTTTTAGGAAGTCCTCTATGTGCTCTAAATAAAGCAAGGCCACCATCTTTAGGATCGTCGTTGCCTTCTGCAATTTTCTTTTTGGCTTCAATTAAAAATTGATTGGTGGCACGTTTTTGTGCATCGACTAATTTTTCGATGCGCGGCTTTAATTCAAAAAACTGTTGCTCGTTGGTGTTGTGTCCTACTGGACCAGAAATAATAAGTGGCGTACGAGCGTCATCAATTAATACCGAATCCACTTCATCCACCATCGCAAAATGGTGTTTGCGTTGCACCATTTCTTGTGGTGTATGTACCATGTTATCACGCAGGTAATCAAAACCAAATTCGTTGTTGGTACCGTAAGTAATATCTGCTAAGTATGCATTGCGTCTTGCCTCACTATTTGGATCATGCTTATCAATACAATCTACACGAAGTCCGAGCCACTCAAACAAAGTACCGTTCCATTCGCTATCACGTTTTGCGAGGTAATCGTTCACTGTTACAATGTGCACACCCTCACCTGCTAACGCATTTAAATAGGCCGGAAGTGTTGATACGAGAGTCTTTCCTTCACCCGTAGACATTTCCGCAATCTTACCTTCGTGTAGTACACTACCACCAATTAACTGCACGTCATAGTGTACCATATTCCAGGTAACTTTTCCGCCAGCTGCAGTCCATGTATTTTTAAAAACACTCTGTTCGCCTTTGATAGATATATAATCTTTTTTAACACTAAACTCGCGATCTAGTGACGTAGCCGTTGCAATAAGTTCTTCATTGGTAGAAAATCTACGTGCTGTTTCTTTTACAACTGCAAAAGCTTCTGGTTGAATTTCTGCAAGTACTTCTTCAATTTTTTGATCGCGCTCTTTATTTAAAGTGTCTACCTCTTTGTAGATGGCATCACGCTTATGAATTTCTGTATCACTTAACGCATCTGCTATTTGTTTTTTCTCTGCTATTTGCGCATCAATCGCTGTCAAATGATTTTGAATTCTTTGCTTAAACTCAGCGGTCTTTCCTCTTAACTCGTCGTTGGTTAAACTAGCATAAGATGCAAAAAAAGCATTGGCCTTTTCAACAATTGGAAGTATCTTTTGAACATCTTTCTCGCTCTTGCTGCTTCCAAATAATTTGGTTATAAATTTCAACATATTGTTAAATAAACTGTTTTAGAAAAAATATATTACTCAAAAAGAGTGCGGCATTTAAATTTGCGTCAATTTGGCACTCTATATCAAGGCCGCCAAAGGTAAAGATTTTA
>JACCDN010053177.1_pt1 | contig 25264 bp, 24 predicted proteins | sample 7441691 | NCBI WGS metagenome assembly JACCDN01 (sample SAMN15323439, study PRJNA562643) | freshwater metagenome | isolation source: river surface water | place: USA:Blue River Watershed | collected 2017-08-16 | reverse complement strand
GGTTTTTTTGGAAGTTTTATGGCTGTTCATCCATACAGTATATCGACCGAAGGCCTTATGGCAAGAGGGTTTGAGCTGAAGTTGCTCAACCATGTTAGGGCGACAGCCGGAATGTTAGGGAGACACGAACGTGTCTCCCTATATTGAGTTGGGCGGAATCATGAAAGCAGCACTGGTTTTTCTCATGAGCTTGGTGCTAGTTGGCCGTGCGACCGCAGACGAGCTTGTGAATTCCAAGTTAGCAGTGAAGGCTGCGGTTGTTCTTCGAGTCAAGTTGCTTGCTCTTGGCCTCGCCGACAAGTATGCGTGGTATGACGTGGAGATTCTGAAAGTCCTGAAGAATGATTCAGCGGAAAAATTCGGCAAGAAGGTGAAGATCGCCGCTTACAGTTGGAAGCCGGGCATCCCGGAAGGCGAGTCCACCGTGTACTTAGAGCAATACAACGAGTCGAAGAAAGGACTTTGGAAGTTGGTCGGAGGGGAGGCAGCTACCGGAGTTAGTCACGTCCAGAAGCCGGTAGCAGCCCAACCAGACGGTGGAGCGAACGGGGCTGCGCCCCATCGCTCACCTTGAGCGTTAGGCGGCAAAGTGAATTCGCCGCACGACGACGTTGAACTTAGAGCACCAGTTTGGGAGGCGCTCGGTGAGTTCTTTTTGGACAATGAGCCAAACTTGGAATATGTAATTCGCGTCTGCTCGGAATCTCATTATTCACTGAAGGAGCTAGATCAAATTCTCTTTGGTGAGGTTTGGCCTGTGCTAAGTCCAAACCTTGTGTCTATGGCCGGAGAGTGGGCAGGGTGGGACCGTGAGTGGCTTTCTCAAAGGGTGTTGGCGAAGCGCAGCACTGGCTCTTCTAAATTTTGGTGGCTTAATCCAGCCAAGCTGTTGTTTTGTTCGGCATGGCTCCCGGTTCGTAAAGAAATCGAAAAGAAGCGCTCCAATGAACCAGCAGGCCTCTAACACTGCGTATATGGACTCTCCCATAAGCATCGTATTTGTGCCGTGCCGACATGGAGTGTGCGTCACCGCTGCGCCAGTCGCGACGCACGGCAGGCAAGCTGCCGCAAGGTGGGTCCACCAAACGGCCCCTTGTCTCTGAGCGCGGCATAGCAACTCCGCCCCGGGTTGCTTGCCACCTTTGACGCGCACAGCACGCTCCTGGCGCCGTGGCTGAGCAACATGTGAAAGGGTAGGCTGTGCTTGTCGCGCATGCGCCCTCCTACAAAGGCTGCTGGGTGGTTACGGCATGGCGCTACGTCAAACAACGTATTCGCGCCACACAGCGCGGTTTTCATAATGGGTCTCCAGACGTTTCATCGAAAAGGAGCCATCATGATTCACGGCGACATTTCAAGCAGCAAAGACACCGTGGGCGTGGCGGTGGTCAACTACAAGATGCCGCGCCTCCATACCACGGCCGAAGTACTGGACAACGCGCGCAAGATTGCCGACATGCTGGTGGGCATGAAGGCTGGTTTGCCCGGCATGGATTTGGTCATCTTCCCTGAATACAGTACGCACGGCATCATGTACGACGCGAAAGAAATGTACGCAACCGCAGCCACGGTGCCGGGTGCCGAAACCGAAATCTTTTCAGCTGCATGCCGCAAGGCCAAGGTGTGGGGCGTGTTCTCGCTCACCGGCGAGCGCCATGAAGAGCACCCCAACAAGGCGCCGTACAACACGCTCATCCTGATGAACGACCAGGGCGAGATCGTCCAGAAGTACCGCAAGATCATGCCCTGGGTGCCGATCGAGGGCTGGTACCCCGGCAACTGCACCTACGTGAGCGACGGGCCCAAGGGCCTGAAGGTCAGCCTGATCATCTGCGACGACGGCAACTACCCCGAGATCTGGCGCGACTGCGCGATGAAGGGGGCCGAGCTGATCGTGCGCTGCCAGGGCTACATGTACCCGGCCAAGGAGCAGCAGATCCTGATCTCCAAGGCGATGGCATTCGCCAACAACGTCTATGTGGCGGTGGCCAACGCGGCCGGCTTCGACGGCGTGTACTCCTACTTCGGCCACAGCGCGCTCATCGGCTTTGACGGCCGCACCCTGGGCGAATGCGGTGAAGAGGAATACGGCGTGCAATACGCCGCACTCTCCACCAGCCTGATCCGGGACTTTCGCAAGAACGGGCAGAGCGAGAACCACCTGTTCAAGCTGCTGCACCGTGGCTACACCGGCATGATCAATTCGCAAGAAGGTGACAAGGGCGTTGCAGCCTGCCCATACGACTTTTACACGCGCTGGGTGAATGACCCAGAGGGCACACGCAAGTCCGTTGAGGCCTTTGCGCGGCCGATGGTCGGCACCGAAGAATGCCCCATAGACGGCATTCCCAACCCGGACACTGCGGGGCACCGCTGAGGCCATGAGCGCGGGCGGCACAGTAGTGCACAAGCTCGATTCCTGGCGGCTGAATTCTGAACCGTACTACCAGCCGGTGGGTCACGAGGTTGAAGCTTTTATGGCCGCGCATGCGGCACGCCTGCCGCTGCTGCTGAAGGGGCCTACCGGCTGCGGCAAGACGCGCTTTGTCGAATACATGGCGTGGCGGCTCGCGCTGCCGCTGGTCACCATAGCCTGCCATGAAGACCTGAGTGCAGGTGACCTGGCAGGCCGCTGGTTGCTCGACGCGCAGGGCACGCACTGGCAGGATGGGCCGCTGGCGTTGGCTGCGCGGTACGGCGGCATTTGCTACCTTGACGAGTTGGTGGAAGCCCGTTCGGACGCGACTGTGCTGCTGCATCCCTTGGCCGATACGCGCCGCATGCTGCCGCTAGAGCGGCATGGCGAGCTAGTGCACGCCCACCGGGATTTTCAGTTAGTGGTCAGCTACAACCCTGGTTACCACGGCATGCAAAAGGGCCTCAAGCCGTCGATGCGGCAGCGCTTCACTGCGCTGGAGTTTGACTACCCTGACGCTGCAGTGGAGGCGGCCATCGTCGCCCGGGAAGGCGACGTACCACTCGACATCGCAACACAGCTGGTAGCGCTAGGACAGCGCACCCGCAGGCTGCAGGAGCATGGGCTGGAAGAAGGGGCTTCCACGCGCATGCTGGTGCATGCAGCCATTCTGTTGCGTGAAGGCCTTCTGCCGCGCGCTGCCTGCATGCAAGCCATCGCTACCCCACTGAGCGATGACGCGGATATCAGTGCCGCGCTGCGTGGGGTGGTCCATGCAAGCTTTGTTTGAAGGCGGCCCCGCAACGACTTCTTTGCCTGCGTACTTCAGCGCGTTGTGGGGCATAGCGCCCAGTCTCGTGCCGCTACAGCGCACGCCAAACGAGGACGACGTGCCGCCACGAGCCATCCTTGGCGGCGATAGTCTGCAAGTGCTGCATTAGCCCTTGCATGCCGACTTTGCGCAAAGTGAAGCGTGGCGCCACGCAACTGCAAGCCACGCCGCTGCACACTGGCAGTTCGGCGGGCCGCCTATCTCGCGTGGCAAATTGAAGCCGGTGCAGCAGGCATTGTTGGGTGTGCTGGAAGATGCGCGAGTGGAGTGCCACGCACTACAGCACTTGCCGGGCCTGCGTGATTTGTGGCTGCCGTTTCATGCGGGACCCGCAGCCGCACAAGGCATGGGGTTTGATGCGCTGCTGGGCCGGCTGGCGCGCAGCCTGCTGGACCCACTGCACGTTGACCCCCATCCGTGGGTCGCCAAGGCGCGTGCGGTGTTCTTCGACGCAGATGGACAGTCCGTCGCGTTGCAAACGCCAGAAGCTGTGCGTCAGGCAGCCTCGTTGTTGGGGGCTGACATCGGGCAAATGCGATTGCCATTCAATGGGCGTAGCTACCGCGTGCATGCCGCGTACCGCGACGACAACAGCCATCTATGGCAGCAAGACAATGCATTGCCGCCGTCCGATACGCCACTGGACGGCGGGCAGGGTACGTCGGCCTTACCCGAGGGGGGCCCCACGTTACCAATGGTGTTGCATGCAGCACCCGTGTCGGGTGACCGCAGTGCGCCACAGCCTACCGATGCGCCGGTCGCTGTCTATCCTGAATGGGACCACATCATTGGGCGGTACAGGCCAGACTGGTGCCAGGTGTTCTCACCGTCCGTGGCACGCAGCCCGTTGGCCACAGGCGGCACGCGCCCGTCGATCAAACTGGTGCAGGCGCTATCGGGGCTGGAAGGCGCAGCCGTGCGCACCGGCGGCCGCGTGCGCGAGGGGGATGAGCTTCACATTGGCGCGTTGGTGGACACCCGCATTGACCAATACTTGCAGTGCGCCCCTTACCCGCGAATTTATCGTCGTGTAGTGCGTCCTGCGCCGCCTTTGGCCGTTTTGATGCTGTTGGATGCGTCGGCGTCTACAACACACAGTACGCATGGCGGTGGCGCCACCATGCTAGACCACGTGCGCGCAGCGGCACATGCCACCAGTCTGGCCCTGCAAGCGGCGGGGCACCGCACAGCATCATGGGCCTTTTCCACGGATGGCCGGCACCGCATCAACATGCCCTGCCTGAAACAGTGGGACGAACCGGCCAATGCGCCGGCAGTTGCCGAGCGCATAGCGGCCCTACGGAGCGTGGGCTCGACGCGGTTGGGTGCGGTGTTGCGGCACGCCATGGCGCTGTGTCGTGCAGATGCTGCGCATCACCCAGGCTGGAATCGCGTCATCGTGTTGGTGACCGATGGCGAGCCGCACGATATTGACGTGCACCACCCGGGCTACCTGCAGGCTGACTTGCGCCGAGCAGCGCAGGAGGCTGGGCGTGGCGGCCTTGCGGTACGCGGGCTCCTGTTGCCACCAGGTGACGGTAGGACGCTTGCGCATTGCCTGGGGCGCACAAACTGCGCGACGCTACCGCGCATGGCGGATCTCCCGAAGCAAGTGGCTGCTTTGCTGGGCGGGGTGACTTAGCGATAGATGCGATGGTGCGCTACGGCTTATCGACCGGCTGCCACTCTTGCTCCACAAAATTCCCATTGTTGTCTGCTATGCGGATGCGCAGTGGGAGGTAGCCCGTTTCGGGGGCTAGCCACAGGTCAAACGTTGTGTCCTGGTCGGCACCCGCGTCGCGCGTCAAATGAATCGCGTTGATGGGTCCAGTAGGAAGCGTAATCAGTTCGAAATTTACGACAGTAAACGCCCAACGTGCCGAAGCGCGCGCGCCCACCGCCTGAAATGCCAGTGTGCTGCCTGCAGGCAGGCGATCCGCATTGCCCAAGAACACAGCAGCCATTTGAACGAACACACTCAGTTGGTCTTGCGCACCCAAGGTTAGATCTACCTCAGGCGCTTGGCCGTCAAAGCGTACTTTCCCCGCAGTATGGTCAAACTGCGCTGCTGAATCGCTGCTGGCCTGGTCCTCAAATCGTGCAGGTTCCAGTCCTCGATCGGTCAGCATGCCCTGGCTCAACAAAGTGCGAGATACCAATAGCGGATCACCCATATCCAGTTTGGCGTTGTAGGCTTTTTCGTCATGCTGCCATATGAGTTCTGCGCCAAAAGTTACAGGCCGCCCCTTGACCACACCCCGTCCCGCATACTGTAGGCGCGTGGGTTGTGGTGCCATAAGGGTAATCGGGCTTTCATCATCCAACATGCCTGCTACGCCCAGAAAGTCCTCGTCCAAGGGTTCGATTGGTAATGATTCTGCTGGGGTGGTGACGATTTCGCCTGCTGGTTTGGGAGCCACTGCAGGTTTTTTTTCTATCGGTTTCGCAGGCGCGTCGGCCGTCTTCAGTTTCGACGCGGAGGTGATATGCAGGCTGATCGAATTCGCTTTGGCGCTTTGCGACCGGCTTCCATATGCGCCAGCCTTTGGACTATGGGGCAAAGTGCCAAATGCGATCCAGTGGGCGGCAACAACCAATGCCATGACGATCAACCGACTGCGCCAACGTGCTGAAGTCAATTGGTGGGCCAAAGACCGCAAAACATCGAAAGCATGACCTTGCTGCATGGCCGCTATGCCACCCGTTATGCGTTAACGGTTACCACCTCGCCCCGCAAGGTGTAGCTGCGCGTCTCGGTGATGCTCACATCCACCAACTGCCCAACGAGTCGCGGTTGGCCCGCAAAATTCACCACGCGATTGCACTCGGTGCGGCCCATTAGCTCGCCGCCATCGCGCTTGCTGGCGCCTTCCACCACGATGCGCTGCACCGTGCCCAAAAGGCTTTCGCTGATGCGGGTGATGTTGGAATTGATGACCGCCTGCAAGTGCTGGAGGCGGCGAAGTTTCACATCATGTGGTGTGTCGTCGGCCAAATTGGCCGCAGGCGTGCCGGGGCGCGGGCTGAAGATAAAGCTGAAACTGTTGTCAAAGCCAATGTCGTCAATCAGCTTCATCATCTTGTTGAAATCGTCTTCCGTTTCCCCCGGGAAGCCAACGATGAAGTCGCTGCTCATGGCCATGTTGGGGCGGATCGCCCGCAGCTTGCGCACCGTGCTCTTGTATTCCATGGCGGTGTAGCCGCGCTTCATGGCCATCAAAATCTTGTCGCTACCGTGCTGCACCGGCAGGTGCAAGTGGCTCACCAGTTTGGGAATCTTGTCGTATGCGGCAATCAGCGAGGGCGTGAACTCGTTGGGGTGGCTGGTGGTGTAGCGGATGCGCTCAATGCCAGGAATGTCGGCCACGTAGTCCAGCAGCGTGGCAAAGTCGGCCTGCTCGCCCGTAGCCGCAGCGCTACTGGTGCCACTGACCAGCGGTGCGCGCCAGGCGTTCACGTTTTGGCCCAACAGGGTGATCTCTTTGACCCCCTGGTCGGCAAGGCCCGCCACCTCGACCAGCACGTCTTCAAACGGGCGGCTCACTTCTTCACCTCGGGTGTAGGGCACCACGCAGTAGCTGCAATACTTGGAGCAGCCTTCCATGATGCTCACGAATGCCGATGCGCCTTCCACCTTGGCGGGCGGCAGGTGGTCAAACTTTTCGATCTCGGGGAAGCTGATGTCCACCTGTGGCTTGTTCAACGCTGCTCTGGCGTTGAGCATGTCGGGCAGGCGGTGCAAGGTTTGCGGGCCAAACACCACGTCCACGAACGGCGCGCGTTTGATAATCTCCGCACCTTCCTGGCTGGCAACGCAGCCACCCACGCCAATCAGCACGCCCTTTTTTGCCAAGTGGCGCACGCGGCCCAGGTCGGAAAACACTTTTTCCTGCGCCTTCTCGCGCACTGAGCAGGTGTTGAACAAAATTAGATCGGCTTGTTCTACGTCTTGCGTGGATTCATAGCCTTGGGCAGCGCCCAGCACATCTGCCATTTTGTCCGAGTCGTACTCGTTCATCTGGCAGCCAAAGGTTTTGATGAATACTTTTTTGGTCATATTGACCTTTCTGAAATGTGCTATCAAATAGATAGCTGCTTGTGCAATGAATACGAGGGCTACCGCCTCAATATATACACAGGTAGTTGGCCTAAGCCTTGCCCGCGTGCGGAGGCTACTTGGGCGTGTTCGCGTCGCTACGTGTTGAATCGCTGGCGGGGGCAGCAGAGGGCACATTGTCAGAGCGCACATTGCGCTCGTTACCATCGTTGGGCGGCCGCTGCTGTGCCTCTGTCGCGTTGAGCAGCCAGACCTCATGCACCATGCCCTGGCCATCGCGAATGTAGTTGACGATCCATTTGGGGCCCATGATCGAGCCCGACAGCACCAGTAAATTGTTCGTGTCCCGAATCCGCGCGCCGGGCGACAGGCGTGCCGGCGTTCCGTTCAGCAATATCTCGGGCGGTTGCACCACTTGCATCGTGCCCCGTATGGCGTTGGCCGGGAACGGCCGTATGCGCTCTTGCGCGTTGACTGCATGGCCAAGACTAATGCCTACCAAGACGGTTAAAACGGCTGTGCGCCAAAGATGGGATTGAGAGCGTAGTAACAATGCGCAGCGGTTCATGGTGTGTATCCAGAGGCTGATTGAAAAAAAGCCACCTGTGGGGTGCAAAGGCGGCTTTTCTTAAGGGGTGTTTGGTGGTGATAGGTGGATTTGAACCACCGACATCAGCATTATGAATGCTGCGCTCTAACCAACTGAGCTATATCACCAAAGGCCACGATTATAGCCAGAAAAATGGCGAGGTAGGTGCGCGGCTGGGGCAGGCAGTGTACTCTGCTGCGTTCGTGTCCCCCGGCCTTCGGCCTCCTCCTTGACCTCACTTCGCAGAGCACACTACCTGCCCCATCCGCACACCTACCTCTATTGGTGCTTGAACGCGGGCTTGCGTTTGTTCACAAACGCGTCCATACCTTCCTTCTGATCTTGCGTCGCAAACAGGGCTTGGAACAAGCGACGTTCAAACATGATGCCGTCGGCCAGTGTGCCTTCAAAGGCGCGGTTGATGGATTCTTTTGCGGCCATGGTGGCGATCTGGGAATAGCCGCACACCATCAGCGCCGCGCCTAGCGCTTCGTCCATCAGTTTGTCTGCGGGCACTACACGGCTGACCAGGCCCGCGCGTTCTGCCTCGGCGGCGTCCATCATGCGTCCAGTCAGGGCCAGGTCCATGGCCTTGGCTTTGCCCACGGCGCGAGGCAGGCGCTGCGTGCCACCCGCGCCGGGGATGATGCCAAGCTTGATCTCGGGCTGGCCAAACTTGGCCGTGTCAGACGCAATAATGAAATCGCACATCATTGCCAGCTCGCAGCCGCCACCCAGCGCAAAGCCACTGACTGCAGCTATCACGGGTTTGCGGATGCTGCGAATGGCTTCCCAGTTGCGGGTGATGAAGTCGCCTTTGTAGGCATCCGCAAAGGTCAACGCGGCCATAACGGTGATGTCCGCACCGGCGGCAAATGCCTTCTCACTGCCGGTGATGACCATGCAACCGATTGATCCATCAGCGTCAAAGCCCTTGAGCGCATGGCCCAGCTCGTCCATCAGCTGGTCGTTCAGCGCATTGAGTTGCTTGGGGCGGTTCAGCGTGATGATGGCGACTTGCTCGCCTTCCACGCGGGTGGTGATGCATTCGTAGTTCATGGTGTGTGAGTGATAGTCGGACAAAAGAAATGAGTTTTTGGCTGTGGGTTGTTCAACAGCCACACGGCAAGGCAACCGCCTAGACCAGAACGGGCGCTTGTATAAGCGGCTCAACGCCCCGAGTCCATTCGATCCATCACGTAACGCAGATCAAACATCAATGCTCTAGCTGCCACACGATCAATCGTCAGGGTCGGCGCGGCACTGCGTTGTGCTGCCCTGCGTGGTAATGCTATGGCGTCATGGTCGTCATCGTCTTCGCCAGCCTTGTCGTCACTGAGCCCAGGATTTCGATCAGCACATTCTTTGCGCATGGCCGCCACCGCAGCGCGGGCTGTTTGCTTGTTGTTCATTTCCAGCGCAGGAATCAATACATCAAACTGACGGTTAAGCCGCGCCAGCACATCGGCATTGATGTGGCCGTATTTCAGCCAGGTCTGAACATGCGCTTTAAGTCGCCGTGCAAGTTCTGCGCCGTTGTACGGATTGGGAACAGGAATAACCGGAGCAAGTACGGGCACTAGCACATAGTCAAGGTCTTGAATTTCATCGACTTTTGCAGTCCAGAAGGGGGTTTCTGGCAGGTTATCCAACCCCCAGGGTTCTTTAATACTCCCTTGTAAATAAGTACGAGCCACACCTGGCAACTCTGGCCGAATTACTACAAAGCCACTTTGCGAATGACCAGGCTTTAGACCATCGGGATCAGTGTCCTTGAGGCCGGGAGTCCATATGAAGCTGGTTTGCCCTACTTTTTCGTCAACCCGCAGTCCTCCACTCCAGCCTTTGGGTGCTTTGACTACACTTTTTTCAAAATTTCTTTTGACTTTGAGCTGTGCCCACTGTTGCTTGTCTTCGGTTTCGGGATCTACTTTTGCGTTTACTGTTATCGGTGGCAAATTTGGAACTGTATAGACCAATGGGATACCCCAAACACGAATCACGCTGATGTCTTGCTTAGCACCGCGTTGGTTGCGTACGGTGTACTGGTATGAGAATGGTGTGCCATTACCTGCAACGTTGGATTTGATGGAGGGCCGAATGGCCGTGCGCGCCTCATACGCCTTGCGCGTCCACTGATCAGTTTCTGGGTCTTGATAGTAGAGCTTCCACGCGTTTTGTTGTGCGTCAAATACGGCACTGTCTTGGGCATGGGCGAGGCCTGCACACAATGCTGAGGCCAATAGTGCATTGCGAATGAATTGAAGGAATTTCATGGCTTATTGCTCCGATCTGAAACAGGCTTGCTGTTTTTCTAAAAATACATGGAAGTGCGGAATTAGTACGTAATGGTGAAGAATGGAGAAAGGGAAATTCACTTTTTTATTCTTGCAAAACTTGTCGTAAAAAATATTTTGTTTGGATGCGGAAATCGGGTTGTTTGCACGCACGAAAGAGATGTCAATTTCTCGCCCGTCACGGTGCCCCTTATGTGGAGCTCCCCAATTGGACCTGATGTCATAACGCCCACCCCAAAACAAGCTGGCATCGTTCAAGGCCACCGTGCCCCACCCCTCGGTGGCGAAGGCATCAATCATGGCCCGGAGATTTTGCCGAGATTGCTCTGTCAAGTAGTACTGTTGGTGGTGATATCGCCCATTGCCTTGGTGCATTTGGTCAACGCTGGTCAGGGCATAAACAAAGGTGCCATCGTCATTCTGCGGAGGGTTGGGGGAAATGGGTAGCAGGTCTGGCACTTTGACCTGCACTTCCTTGGTAACAGTGGTGTTGGAGCAGGTAGCGCATGTTGCCTTGATGGTATGTTTGCCAGCCAACTGCGGTGCGGTAAACGTTACCTTGACTTCGCCATTAGCATCCGTTGTCCCTTGGGTTTTGCTGAGTGTGCCCTTCGGGCGGGTTGGATCGTCATGGTCGTGGCCACCGGAGTTGGAGGTGACATCTACTGAAAAACTCAAGGCTACACCGGGCTTTGGGGCGCTGCCTGAAAGTACTTTGGCAGTAAGCGCTATTTCCGATTGACCGCCAGTGCCAGCAGGGCGAGTTTCGGTACTGCCAGTCAGGGTCATACGGAGATTGGCAGCTTCGTCCTCATAAAGCAGTCTGTAGGCAATACTTTCATAGAAGATACAGTACATCTGGGGAGCGCCGAGAACCGCGTAATTATTCTCTGGATTCGGGATCGGTGGCCCCTGAACGTCGAATCCCGGCGTGTAGAGTCCTGATGAATAGCCCATGTCCGACACCCATGCAATACGAGAGCGCACAACGGAGCCAAAACGACCCAAGCTCACATAGTCACAAGCGCTCTGTGGAGATTCAGAGTAGGGTGACGGCGTTGGATTTCCCGTGCCATCAACGACGTCCCACCTAGCATAAGCGATGCCTGTTCCGAGGAAGAACAGGCAGATGTTTGTCAGGCCAAAGAGCAATTTCAAATTCTTCACGGTATTGTGTCGGGTGGTTGTGGACAGTTCAGCCTTGTGGCCCTAAATGACGTTGACCTGCGGTCAACTGATTCCGGCGTAGTTTAGTTGGTGACGGCGCAGATCATGCATGTTGGGTGCATCGCGCTTCTCAGTTCACTTACCCAACCATGCATCCACCAGCGCCTTGCCCCGCACTGCCAGCCGCACGGCCTGGCTCGCCTTGGGCAGCGTCAATGTCAAGCTCAAGAGGCGTTTGTCCCGCGACACGATGACCGTCACCTTCTTGGCGTTGCCTGCGCACAGCGTGAAATCATCCAGCGATTGCATTCGCCACGCGCCGTGGGCATCGCTGCCGGTGGGTTGCACGGCAATCCATTCATCACCACTGGCAAAGCCGGCCTTCTCGGCCACGCTGCCGCGCAGCACTTGGTGGATGAAGAGGCCTCCGCTTTCCTTGACGCGCAGACCTAGTTGTTGCGCCACCTGGTCGGGCTCATGGCTGACCTGAATGCCGTGGCTCTCCAGAAGTGCTGCCACTGGCAAATCTTTGGTGCTATGCACCCAGTGTGCAAGCTCGGGCGCGTAGGATCGTCCGGTCAATTGTTTCAAAACCACCAGCAAATCTTGCTCGGTCATGGGGCCGCCGTGGCAGCGCGTCCACAGAGCGCGCATCACGGCGTCGAGCGTGGTCTTGCCTTCGGCGCGCAGGGTCAGGTCCAGGCACAGCGCAACCAGTGAGCCCTTGGTGTAGTAGCTCACCGTGGCGTTGGCTGTGTTTTCGTCTTGGCGGTAGTACTTGATCCACGCATCAAAGCTGGCTTGTGCCACGCTCTGCACTTTGCGGCCAGGAGCCTGCGCCACGCCGTTGATGGTCTTGGTGATGAGCTTGAGGTAAGTGGCGTTGTCGATCAGCGCGGCGCGACGCAGCAGCAGGTCGTCGTAGTAGCTGGTGAACCCCTCAAAAAACCACAGCAGCGCGGTGTAGTTTTCTCGGGTGTAGTCGTAGCGTGCCAGCTCGGCTGGGCGCAGGCGTTTGACGTTCCAGGTGTGGAAATACTCGTGGCTGATGAGCCCCAAGAGTGTGGTGTAGCCCTCGGGCTGCCGGTGCGTGGTGGGGGCTAGCGTGGTGCGCGGTAGGCGGGGCAGGTCGGCGCGCTTGCAGATCAACGCGGTGGAGTTCTTGTGCTCCAGTCCACCATAGCCATCGGCCACGGCGTTCAGCATGAAGACGTAGTTGGTGAAGGGAATCGGCCCCTGGCCCTCACCGTTCTTGCGTAAGCCGCTATGGTTTTTGATATTCTTGCCGGGCGATGTGTTGGTAGCGTCGCCATGCCAAAAGCGGATCTCGGCTTCGCAAATGGCTTGCGCGTCGGCCAACAACTTGGCACCGTCAAAGCAGGGTGGCGCACCGGCGATCACAAAGCGGTGCGGTATGCCACAGGCGGTAAAGCTGCCGCTCCAAAACGGGCCCATCTCAAAGGGGCAGTCGACCAGTGTGTCGTAGTCCGGCGTCAGGTAGGTTCCGAAACCTTGCTTGTTGACTTTTAGGGCGCTAGCCCCCGTTGCTATTGACCAATTCGCTATGCTTTCAGTAGCAATTAGTTCGAGTGCATGGGGCTGGTCTTGTTGGCCATCTACCAGAAGGCACAGGCTGGTGCCGTTAAAAAAGCCGCGTGTGGCATCTAACCAAGCGGTGCGTACGGAGTTGTCAAAGGCGTAAACCTCGTAGTGCACCACTAGCGGCTGGTCAGGGGTGCAGTCGACGACCCAGGTGGCTTTGTCCGACTGCTGCGTGGCAAGCGTCTTCTTGCCTTGCACGACACGCAGGTTTTGCAAGTTCTTGGCAAATTCACGTACCAGATAGCTGCCGGGTATCCACACCGGCAAACGCAATACCTGGTGGGCACTGGGCTGCGCGATGGTGAGGGTCACCCCAAACAAATGGGCGTGCAGATTGCGAACCTCTACCCGGTAGTGAATGCCTGCAGACATGGCAGACAACTAATTCTTTACGCCAGCCAGAAGCTTTTCGATTTGTTTGGTATCGATGGCTCCGGGCACGCGCGAGCCATCCATAAAGATCAGGGTTGGGGTGCCGGTAATCTTGTTTTTGCGACCCAATTCGACGTTGCGGGTCAACGCAGACGTGTCGCACATGGCAGCAGCAGGGGTTAAGGGCTGGTCGCGTACCATCCAGTCTAGCCAGGCCTTGGTTTGGTCTTTTGCACACCAGATGGCTTTGGACTTCTCATTGGAATCTGCGCCCAGGATGGGATACAGGAACATGTAGACCGTCACGTCGTCCACCTTTTGCAAATCGCGCTCGAAGCGTTTGCAGTAGCCGCAATTGGGGTCTTCAAATACCGCCAGGCGGCGTTTGCCGTTGCCGCGCACGATCGTGAAGGCATCTTTAAGTGGCAAGGCATCAAACTTGATGGCAGTGAGCTTGGTGACACGCTCTTCGGTCAGATTGCGCTTGGCTCGCACGTCAATAAGGCTGCCTTCAATCAGATAGTTGCCCTGGGCGTCTGTGTAGTAAATCTCGGTGCCATCGACCCGCAATTCATACAGCCCAGGAATGCCGGTTTTGCTGACTTCATCGATGGCTTTGAGTTGCGGCACGCGCTCGGCAATGTTTTTACGAATCACCGCTTCTTGGGCCATCGCACCACTGCCCAACAGCAGGGCGGCGCAGGCTAATACGGTTTGAAGAGTGGTTTTCATATGCGGTGAGTACCTTTACTTTGTTGTGGAGAGCCGCTGCCCAGTATGCCCATGGCACGGCGCGTGACCCAGTTTTTGACGCTTGTGTTTTCTTCAAATCGGTTCATGCCCCAGTTGCGCAGCGCTTGCAGTGCTGGGTGCGCGTTGGCAAACAGCAGCTGCAATGCGTCGTTGGCCTGGCCCATGACCGCAAAGTCGGCCTTGCGCGCCCGCTCGTACTGGCGCAGCAGCCGGTGGTCACCCACGCTGCGCCAGTAAGCGCGTTGCTCCAAGGTGGAGACCAGCTCCGCAACATCGGCCAAGCCCATATTCAATCCCTGTCCCGCCAAGGGGTGCATGGCGTGCGCAGCGTCACCCGCTAGCACCCAAGCGCCTTTGGCACTGGTGCCGCACCACTGCTGTGCCATTGCCTGTTGCAGTGGCCAAACTTTGCGGGCGCTGGTCAGTGTTAGTGCACCAAGTGTGTCGTGGCCTGCTTCGGCAAGGGCCTGGCAGAACGACGCCTCATCCATAGTTTGTAAAAGTGTTGAACGCTCTGGGCTGACTGACCACACAATGGCGCATAAGTTCCCTTGCGCGCCGCCCATGGGTAAAAAAGCCAAAATTTCGCCGTTGCTAAACCATTGGCGGGCGATTTGCTGATGGGGGATGCTGCACTGTACGCGGGTTGCCAGTGCGTTTTGACCGTAGGGGGTTACGTGCCATTGCACACCCCATTCTTCGCGGGTGGTGCTGGCTTTGCCTTCGCATACGACAGTCAGTGCCGCAGGCTGCGGACTGTCGAAGACTTCAACCAGCGGCTGGAATCGTACGGCCTGGGCCAAGCGGGCTTCCAAAGCGGCCACGTCCACAATCCAGTTCAGGGCTTGGGTGGCGGTGTCGGATGCTTCAAAAGCGAGCTTCCCGCCGTCGTCCCCCTGCACGTGCATCGACAAGACTGCGGTGGCGTCCGCATCGTCAGGCCAGCAGCGTACTGCCTCTAGCAATTGGCGCGATGCAAGGTTGAGGGCATAGGCCCGAACGTCTGCATCACCCATGGAAGGCTGTGGAGGCTGCGCTTCGGGGGCGACCAACGCCACGCGCAATTGCTTTGCCGCCAAATGCAAGGCCAGCGTGCGCCCGACGATGCCAGCGCCGCGGATGCAGATGTCAAATGGTCTTGTCATGGGTGGATTGTAAAAGCCTGGCGCACCCACGGTTGTGCGCTGGGTCCATATACCCCTATGCCGCGCCGTTCGGCGTGTGCAATTCTGAAGCTTGGGTTGGTACTGCTTCCAAAAACCGAATGGGCCTGCGGGTATGGGGCGACATGCCACTCAAGAGCTCGCGCAAATCGTCTAGTGCACGCTCGGGTGGAATAGGGTTGTCGTGCAGCATGACGCAAGCTGCGTGGAAATGCAGCGTTACTTCTGGCACCAGTCCGGGCAGGGGAATGAGCCCAGAGCCAACCAACTTGACCATGCGTTCGGTTAGGGCCTCGCGGGTCGACACGCCTTCCAACAGAATTGCAAATTGGGCTGTGCCAACGCGCCCGGCAGGGTCGACGTCACGCAAAATGCGCTGCAATTTGACGACTGCGCGCAACAGGCACTGCTCGGCCGTGGTATCGCTATAAGTCTCTCGGATGTGTTCATGGTTGGTGACATTCACCAAGACCAATGCAAGAGGCTCGCGGTGCTCAATGGCACGCTGTACCGCTGTTTCCAAATGGGTCTGGAATACTTCGGGCGTCAAAAGGCCTGTCAGTGCATCTTGAGTGGGCAGATGTTTGGCGCGCACGACCAACTCCTTGCGGTCATGGGTCAACTGGCTCAACGCATACAGCAGCACGGGGACTGAGCAGGCCACCACGAGCGACGCGATATAGCGCAATTGCCAAAATGGTGCAACGTATCCAACTGATTCGCACACCCAATACACAATGGCAAAAAACCCCGGCATCAGTGCAAGCATCAACCAGCGCCCGATCGACGAGCCGCCCCGCCAGCTGAGGACGGTGGCAACCATGCCCATGGTGGCTGAGAACAACATGATCATTGCGCATACTCTGTCAGCAATGAAACGGTCAACGAAGGCGTAGAGAATGACCGAGACCATGCAGCCCCAGCCCACCGTCGAGAGAAATCGGTCAAACCGGCGATGGTGAACGTGCAAGCCAAACACGCTGCGCAAAAACAATAGCGCACTTCCAATTGCCACCACCGGTAAGAAGCCGGTTGCGTAGTTGCCAATTTCAGGCAGCTGCGCCCAGACATAGGCGTTCATCACGCCGTTGAGTTGACCGATGGTCAGGGCTATCAACAGTCCAAAAAGGGCAGCCCAACCGTCAAGCGACTTGTGGTGCTCAGCATAGCGTAGTACCGACAGGGCAACCAGGCTGAGCAAAGCACCGAGCATGAGCCCCAGCCCGAGCAACTCCAGTTGCCGCTCTTTCTCGCGGTGCTGCGTGGTGGACAGGCGCAGTGGAATCCCGGTCTCTTTGAAGTTGCGGATTTGAAGGTAAATATCTCTCGTCTTGCGCTCTGGCAGCTGGATTTCGAAATCCGGGTAGAGACCTTGGCGGGACCATTCCGACTGGCTCAACTTGTCACCGGCGCTGCGCCCCACCCATTGGCCGTCACTGTCTGCTTGGTATACGGTGGCAGAGTCCAGGTAGGGTAGGGGAATGTTCAATGTCCACTGGGCGGTCGAGCCCGTTTGGCGTTTGACAGTGAGCTTGATCCACAGCGTGTCGAACTTGTTCAGCGGATAGGGGTCCAAAGCTGCATTGGACTGAAAGTCAATCGATCGACTTGCACCTTCGGTGACGTCGGCAATGTTGGCGCGGGAACTCTCGTCGATCCAGGTCTTGAGATCGCTCTGCAATTCAAATGACGGTGTGCTGTCGTCCAGAACAATTGCCTCTGCCGACACGGGGCTGGCAGCCCATGCGTGGATGCCGTACCAACAGCAAAACATCAACAGAAGGCGCATCAACAGGGATGGCATACACTTGTCTCCCCCGTTTTTAGAGGTTTTTATGAGTCTGAAGTGTGGCATTGTAGGCCTCCCCAATGTCGGTAAATCCACCTTGTTCAACGCCCTGACCAAGGCCGGCATTGCTGCCGAGAACTATCCTTTTTGTACGATTGAGCCCAATGTGGGCATCGTTGAGGTGCCCGACCCGCGCATGGCGCAGCTGGCGGAAATCGTCAAACCAGAGCGCATCGTGCCAGCTGTCGTCGAGTTTGTCGATATTGCCGGCCTGGTGGCCGGAGCCAGCACCGGCGAAGGACTGGGCAACAAGTTTCTCGCCCATATTCGCGAGACCGACGCCACCATCAATGTGGTGCGCTGCTTTGCGGATGACAATGTGATCCACGTGGCTGGCAAAGTCGATCCGATCTCAGACATCGAGGTGATCCAGACCGAGTTGTGCCTGGCGGACTTGGCGGCGGCCGAAAAAGCCCTGCACCGCGTGACCAAAACCGCACGCTCGGGTGACAAAGAGTCCATCAAGCTGGTTGCGATTTTGGAGAAGTGCCAGGCCGCGCTGAACGAGGCCAAGCCCGTGCGCACGCTAGATTTCAGCAAAGAAGAATTGCCGCTGTTGCAGCAGTTTTTCTTCATCACCGCCAAGCCCGCCATGTTTGTAGCCAATGTGGCGGAAGACGGTTTTACAAATAACCCCATGCTGGACCGCCTGACTGCCTATGCCACAGCGCAAAAGGCACCCGTGGTGGCGATCAGCGCCAAGCTGGAAGCGGAAATGTCGGAGATGAGTGACGAAGACCGCCAGATGTTTCTGGAGGAGCTGGGCCAGACCGAGCCAGGCTTGAATCGACTGATCCGCTCGGCCTACAAGCTGTTGGGCCTGCAAACCTATTTCACCGCTGGTGTGAAAGAAGTCCGCGCCTGGACCATCCATGTAGGTGACACCGGGCCACAAGCGGCAGGTGTCATTCATACCGATTTTGAGAAGGGCTACATCCGCGCTCAGACCATCGCATTTGACGACTTCATCAGCTTCAAGGGCGAGCAAGGTGCCAAAGACGCGGGCAAGATGCGCGCGGAAGGCAAAGAATATGTCGTCAAGGATGGCGACGTAATGAACTTTTTGTTTAGCTCCTGATGGCCGCGCCATTTTCATGGGCCTTGGTGGGGCCGGGAAAAATCGCCAACCGTTTTGCAGAGGCGGTGCAACATTTGCCCGATACGCAATTGACACACGTGGTGGGCCGCGACCTGGAACGCGCCCAAGCATTTGCAACGCAATGGAGCCAGGGGGGCAATGGCAGTGTTGCCGCCTCTACGTCTTTGCAGGCGGTGCTGGATGACACTAAGGTCGATGGCGTGTACATCGCTACACCGCATGCCTTTCACGCACAATCTGTCGCCCAGTGCCTTGCCGCTGGAAAGCCGGTGCTGTGCGAAAAGCCGTTAGTGCCCAGCGTCGCCATTGCGCAGCCGTTGGTGGACCAGTCGCGCGCCAGCGGTGTTTTCTTGATGGAAGCGATGTGGACACGGTTCTTACCGGCTAGTGACCAAGTGGCGCAATGGCTGTCATCGGGTGCTATTGGCAAGGTCCGTGGGATCCAGTCGTCGTTTTGCATTGCGCCCACGTTTGACAGCAACAGCCGCTGGTTTGCGCCCGAGCTAGCGGGTGGCGCGCTGTTGGATCTAGGTATTTACAACATCAGCATGGCGCGCTGGGCGCTGCAAATGGCAATGGGGGCGTGCCCGCCCTTGCTGCGTTCAGATGTGGAAGGGGTGCTGGCATCCACCGGCGTTGATCAGCGTGTTGTCGGGAGCTTTACGTTTGCAGATGGCCTTGTCAGTCAATGGGTGTGCGCGCTGGATTCCATGGCAGATAATACGATGCAGATCATGGGCGATCAGGGATGCATTCATATTGAGGCCAATTTTTGGGAGGCCAAAAATGTGACGCTCAAACGCCGTGGCGAAGAGCTCCTGCGCGTTTGCAGGCCCTTCAACACCAATGGATTTGAATACGAAATTGTCGAGGCCATGGATTGCATCCGAAAGGGTCTCCATGAGAGTCCGCGCATACCGCATGAAGAGACACTCACCACCTTGGCTTGGATGGACGACATTCGTGCAAAGATTGGTGTGCGGTATCCGTTTGAATAGCGCCTGTTTAGATTGCCTGCCAAGCGCTAAAACACCGACGTGAGAACCGTGGTCATCGTCAAGTAGCGCGCAAATTTTCCTGCAGCCATATAGGCCAGGCATGGCCAAAACGGCAGCTTGAGCCAACCGGCGACGGCACACAATGGATCGCCCACGAGGGGCAACCATGCCAACAGGCATGCTTTGGGGCCCAGGGCCTGGAGCCAGTTGAGCGCGCGCGCGTGGGTCGTCGAGTGGCGATATTTATCGGCCACTTTGTGCGCCCCGTAACCCATCCACCAGTCCACCGCACCGCCCAACGTGTTGCCTGTTGTTGCCACCAGAATGACGGACCAAAACATTTCCGGATTGAGTGTGATCAGTCCAAACACCACGGGCTCTGACCCCAACGGAATCAACGTGGCCGAGATGAACGAAACCAAAAAAACCGTTGACAGGCTGTACTGGGGCAGCGTCAGCAATGTAAGCAATTGTTCTATCCATGCGGGCATGCGCACAGTGTAGGTTGTGTAGGTGACGTGCAAATTGCTGCGCCGCAATGCCGAAACTTTGCAGATTTCAATTGCTGAAATTTTAGGCAGTTAGAATGCTGGTCGACACACGTCACGACCCCTCTCTCCCCGCCTTATCTCCGTTTACCCACTGTATGAACATCGGCCATTTCGCTTTGGCGAATCCTCTGTTTGTTGCACCCATGGCCGGTGTAACGGATCGGCCATTCCGCCAGTTGTGCAAGCGTTTGGGCGCTGGCTATGCGGTGAGCGAAATGGTGACATCACGACGCGACTTGTGGGACACGCTCAAAACCTCGCGTCGTGCTAATCACGAGGGCGAGCCTGGCCCTATCGCCGTGCAAATTGCCGGCACCGAGGCGCAGATGATGGCCGATGCGGCGGTGTACAACATCGAACGCGGCGCACAAATTATCGACATCAACATGGGCTGCCCGGCCAAGAAGGTGTGCAACAAATGGGCCGGCTCTGCGCTGATGCAAGACGAGGCATTGGCCTTGTCCATCGTCGAAGCTGTGGTGGCAGCCTGCGCGCCACACCAGGTTCCCGTGACCTTGAAAATGCGCACCGGCTGGTGCCAGAGCCACAAGAACGCGGTGGTGCTGGCCAAAGCATTTGAGGGCGCTGGCGTGCAGATGCTGGCCGTGCATGGCCGCACGCGTGAGCAGGGCTACAAGGGCGAAGCCGAATACGAAACTGTGGCTGCGGTCAAGGCCACGGTCCGCATTCCTGTGGTTGCCAATGGTGACATCACCACTCCCGAGAAGGCCCGGGCGGTGCTACAGGCCACGGGTGCCGATGCCATCATGATTGGTCGCGCCGCCCAAGGTCGGCCCTGGATTTTCCGTGAGATCAACCATTTTTTGAACACTGGCACGCACTTGGCCCCGCCCTTGGTGAGCGAGGTCAAGCGCCTGCTGGTGGAGCATCTGCACGACCACTACAGTCTGTATGGCGAATTCATCGGCGTGCGCTCGGCGCGTAAACACATCGGTTGGTATGTGCGCGAGCTGCCCGATGGCGAAGCATTTCGTGCACAGATAAATGCGCTGGGCGACAGTGCCGCACAGGTTGCGGCGGTCGCACAATTTTTGGATCAGTTGAATGAAAAAATGGACCGCATTCCCGCACCGGGGGTGACGGCCGATATAAGAGGACGAGACATGATGGAAATTGCAGCATGAGCAAGAAGCTCATTGAAGATTGTGTGCGCGCCAGCCTGGAGAGTTATTTCCGTGATCTGCGTGGCACTGAGCCCGGTGGCATGCATGACATGCTGGTACGGGCAGTCGAGAAACCCTTGCTCGAAGTGGTGATGGAGCAAGCCGACAACAACCAGTCCAAGGCAGCCCAATGGCTGGGCTTGAACCGCAATACCCTGCGCAAAAAGTTGCTCGAACACCAACTCATTGATTGATCGGCAGCCGGTTCGCCTTGCAGCGAACCATGTGCGTCTTTCCCCGTATTTTTTACCCCTCCCCCTAAACCCCTGCACGCCATGAACGCTCTCCTTTCTGTATCCGACAAAACCGGCATCGTTGAACTCGCCCAAGCGCTGCATGCGCAAGGCATCAAACTGCTCTCCACCGGTGGCACCGCCAAGTTGCTGGCTGACAAGGGCCTGCCCGTCACCGAAGTGGCTGAGATGACCGGCTTCCCCGAGATGCTGGATGGCCGCGTCAAAACATTGCACCCGCGCGTGCACGGTGGCCTGCTGGCGCGCCGCGACTTTCCCACCCACATGGCAGCGTTGGAAGAACACAAAATCGACACCATCGATTTTTTGGTCGTCAACCTGTACCCGTTTGAGTCCACCGTGGCCAAGGCCGGCTGCACGCTGGAAGACGCCATTGAGAACATCGACATTGGTGGCCCGGCCATGGTGCGCAGCGCGGCCAAGAACTGGAAAGACGTGGCGGTGCTGACCGACGCGTCGCAATACGCGACCGTGATTGCCGAGTTGAAGGCCGCGGGCAAGGTGTCTGACAAAACCAAGCTGGGCCTGTCGATTGCGGCGTTCAACCGCATCAGCCAATACGACGGCGCTATCAGCGACTACCTCAGCGCCATCCAGATCGGTGACAGTGTTCCTGCAGGTGATGCTGCGCCCACGCTGGACCTGTTCCCCGGCCAAAGCAATGGCCGCTTCGTCAAGGTGCAAGACCTGCGCTACGGCGAAAACTCCCACCAAAGCGCCGCGCTGTACCGCGACTTGCACCCCGCGCCAGGCTCGCTGGTCACGGCCAAACAATTGCAAGGCAAGGAGTTGAGCTACAACAACATTGCCGATGCCGATGCGGCGTGGGAATGTGTGAAGAGCTTCAAAACACCCGCCTGCGTCATCGTCAAACACGCCAACCCCTGCGGCGTGGCCGTCGGTGCCAACGCGCTGGAGTCGTACAGTAAGGCATTCCAGACCGACCCCACCAGCGCGTTTGGCGGCATCATCGCGCTGAATACCGAGTTGGACGAAGCCGCTGCCCAGCAAATCGCCAAACAGTTTGTTGAGGTGCTGATGGCCCCCAGCTTCACACCCGCTGCGCTGGAAGTGTTCAAGACAAAGGTGAACGTGCGCATCTTGCAGATTGATTTGCCCAAGGGCGGCACCACCGATTGGGAAAATGGCCGCAACGCCATGGACATGAAGCGCATCGGCTCCGGCATCCTGCTGCAAACCGCCGACAACCACGAGCTGACATTGGCAGACCTGAAGGTCGTCACTACCAAGCAGCCCACGGCTGCAGAGTTGCACGATATGTTGTTCGCGTGGAACGTGGCCAAGTTCGTCAAGAGCAACGCCATTGTGTTCTGCAAGGGCGGCATGACCATGGGTGTGGGCGCAGGCCAAATGAGTCGCCTGGACTCGGCCCGCATTGCCAGCATCAAGGCCGGTCACGCGAATCTGTCATTGGCGGGCACCGTGGTCGCCAGCGATGCATTTTTCCCCTTCCGCGATGGGCTGGACGTAGTGGTCGATGCAGGTGCCACATGCGTCATCCAACCGGGTGGCTCCATGCGTGACGATGAGGTGATCGCCGCTGCCAACGAGCGCGGTGTGGCAATGGTGTTCTCTGGGGTTCGCCACTTCAGGCACTAAGCCTTTTGGGCTGCTAGCCCTCGTGGAATGTGTGTAGATTGCTATTGTTTTTATAGTGTTTCGGTTGGCATGCTTGGCGTTGTGTGCCAGCGTGTGGGCGGGCCGCCAGACCGGGCATCCCTGCTCTGGCCCACCTCGCGGGCGGCTGCTTCTGGTTTGCTGGTGTTGCTGCGTCAACGCCGTGGTTGGCGCGCACGCTCTGTGGCAACCGCGAATCAGGGCCGACGCAGGGACACCCGGTCTGACGGCCTCAAGTAGACTGATCGGCATGCGATACATTGTTTATTTTGAAGACCCACCAGAAATGGCTGCGGTACGGGCGCAGTGGTCTACCGCGCACCTGGCGTTTCTCGATGCCAATAGCCCAGAAATTTTGATTGCTGGCGGCTTGCGCCACGACCATGGGGATGCGTTTCAAGGCGGTTTGTGGGTGCTGAATGTGGTGAATCGTGAACGTGCACAGATGTTGGTGGAGGCTGATCCTTACTTCATGCACGGCAACCGTAAATTCCGTATTCATGCGTGGGGCAAAGCGTTTGAAGATCGCGTAGTGGTGTTGTAGCCCAATTATTGTGGGAACGTTGTCTCAGCATGTGGAGGGATAATCACCCCATGCAAAATCACATCTCCTCCAGCCTGCAAGAGGCGTCTTCCGCACTGGCCGCTCTGTTGGCCAACCCTGCCGCACTGGCTACCGTAGAGCAAGCGGCGCGGTTGCTGATTGCCACGTTTGAGGCCAAGGGCCGCGTGTATTCCTGTGGCAATGGCGGCTCCATGTGCGATGCCATGCACTTTGCCGAAGAGCTGACAGGTCGCTACCGCAAAGACCGCAAGGCGCTGGGTGCCACCGCGATCAGTGATGCGGGCCACCTGACCTGTGTGGGCAATGATCACGGCTACGACAACGTGTTTGCCCGCTACATAGAAGGCCATGGCCGTCCGGGCGATTGCCTGGTGGCGCTCAGCACCAGCGGCACCAGCAAAAATATCATCCGCGCGGCAGAGGCCGCCAAGGCACTGGGCATGAAGGTCATCATCTTGAGTGGCAAACGCAGCGACAAGCTGGAGCCGCTCAGCGATGTCTACGTGTGCACCCCCGGCGGCACCTATGCCGATCGGGTCCAAGAGCTGCATATCAAGGTGTTGCACATCCTGATCGAGCTGATCGAACGGTATTTTTTCCCTGAAAACTACGCTGAATAGCGGCATAGGGCGCCGGCAAGCCAGTATCAGCACACCTGCGGGCGCAGTGGGTTAAGCAGTCGATTGACTTTTCCACCGGTCACGCCGTGGTGATAGCATGGCCGTTTCCAACCCGTTCAATCAAGAGAGGTGTAAACATGGCTGCTCCCGACATCGGTACGTGTGTTTCTGCTGGTATCAATGGTCTGAAGAAGGACCCCGTCACGCATATCGTGACAACTTTGTTGATCGGCATTGTGGGCGGCGTGACCGCTGGCGTGTTGTCTGGGCCGATGATGGTGGGCTATATGCGCATGATCAAGCGCGAGGACGAGGGCACCAAGGCCGAGATCGCCGATGTGTTCAAAGGGTTTGACGATTTAGTGCCCGCCCTGTTGGCGGTTCTGGTGTCCAGCATCATCGTCGGTATTGGCTTCATGCTCTGTTTTATTCCCGGTTTGCTGGTCATGGCCCTGGTGCCTACCTCTGCCTACTTGGTGGCTGTGGGCGAGAAGGATGGCATCAACGCCATCAAGCGGGCCTGGGATGCCATCAAGGCAAATCTGTTGGGTTCTGTTTTCTGCGCGCTGGTGTTGGGCATCGTGGGCTCCATCGGTGGCATTTTGTGCGGTATCGGCATGATCATCACCTTGCCCATCGCCTTCATCGGCATGTACCACATGGCCAAACAATTGACCGACGGTGGCGCAACGCCAGTCGCCATCACCCTTGGCTGACACAGCCAAGCTCACTCAGCCCGAACGCCAGTGGCGCTCGGTGTTGACGCTGGGCTGGCCGCTGGCTTTGTTGGGTGCGCCGCTCGTACTGTCTCTGGGCGACCTGCCCCTATGCGGTTTTCGTCACCTGACGGGTGTTCCCTGCCCACTGTGCGGCGGCACCCGCGCGTGTGCTGCGATGGCTGACGGTAATTTTTTGGCAGCCTGGCAGCTCAATCCTGGGCTCGTGGTGTTGCTGGCGCTGGCGGCAGCACACTCGGTGCAGCTGGGCGTAGAGGCCTGGACTGGGCGGCGGGTGCGCCGTTGGCGTATTGGGGCAGGTGCGTGGCGTGCTGGGCTAGCCGTGCTTCTGGTTGGCTGGGTGTTGCGTCTGTTGGGGGTTCTCTAGTAACTGCTTTTCTAATGCTTGTTCTGATGGCGGATTCAAGTACAAAGCGCAACGGAATGCAGTGTAAGTGGTCTCACTGGTAGGTTGTAAAAGACCTCATGTGGAGTGCGATAGCCCAGGCACTTGCGAGGCCGATGATTGAGTAAGTACACTG
>JACCDN010935575.1_pt1 | contig 25281 bp, 19 predicted proteins | sample 7441691 | NCBI WGS metagenome assembly JACCDN01 (sample SAMN15323439, study PRJNA562643) | freshwater metagenome | isolation source: river surface water | place: USA:Blue River Watershed | collected 2017-08-16 | reverse complement strand
GGAGAAGGTCCCAAGGGTTGGGCTGTTCGCCCATTAAAGTGGCACGCGAGCTGGGTTCAGAACGTCGTGAGACAGTTCGGTCTCTATCTACTGCGGGCGTTAGAAATTTGAGTGGATCTGATTCTAGTACGAGAGGACCGAATTGGACAAACCTCTGGTGTATCTGTTGTTCCGCCAGGAGCACTGCAGAGTAGCTACGTCGGGAAGGGATAAGCGCTGAAAGCATATAAGCGCGAAACCCACCACAAGATGAGATTTCTTTTAAGGGTCGTGGAAGATGACCACGTTGATAGGCTATAGATGTAAAGGCAGTAATGTCATAGTCAAGTAGTACTAATAACCCGTTAGCTTATGTATAAATCTGCGCCTTCGGGCGCAGAGAAACTTTCTTTAAATTTATTTATCTCAGTATGTTAAGATATTGTTCAATTGATAATTAACAATTAGTAATTGATAATTAACAATTGAAAAATTGCTCAAAGTAATTTAACCTCTTAAGGTGGTTATTGCGTCGGGGCTCACCTCTTCCCTTTCCGAACAGAGAAGTTAAGCCCGACTGCGCAGATGGTACTGCAGTTATGTGGGAGAGTATGTCGCCGCCTTTTTTTATAAAAGCCTGTTCTTTTGAACAGGCTTTTTTTGTTTTCAAGCGGTACGGCGTGTTCGCAAGCTTTTGTGATTAATCTAACGGTTGAGCAAAAACCGTTAATTTTAGTATCTTTACATAAATTATCATTTCTTGAAAAAGGCACTAATTATCGGATTTGTTTTTCCTGAACCGCAATCTTCTGCGGCTGGTAACAGAATGATGCAATTGATCGAGTTGTTTCAGTCTTTGGGCTATTCTATTTATTTTGGGTCGACTGCTCAAAATATGGATTTCTCAGAGGATTTATCCAAATTAGGAGTAGAAGTAATTTCAATCGAATTAAATGATGCTTCTTTTGATACGATGCTGTTAGCATTGCAACCCCATGTTGTCTTGTTTGATCGTTTTATGATGGAAGAACAATATGGTTGGCGTATCGCTCAACACTGTCCCAATGCTGTCCGAATATTGGATACAGAAGATTTGCATTGTTTGCGCCAAGGAAGAATGAAGGCAGTAAAAGAGAACAGAGATTTTCATCAAAATGATTTGATTTCTGATATTTCTAAACGCGAAATTGCAAGTATTCTTCGTTGTGATAGTACTTTGATGGTTTCTACTTTTGAAATGGATGTTTTGACTTCCTTTTATAAAGTTCCAAAAGAGATTTTGTTTTATCTTCCGATTTTTGCGAATAAATTAGATCACGTACCCACTTTTGAAGATCGATCTGATTTTGTTTTTATTGGTAATTTTTTACACGAACCTAATTGGGACGCCGTTCGGTTTTTGTCTGAGTCGATTTGGCCCAACATTCAAAACGCCTTACCGCACGCAAAAATGCGGATTTACGGATCGTATACTTCACAGAAAGTCACGCAGTTGCACAAGCCGTCTTCAAATTTTTATGTAGAAGGTAGAGCAAAGGATGCGATGGAAGTGATAAAGCACAGTCGGGTGATGTTAGCTCCTTTGCGATTTGGAGCCGGTATTAAGGGTAAATTGATCGAGTCGATGCAATGTGGAACACCAAATGTCACTACTTCTATTGGAGTGGAGGGAATGCGTGATGATTTATCTTGGAATGGTATTGTTGCAGATGAAGTGAATGATTTTGTCAATGCAGCGATTCGCTTATATCAAGATGAAACGGTTTGGAACCCATCTCAAGAAACTGGATTTGCATTATTGGAATCTAAGTTTCAAAGAGCTTCCTATGTGACTTTGTTTGAATTTTATTTTGCTGCAATAATAAAGGATTTGCAATCACATCGCAGTAAAAATTTTATGGGATTGATGTTACTTCATCATACTTTGGCAAGTACAAAATACATGTCTAAGTGGATTGAGGAAAAAAACAGTAAGAAATAGGTGTTGTAGTCGACTTGTCATTAATAGCCCCGATAGAGCCGATATCCTTGCGAAGTTTACGAGCAAGATAAAGGCGAAAGCGGGACGGAGTATGTGCAAAATAGCCGATGGGTGCTTCTAATAAAAAAACCTGTTCGATGATGAACAGGTTTTTTTATAGTTATTTTTTTTATTTTTATGCTAACATGGTTACGGGATTTTCTAAAAACGTTCTAAGGGTTTGTAGAAATTGTGCGCCTGTAGCTCCATCCACTGTTCTGTGATCGCATGCAAGAGTTACTTTCATGGTATTTCCTACTACGATTTGTCCATTTCTTACAACTGGTTTTTCGACAATTGCTCCTACCGATAGTATCGCAGAATTAGGTTGGTTGATGATTGATGTAAATTCTGTTATTCCGAACATGCCTAAGTTAGATACAGTAAAAGTACTTCCATCCATTTCTGCTGGCTGCAATTTTTTAGATTTTGCTTTTACTGCTAATTCTTTGACAGCTCCCCCAATTTGAGAAAGGCTCATTTGGTCTGTAAATTTTAATACTGGAACTACAAGTCCGTCTTCTACCGCTACAGCCACACCAATATTAACATGGTGGTTGATTGTGATGGCATCCTCGTTCCATTGTGAGTTTACTTTTGGGTGTTTTTTCAACGCCATCGCACATGCTTTGATGACCATATCGTTAAAAGACACTTTCGTGTCTGGAACGTTGTTGATTGTAGCTCTTGATTTCATAGCTTCATCCATTGCTACTTCTATCGTAAGATAGAAATGAGGAGCAGTGAATAAGGATTCTCCCAATCTTCTCGCAATGGTTTTACGCATTTGAGAGTTTGGTATTTTTTCTGAATATTGTTCTCCTGCAGGAACAAACGGCGTAACGGGTGCCGATGTTGGTGCACTCATAGCTACTGGAGCAGCTTGAGAAGTTGCAGCAGCTGGACTGTAGTTTTCTACATCGCTTTTTACAATTCTTCCATTTTCCCCTGTACCTGTAACTTGAGAAAGATTAATTCCTTTGTCTTTTGCAATCTGTTTAGCCAAAGGTGAAGCAAATACTCTTCCTGATTGGTTCGAGGTTGTTTCGTTTGAACTATGAGATGTTTGTGCTTGAGGAGCTTCTGAAGTTGCAGCTTTTTCCGATGATGTAGCTGCTGGTGCAGCCGTATAGTTGTCAGCAATTCCGCTCACATCGGTACCCGCTGGTCCTATGATTGCTAATACTGAATCTACAGGTGCTGTTTGTCCTTCATTGATTCCGATGTACAAAAGAGTACCTGCGTTGAAAGACTCAAACTCCATAGTGGCTTTGTCTGTTTCAATTTCTGCAAGAATATCTCCTTCGCTTACCTTGTCACCTACTTTTTTCAACCAAGAAGCTACCGTTCCGGTAGTCATGGTATCACTTAAACGTGGCATGGTAATTATTTTTACACCTGCAGGTAATTCTGATGGTGTCGTTGTTTGTGTTTTTTCTTCTACTGGAGTGGCAGCGGCAACAGGAGCATTGGTATTTTGTAATAATCCTGAAATGTCTTCCCCTGCATTTCCAATAATTGCAAGTAATGAATCGACGGGTGCTGAATGACCTGCTTCAATTCCGATGTGTAAAAGCGTTCCTGAATTGAAAGATTCAAATTCCATGGTTGCTTTGTCTGTTTCGATTTCAGCAAGGATATCACCTTCTTTGATTGTATCGCCCACTTTTTTAAGCCAGTTTGCAACAGTTCCTTCTGTCATTGTATCGCTTAAGCGAGGCATTGTAATAATTGTTGCCATATGTATTATAATCTATGAGAAATAAAAGGATAATCTTCTTGATCGTAAACCACGTCGTATAATTGAGGAGTTTCAGGGAAAGGAGATTCGTCTGCAAATTTCTCGCATTCATCTACTAAATCTTTCACACGTTGGTCAATAGCTTCAATTTCTTCGTCAGAAGCGTATTTATTTTCTTTGATGATGTCTAATACTTGAGTAATAGGATCAATTTTTTTGTATTCTTCTACTTCGTCTTTTGTTCTGTATAATTGAGCATCCGACATAGAGTGTCCTCTGTAACGATATGTTTTCATTTCTAAAAACGTTGGTCCGTCACCGCGTCTTGCTCTTTCAATTGCTTCAGACATTGCCTCAGCAACTTTTACAGGGTTCATTCCGTCTACGGGTCCACAAGGCATTTCGTATCCTAAACCTAGTTTCCAAATATCTGTGTGGTTAGCTGTTCTTTCTACAGATGTTCCCATAGCATATCCATTGTTTTCACAGATGAATACAACGGGTAGTTTCCATAACATAGCTAAGTTAAATGCTTCGTGAAGGGAACCTTGACGAGCAGCACCATCACCAAAATAGGTAAGTGTAACTCCTCCTGTATTATTGTATTTATCACCAAAAGCCATTCCAGCTCCAACTGGGATTTGAGCTCCAACGATACCATGTCCTCCATAAAAACCATGTTCTTTAGAGAAAATATGCATCGATCCACCCATTCCTTTTGAAGTACCTGTTACTTTTCCGTAAAGTTCGGCCATTACTTTTCTTGGATCTACACCCATTCCAATTGGCTGAACGTGGTTTCTGTATGCAGTAATCATTTTATCTTTAGATAAATCCATTGCATGAAGAGCACCAGCTAATACAGCTTCTTGACCATTGTATAGGTGTAAAAAACCTCTCACTTTTTGTTGGATGTAAACGGCAGCTAATTTGTCTTCAAATTTTCTCCAAAACTGCATGTCTTCATACCAGTTTAAATAGACTTCTTTGGTAATTTCTTTCATTTCTTGATGAATTACAGATGATATTTTTTTACTAGATTTAAATTTTAGGCAATTATTTTAAATTTCAAATAATTACGAATTGCAAAAGTAAGTTATTGGTTGTAGATGTAAAAATTTCTATTCATTAAATTATAATCTTTTTTGATCACTTCAATCAAAAATATCAACTACATCGATATAGCTTTACAATGATTTTTTGTCAAAAGAAAAGGGTAGTAAATTACTTATGGAATTTGATTTGTATACTTCTCCTGACACCCCCATAAAATAAACCGGTATAAATGGCTCTTGTTTGGCTTCGTATTCATACATAGATTGACGACAGGCACCACAAGGCGGAATAGGTTTCAGTGTTGGATTGTGATCGGATGCAGCAGTAATGGCTATGCAGCGTATACTTGATTCGGGATACAAAGCGCCGGCTTGAAAGATAGCAACTCTTTCTGCACACAATCCAGAGGGATAAGCTGCATTCTCTTGGTTGGAACCCAAAACTATTTCCCCGTTGCTCATTAAGATGGCTGTTCCAACTCTAAAATGGGAATATGGAGCATACGCTTTTTTTCTGATTTCAATAGCTTGATGCATTAGATTTTCTACTTCTTTAGGTAGATCGGTTAGGGCATCATACACTACAAAATTTGTTGCGATTGTGATTTCTTTCATCATATTTTTTTTGGAAAAAAAATCCAAACTTCAATTGAAATTTGGATTGTGTATTGCTAGTTCAAAAAATTAATATTCATCGTATTCATCACCAAAATTAAACGTTAGTGAAAAGCGCAATGTGTTTTCTAGCGGGTTCTTTACTTTTGACGCAGAGAACAAATAAGAAACATCTACTTTTAACGTGTTGTATTTAAATCCGGCTCCCATAGAGAAGAATTGTCTGGCTCCTTTGAGTGGGCTTTCGTGGAAATAACCCAATCGTAGTGCAAATGAATTGTCGTAAGTATATTCAGAACTTAACGAATAAGTAAACTCTTTTAGTTCTTCTCCAAAACCATCAGGTGCATCGTTGAATGATTTGAACATGCCAGAAACCCATCCAATCTTTTTGTAATCTTGTAGTGAATTTGCATACTGAGAATCGGCTACTGTTTGTTCAACTGTACTGATTTCGCCATCTCCATCGCTGTCAACTGCGGTTACTTTTGCGGGAGGGGTTGGTACTAATAATTTAGCAAATTCTAAATTGACCGCCACTTTGTTGTATTCGTCAAATAAAAAGTCGTATCCAACTCCAAGTCGAAGATTGGCTGGAAGAAAGTTGGCTGTATTGTCTGTAGAGGTTCCGGCATCATAATTGATTTTAGGCCCCATGTTTTGAAAGTTAAATCCGGCTCTCCATCTCCCGTTAAAATCACTTAATGCGATTTCTTCCGATTGAAAAAATCCAGAAATATCTATGGCAAATGTACTGGCTGGTTTTGAGTTGCTGTTGTCTGTATTTGGAATTCTTAGCGCAGAACGGATGTATCTTCCGCCTACAGCCATTGCAAATCGATCACTTAATTTCAAGGAATACGATCCGTCAAGTGCCATTTCATTTGGTTTTACAATTTGCGGAATATCGTCATAAGTTTGTCGTAACTCAATTTCTCCTAAACCGAAGAAACGCAAACTTCCAGCGAAGGCACTTCTTTCGTTAATTCTATTGTAGTAGGTAACTTGTCCTAAAGAAATATCATTAACTAAGTCGGTTAAATAAGGGGTGTAACTTACAGAAATACCTTGTTTGCTAGTAGCAAAGGCATATTTTGCAGGATTCCATTGTTGAGAATATACATCACTAGTTGTAGCTACACCTTGATCTCCAAGACCTGCCGCTCTAGCATCTGCCGCAATCATTAGGAATGGAACACCCGTTGTTATTACTCTTTCTTGAGCAAAAATTGACTGTTGTGATAGAAGTATTAGTAGTAAAAAAAGTATTTTTTTCATTTTTTCCTGCATGTTTTAGATTAACAAATATACTATTTTATTAAAGGATAACAAGTTTTTCTATTTTTTCTGATTTTTTGTTGGTTAGGGATGACTGAACTGTTAATTTATATATATAGGTTCCTTTCCCAATTTTATCTCCAAAATCATCTTTTCCATCCCAAATAATGTCGCGTGATAAAAATCCTTCTGTTGTAATGGTTTGGTTGATTGTTTTCACGATTTTGCCCGTAATTGTCATGATTTGAACTTGAACATTTAAAGGCTCGAATGGTTTGTTGTGCGTAAACCAAAATTCGGTGTAGCTAACAAATGGGTTGGGATAGTTTAACACATTTGTAAGCGCCATTTCGTCATCATTGATCACTAAAAACTGAATTTCCGCGGTCACAAAATTATTGTATACATCCCAAGCTTTAAAAGTGATGGTATGAAGACCTGGACTCAAATTTCGGAAAGGAAATCTAATTTTGCCTTTGGTGTAATCGTCCAATTCTGTTTCGAAATAATCATTGACAATATAAGGATTGCTATCGTCACCATCTAAAATCGCGATCATGTCGTGTCCAATTCCACTGGCCGTATTGATGCCGTTTTCATCGTTAATGAATGCCAAAAAATAAGGAGATTCATTCGTGATGCCACCATTGATAAAGGTTTCATCATTCATGTATAATCGTACTGTTGGTGCTGTTGTGTCAGTAGGTGCATTGGTGTTTATACCTCCCACTTTGATGGTCGTGTTTAAGCCTGTTTTGTCTAATAATAGTTGGTTTCTTTTCGAATAAAAACTTACTTTTCCATTGCCAACAGGTATTTTGATGTCTTTTGGTACTACAAAACCAAATTCAAATTGCCCGTTTGTAATTGAAGCATTCCCTCTAAAAATAGTTTCTCCCATCACGGTAAACGGAAGGGTAGAAGCAGAGGTATTATTAAAATCGATGACCGCATCTGCACCATCGTTTCGGTAGGTATTTTTGGTGTACTCTTTGTCAAAAATATTCACGGCAAGTTCACCGTTGTAGTTGTTTAGTAGCGTGCCGTTTTCATCTTGAATGTGCCCAGATAACTTCATGTAGCTTAATGCTTTAAAATCATCTATAGGTCCAGTTAGTGGAGCGTCATTTACTTTGGTTAATGCAATTTGTGGTTTTGGAATAGCAAGCATCAATGCAGGGTCTCCAAGGTAAAAAACTACTCGCGTAGAGGAGTTGTTGTTGTTTGCAAACTTTGCTTGACGCAACGCTTCGGCAATTGATACATAATTTGAGTTTCCGTATGAAAATATTTTTTCGGCCAACGTATTGTTGAAGATTTGCGCGCTTCCTTGACCAATGGATCGAATGGTTGTGATCATGGAGATGGCACCACCTTTTGGATTCCAGTAGGTGTATTCCCCAGCGGTTGGTCGTAATGGATTGTCAAATCTAGAAAAATCACAAGTAATCGTGATAAATAAAGGATATCTGTATTGGTTAGAAAAATTTTCTCCGTCCGATTTTTCCCAAATACGTTCACCGGTTAATCCGTCTTCTCCACCATGCCCTAAATAATTAAAAACCAACGCGCCTTTTTCAAACGAATTGAACATTTCTTCCCGTGCTTTTGGGTAGCGATCCCCTCCTGCAGAACTTACTTGCTGGTAAGCATCGAGTAGTATTTTTTTGTAATTCAAAAATGGTTTTTGTGCATGAATTACATCCGTAAGGTTGTTTTGATACAACTGTAAATATTTGTCTTGGGTTTTGTATAAATCCGGGTCGTCAGAAACTGCAACATAATCATTTCGCCAACTTCCGTACGATTTCATGTCATGATATTCTACCACTTTGTTGACCATTTCCTCAGCTTGTTGGGTAGACGAAACGATCATTCTGCCCACGGCAATATCGGCTGCATTATTTGTTAATTCAACGTTCCCTTCATTGGTATCCATGCATGCAAAAAAATCATCTGAGGCGAATGAAGATTCACCTGTTGTGTTGCTGTTAAGTGTATGAAAAATGGGAACATAATTGGTGTTTCCTATCGTTCTGTTTTTGAAATCAAAAGAAGCGTCACCAAAGAGGTTTACATATTTTACTTTTTTAGAAAAATCAGAGGCGTTTTCATAGACGTATCTTACAAAATTCCGAATGGCTCCAATGTCTTGCTTGCCTGAAGAAAATTCTTGATAAATCGACTCTAAGGTGATAACTTTTACGTTTAATTGGGAGTAATCTCTATGGAATACTGCTAATTTTTCTGCTTGTGATACAAACGAATTAGGTGTAATAATAAGATAATCAATGTCTTTGAAATTATTTTGATTGTCTTTGAAAACAGTGCCTTTCAAATTTTGATTGGTCACGCGAGATTGTGCATCTCTTTTGGGAACATAAAAATCGCTTTCCACAAGTGTGGTGAATTTTTGGGTTTCGCCTAAAACAGTTTTGAAATTGAATGTGCTAGCAGCCGTTGTGTTAGAAATTTTACTTACATGATAGATGTCGGTAATGTTCCAAATTTCTTTTATGGTGCTTGCGTTTGTAAATTGATATTCGCCAATACCAAAACTAGTTGCTGCCGCGTTGTTTTGGAATTTGAATTGCGAAGTAGTACCGGCTAATTTGCGTTTGTATTCAAGGGAAATATAATCCAAATATCCTTTGGAACTGGGTACACCATTGTTGTCGAATGTAATTTTTATTTTGGTGGTTTCGCTGGGTGTTATCTGACTGTTCAGACTTAGATCTATGGCTTCGGTACCTGAATTTGCGGTCAAAGCTGGAAAGTTAAGCGTGCCAATTGTTTGATCGTTGCTTTTTATGGTGAAATCGGTTAAATTGGAAGACGCACTCGCTAAGTGAACTTTTAATTTTCCTTGACTGGGATTTGAAATGTCAGGGCATTTGAATTCAAATTCTTGTTCGTCATCAACGGCAAATGATTCGCCATACCAACGTCTGCCTGTTTTTACAATATTGTACAAATCTACTTCATGAAATTGGTAATCGTCAGAAGTGGTAATGGTTGACGTGCTGTTTCCTGTGGGTTGCGTGTACTCGTCAATTCGTTTTCCGTTACCTCCATCTGTAGAAATATAATAATAAGATTTGTCTGAATATAGGTTGAGATGAGTGTCGCTTTCTGTATTATAGGTGTCGACACCTTCAGCATAAAAAAGCACATAGTCGGAATCGTTAAATACTCCGTCGTCCTCACCAATTACTTGAATGGCGTTTTCTTCATTGTCAATAGGGTAATCGCTGCTATTGGCGAGCGGAATCATCCTGCCTCCATTTCCAAATATTTTTATTTTTTTCGGATTTACGCCATTTAAATCCAGTCCCAAACTTTGAATAAAGTTCTTACTTAATTTATAAATACCCGATTTTTCAACATAAAAGCGAAACCAATTTCCGGTGCTTAAAGCAGCATTTACAATGCCATTGTAGTTTGTTGCTGTTTGCGTATTTTTATTGAAATTGGGATCCAGCGCGAAGTCGTAACTAAGGGAGGTTGCTTTGTAGAATGCGCCGTCTTTTTTAATGATAGGTGAGAAAGTCAGCAATCCTTTTATCAATCCTCGCGCCGATTCGTTTTCAATTTTAGCTTGAATTTCAGAGGGGATTTTTAAGACCTGCACTGCAGCCAATTCATCTGAAGAAAGGGGGGTGTATTCTACATTAGATAGTGTGAGCGATTTTTCATTGATCCAACCAGAGGCTTCTATTTTTTTTACAAATGATAGGGATGATAGCTCTGGGTTAAATTGAAAATTTTCATAAGAAAATAGCGGGAGAGAAAATTTAGTTGTGCCATATTCTACATCAGACAGGCCTTTCCAATCAATTTGAATTTTATTCGAATTTTGACCGAAAGCGAAGCTAGTAACTAATAGGAAATAAAGTAATTTTCTCATGAAGTGATTTAACGTAATATATGTAAAATTATTACAGCATGTAAAAATAAATTATTATTTTCATTTAGTACAATAAAAATAAATTAGATTCGTTAATATTGATGTGACAAAAAAAAATATAATTAAATAATAAAAAGTTATTGCAATGTAAAGCTTAATTCTTATATTGCGCCTCGAAATTTATTACCTATTAAGAGTATGAAAGTTAACAAAATCATGGTTTTCAAGGCTTCGCTATTATTAGCATTAACCCTTGGTTTTACTAGTTGTAGTAAAAAATCTAGCACGAAAAATTCTTCAAAAGCCACAGGTTGGAAAGTAAACGATAAAAAAGGTGGTTTCCAGTATGCTTCTGATTTCAAGAAGCAAGAAACAGGTCCAGGCCTAGTTTTGGTAGAAGGAGGAACATTTACAATGGGTAAAGTTCAAGATGACCCGATGCATGATTGGAATAATACACCGACACAACAACACGTAATGTCTTTCTACATGGATGAGACAGAGGTTACGAATGTAATGTATACAGAATATTTAGATTGGTTGAAAAACGTTTTCCCACCGGAAGAAGACAACTACAAAAACATTTACGAAGGAGCTCTTCCTGATACATTGGTTTGGAGAAACCGTTTAGGTTACAACGAGACAATGACGAATAACTATTTAAGACACCCGGCTTATGCTAACTATCCTGTAGTAGGTGTTAACTGGATTCAAGCAGTTGAATTTAGTAAATGGAGAACGAATCGTGTCAATGAATCGATCTTAGAAAGAGAAGGTTATTTGAAAAAAGATGCAAAAATCACAGAGGTTAAAGCGGATGCTAATTTTGATACAGAAACATATTTAGCTACTCCAACAAGTACTTTTGGAGGAAACGATCAAGTTGTTTTGAAAGGAAAAAAAGGTTCTAAAGGAAAACCAACTTCTAATGCTAAAGGAGAAACTAAACCAGCTAAAAACGTTTATGCTCAAAGAAAGTCAGGTTTGATTTTACCAGAATATAGACTTCCAACTGAAGCTGAATGGGAATATGCAGCAGCAGCAGATATTGGACAAAGAGAATACAATATTTACAAAGGTCAAAAGAAATACCCTTGGTCTGGAAGTTATACAAGATCTGGAAAACGTAAAACCAAAGGAGATCAATTGGCTAACTTCAAACAAGGAAAAGGAGATTACGGTGGAATTGCAGGATGGTCTGATGATAATGCAGATATTACTAATGCTGTGAAACAATATGCTCCAAATGATTTTGGACTGTATGATATGGCAGGTAACGTTGCAGAATGGGTTGCCGATGTTTACCGTCCTATCGTTGATGATGAAGGAAATGATTTTAACTACTTTAGAGGTAACGTTTACACTAAAAATAAATTGGGTGATGACGGAAAAGTTGAATTAGTTACTGCTGAAACGCAAAAGTTTGATACATTACCAAACGGTAGAGTAATGGCAAGAAATTTCCCAGGTCAATTAGCTCAAGTTCCTGTTGATGAAAAAGAAACGTATTTGAGACAAAACTTTGACAAGAGTGATGAGAGAAATTACCGTGATGGGGACAAACAATCTACCAGATATTTTGATTTTGGAAATGCTGAAGACGGTGACAAATTAGCAGACAACAAAAGAATGTATGATTCACCAAAACACAATGTTTCTACAGATAGTATCGGGAATATGGTTCGTAAATACGACCGTTCTAACAAAAGAACAACTTTGATAAATGATGAAGTAAGAGTTTACAAAGGAGGTTCTTGGAGAGATAGAGCTTATTGGTTAGATCCTGCTCAAAGAAGATATTTCCCACAGGATATGGCAACAGACTACATCGGATTTAGATGTGCAATGTCTAGAGTAGGTCCTAAATCTGATTTCAAAAAATCAGCAAGAAGCAAGAAAAAATAATTTATTGTTTACCATACATATAAAAGCCCTTTGATTAGGGCTTTTATTGTTTAAAAAAATAATTACTATGGAGATTTCCAAAATTCATACTTTATTTTTAACCTGTAGTTCGGTTGTAATTGACACCCGAAAAGTCATTGACAACTCTTTTTTTGTTTCCATAAGAGGAGAGCGTTTCAACGCCAATACATTTGCCAAAGAAGCCCTAGAAAAAGGCGCCTCATTTGTTTTGATTGATGAAGAAGCATATTATATTGATCATCGAACAATATTGGTAAAAAACACCCTTGAAACATTGCAGGAATTAGCTACATTTCATCGAAAGTATCTACATCTTCCGATTGTTGCGCTAACGGGAAGTAATGGTAAAACGACTACCAAAGAATTGATTCACGCGGTGTTGGCAAAAAAATACAAGGTTACAGCTACCGTTGGGAATTTAAACAATCATATCGGAGTACCCTTGACTATTTTGTCTTTTACTTCTGATACCCAAATTGGTATCGTCGAAATGGGTGCCAACCATCAAAAAGAGATTGCTTTTTTATGTCAGTTAGCCCAACCTGATTTTGGATATATTACCAATTTTGGAAAAGCCCATTTAGAAGGTTTTGGAGGTGTTGAAGGAGTCATCAAAGGAAAGTGCGAGATGTATGATTATTTGAAAACGAATCATAAAAAAGTCTTTGTAAACCTTGATGATCCCATTCAAACGGATAGAACAAGTGCTATGGAAAGAGCTACTTTCAGTCAAGAAAACAAAGAAGCCTTTCTACATGTTCAAAAGGTGACTGCCAATCCATTGGTGACGATACAGTTTGAAGATACGACCATTCATTCCCATCTTATCGGTTTGTATAATGCAAACAACATTAACGCAGCTATAGCAATGGGACTTTATTTTAATGTTTCTAAGGATGATATCAAATCTGCGATTGAAGGATATATACCAGATAACAATCGATCCCAATTGATCAATAAAGGAACCAACGAAATTATTCTGGATGCGTACAATGCCAATCCGAGTAGTATGAAGGTTGCGATAGATAATTTTGTACAATTGAACAACGAATCTAAAATAATGATTTTAGGTGACATGTTCGAACTTGGAGATGAAAGTGCTCAAGAGCATCAAAGTATTGTTCAATTGGTGCGTCAAAATCAAAACGGAACTACTTTTTTTGTAGGTGACTCTTTTTTTGCAAATAAAATAGAGCAACCCAATTTGTTCTTTTATCAAACCTTTGAAGATTTTTCAAATTTCATACAACACCACCAACCGAATCATTCCTTGATTTTAATTAAAGGTTCACGTGGCATGTCATTGGAACGAACATTGGATTTTATTTAGATCAAAAAAGCACCTTTTAAAAGGTGCTTTTTTATTATAATAATGTTGAGGGACAAACGTAGGCTGTCTTTGGAATGGACGTTTCTTTAATTACGCTAAATCCGCCGATAACATCTACAAAATTATCAAAACCTCTTTGTTTTAATATGGATGCAGCAATCATGCTTCGATAACCTCCAGCGCAATGTAGAATGAAATCTTTGTCTTTAGGAAATTCGGCTAAGTGATTGTTTAACTCATTTAAAGGAATGTTTTCGGCATTGATAAGATGTTCCGATTTGAATTCACTTATTTTTCTAACATCAATAATGGTTGTTTCACCAGCATTGTATTTAGTTTCTAGTTCTTCTGCGGTAATTCTATTTACGGTATCATATTCTTTTCCGGCATTTTTCCAACTTGCAAAACCACCTTCTAGGAATCCAATGGTGTTATCGTAACCAACTCTAGAAAGTCGAGTGATCGATTCTTCTACACCCGAATTGTCTTCGGTAACAATAAGTATTTCTTGCTTGATGTCGATGATTAATTCACCTACCCACATGGCAAAACTACCATTGATGCCAATGTTGATGCTGTTTGGGATAAACCCTTTTGCAAAACTTTCTGGGTTTCGTGTATCCAATATTAAAGCACGTGTTTCATTAGCAACCATTTCAAACGCATTTACATCTAGCGCTTTATTCCCTCTTTCCATTACGGTTTCTAAGCTGTCATACCCTTGAATATTAATGAGTACATTTTTTGGAAAGTATTGCGGAGGAGGCGCTAATCCGGATAGTATTTCTTGAACAAATTGATCTTCTGTTAATTCAGGATTTAATGCGTAATTAGTTTTCTTTTGATTTCCTAAAGTATCGGTTGTTTCCTTGCTCATGTTTTTTCCACAAGCGCTACCAGCACCGTGATTAGGATATACAATCAAATGATCTGATAAAGGCATTATTTTAGTTCGTAACGAATGAAACAAATGACGTGCTAATTTGTCTTGTGTTAAGTCTTCAATTACTTTTTGAGCTAAATCGGGTCTTCCAACATCGCCAATAAATAAAGTGTCACCAGTAATGATTCCTTGTTCAGCTCCATTTTCATCTGTTAGTAGCAAGCAAGAGCTTTCCATTGTGTGACCTGGTGTGTGAATCAATTTTATTTTTGAACCACCCACTTCAAAAATTTCCCCGTCGGTTGCAACATACATTTCAAAACCCGTTTTCATTGAAGTAGGTCCGTAAACTATAGTTGCTCCAGTTTTCTTTGCCAAATCAATATGTCCAGAAACAAAGTCGGCATGAAAATGCGTTTCAAAGATATATTTTAAGGTAACACCATCTCTTTCTAACCTTTCTAAATATGGTTTGGTTTCTCTCAATGGATCAACAATAATGGCTTCTTTGCCAGAGGTGATATAGTAAGCAGCTTCTGCGATACAACCGGTATAAATTTGTTCAATTTTCATAGCTTATTGTTTTTATTTTTTCAAAATTAAATTAATTTGATAATATGATAAGTAACTTTAGTTACAATTTAGTGGAAGAAAAGTTCTTTTGTGATGATATAAATCCCCATGCACAATACAAACCATCCAAAAACAGTTTTTAATTTGGATCCATCTATTTTTTTTGACAATCCAATTCCAATAAAAATACCTAATATTGAAAATCCTGTAAATGTTAATAATAAGGTCCAGTCTAAGTTAGGAGTTTTTTGTACATCACCAATAAACCCAATTAATGATTTGGCTGCTATAATAAATAGCGAGGTTCCAACTGCTAATTTCATAGGCATTTTTGCTAATAAAACTAGGGCTGGAATAATTAAAAAACCTCCGCCAGCACCTACAAGTCCCGTTAGAACGCCTACAAATGTACCTTCTAACAAAATCATTGGATAATTGTATTTCATTGGCTCCTCTTCTGTTGTGGTGTTTTTTGAAGGGCGAATCATTGATATTGAAGCCATGATCATTACAACAGCGAAAAGCAACATTAATGCAATTGATTTTGTTATTTCAAATCCTCCAATTTGCAGTATTGAACTCGGAATCATTGGAACAAGATAGGCTCTTGTTATATATACTGCAATGATTGACGGGATTCCAAATATAAGCACTGTTTTAAAATCCACTTTTTTCAATAATGCACTTTGAATTCCCCCAACCAATGCAGTTGAGCCCACAATAAAAAGAGAATAAGCAGTAGCAAGAATAGGGTTTACAGCCATAATATACACTAAAATCGGAACGGTGAGTATGGATCCGCCACTTCCAATTAATCCTAATGATATACCTACAATGATAGCTAAAACGTAGCCAATAATTTGTGAAAATTCCATAATCTATTTTTTATTTTGATTAAATGTGTAATATAGCATGATTACAAAATTATCATCATGCAGTTGTTCAAATTTGTTTTTAGGCAACCTTGAAATATGGATAAATCCAACATCAAGTTTGATTGATTTTGAAGCAAAAAAAGAACCTAAAATTCCAACTCTATTATGATCAAATAGATGCTCTTGGTCTGTGCTATTTAAATTGGAAAAATATTCATCAAATATAGAAACATTCCACTTTTTGTTGATGTCGTATTTTAATCCTAATTTATTTCTTAATCTAATGATATTATCCTGTCCATTATTTTTTAAATCACGATATTCAATGCCTAATCGATTGAAAACAGTTAAATTATTTATAATTTTTTGTTTGTAGTCACCAGCAATAGTATATCTTACTTCGTACGTTTTATTTTTTAATTTTTCGTTAGTATTTGTAATAATAGATGAGTGCTGGAAATATGCAAAGGGAGATATAGAAAAAATGAATTTTGAATTAACTTTTAAATGACCCCATAAACGAACACTGTTCATTAAATTTTCTTGAAATGGATTGCCACTATTTGATAACGTGATATCATTTTGAAATCTTTTTTGAAATTCAGCTTCGGTTTTAATTTTATTTGTGAATGGAATGGTAAACGAAAGTCTAGTCCATACATTATTATGTGAGGCATTTTGTGCGTAATAGAGAGGCACAATAAATAGACTAAAGACAAAAATTAAAATCGCTTTTTTATTCAAAATATTACTTTATAAGTATTTAACAAAAGTGCGATATATTAAAATGATAGTCTGTAACTTTTGTTACTATTACACTAGTATCTCAATTGAAGCTCTATGAAGTTTGATTCTATTTTCTTTTTCTAAGGCTTTTAATAATCTTGAAATCACTACTCTTGAGGTGTGTAAATCGTATGCAATTTCTTGATGTGTATTTAACACCTCCCTTGACTTGTTTATTTTAGCTTTGTCAAATAAATAGTTTAGTAAACGTTCATTCATGTTCATAAATGCCAGATTGTCTATGGCATTGAGCATTTCTTTCAATCGGTTGTTATAGCTGTTAAATACATAATTCCTCCAACCCTTATATTTTCCTAACCATTCTTCCATTTTTTCAACAGGGATCATGATGACTTGTCCATCATTTTCAGCAACTGCTTTTATTTCACTTTTGGTTTCGCCCATACAACAAGCCATGGTCATGGCACAAGTATCTCCTTTTTCTATGAAATACAATAGCAACTCTCCTTCGTCAAAATCTTCTCTGAAAATTTTTATCGCACCAGAAATCAGTAGGGGCATTTTTTTAATGTAATCATTAAAATCGATAAGAATATCACCTTCTTTAAAATCTTTGAGTATTGATGAATTCTCTATTTCATCAATTAATTTGTCTTCAAAAATAAAACCATAGGTTTGTTGTAATAATTCTTTCATAATGTTGATTCGTTTTATCGAATTGTAAAAGTCGTCATTTAATTTTAAAAAAAAAAGACAAAACCAAGTTTCGTCTCTTTCATCATTTATACTTTAATTCCTTTTAGCATTTTATTCCAATACAGATAGGGTAACATGTATTTTTTTAGTAACCACAATCTCCAGTGCGGTTTGTTGCTATTAAAAACAAGCATTTGTTTTAATTTGGGATCGGGTGTAAATTCATTTTTATAATTAAATTCTGCCAATACCATTTCGCCATAACCTGTTACTAATGGGCAAGATGAATAACCTTCATAAGAATTGTTATTTGCATTCTGATGATTCATTAGTTTGATTAAATTATCTACAACTACGGGTACTTGTTTTCTTATGGCAGCTCCTGTCTTAGCTGTTGGTAATGCGGCTACGTCACCTAATCCAAAAATATTTGGATATGAATTGTGTTGCATACTATTGATGTTTACATCCAACCATCCAGCAGCATTTACTAAGGATGAATTTTTCACAAAAGCAGGTGCCTCTTGAGGAGGTGCTAAATGCAAAAAGTCAAATGGAATTTCCATGATGCCATTACCATCACTTTTTTCATTTAATTGAGGATCTTCGTTAATTACGCATTTATTCTCATTATTTGCAGTGTGCTTAAAATAGATGATTTTTTTATCGCTGTCAATTTTGATAGGTGCGTAAGAAGTTTTTAAATGTATATTATACCTACCTATTACTTTCATGAGCGCTTCTGCAATAATTTTCACACCAAAAATAACAGAACCTGGAGTTGCGAAAATCACATTTGTTTTTTTGGAAATTCCTTTTTTTCTAAAATAATCGGCAGATAGGTACGCAGTTTTTTGTGGGGCTCCGCCACATTTTATTGGTGTAGTTGGTTGGGTGAAAACTGCATTTCCACCCTCGAATTTCTGTAATAGCTCCCAGGTTTTGTTGGGATCGACATAATTACTGCATACAATTCCATTTTCGATTCCTTCTCGAAGACCTTCAATTCCATCAAGATTATTTACAAGTCCAGGGGCTACAACTAAGTAGTCATATGTAATATCTCCACTCTTTTCAGTTGTGACTGAATTGCACTCTGGGTTTAGTTTTGTGGCAAACTCTTTGATCCATGTGACTTCATTTGGTATGTAATCAATTGTAGGTCGTATCGTATTTTTATAGTTAAATGCTCCTGCACCGACTAATGTAAATGCGGGTTGATAATAATGCTTGTCGGATGGTTCAATAATTGCAATTGTTACTTCTTTATTTGCCTTGCGCATTTGCGCTGCTACCATGATTCCAGCAGTTCCGCCTCCTATGATAACTAGTTGATAATGTGCCATATTTTAGATGTTTAAAAAGTAAAAATAAAATATGAAAACGAATGAAAGTGTAACATTTGTTACATTTATCAGTGTAAAATTCTTTTTTTTATAGAATATCAACTATTTGACACATAAAATTTTGGCATAAAAAAAGTCCTTATTTCTAAGGACTTTGTGGGCGATAGCTTGTTCCGAATTTCGGAAAGGGGTTCGAACCCCCGACCCTCCCGATTGCATCGGAATGCTCTGAGTCATTTGAATTAATCTTTATTATTAATTAATGCTTGGATTTTGCTTCGGCTTTTCCAGGATTTAATTTGTTTTTCTCTAGTCAAAGCCTCCAATTTTGTGCTACGTAATTCTGAGTATACAATTTTCCAATCATTTGTAGTGCCTGTAAAACCTTTGCTTTTTTGATTGTGTCGAATGAGTCTTTCTTCAATGTTAGAAGTGTAACCAATGTAAAATTTGTCCTTAAAAGAACTGTAGAGGATGTATACGTAAAAGGGCATATAATTAAAAATTTTGGCATAAAAAAAGTCCTTATTTCTAAGGACTTTGTGGGCGATGAGGGGTTCGAACCCCCGACCCCCTCGGTGTAAACGAGGTGCTCTGAACCAGCTGAGCTAATCGCCCTTTTATCTTTAACAGGGTGCAAATATATAGCTTATTTTTTATTCTGCAAACATTTTTTATAAAACTTCTGCAACGGTAAAAGTACTTCCGCCAATGTAAATAAAGTCGGAGGCTGTTGCATTTTTCAAGGCTGCTTCGTAAGCTTCTGAAATAGAATTATATGCGTTTCCAATTAAGTTGAATGCAGCAGCTTTTTTTTGTAATAAAGTTTCGTCTAACCCTCTTGAAAGGGAAGGTCTGCTGAAATAATACGTGGCATTTTTTGGAAACAAGGGCAGTATTTTATCCAAATCTTTATCATTCACAAACCCCAAAACAAGGTGTAAATGGGTAAACGGTTCATTATTTAATTGGTTCATGACAATTTCTAATCCATGGGCATTGTGAGCCGTATCGCAAATTATTTTGGGATTGGAATCTAATTGTTGCCATCGCCCTAATAACCCCGTGTTTTTGACCACATTTAAAAATCCGGTTTTGATCTGTTCTTCCGTAATAGGAAGCAATTCAGTAATGGATTGTAGGGCAGTTATGACTGTTTTTTTATTTGATTTTTGATAATCCCCTTGCAATTCACATGGGTATTCTGGATGGATCAGATCAGATGCAAACTGAATCGGCGACAAGTTTTTAATAGCTAGGTCATCAAAAATTATTTTTGTTTCAGTGGTGTATTCTCCAATTACGACCGGAATATTAGGTTTGATGATCCCGCCTTTCTCAATTGCAATTTTTTCTAGCGTATCTCCCAAAAATTGAACGTGGTCAATTCCAATATTCGTAATAACAGAAAGTAACGGAGTGATCACATTGGTAGCGTCGAGTCTTCCGCCTAGGCCGACTTCAATAATGTTGATGTCTGTATTTGATTGGTTAAAATAAGCAAAAGCAAGTCCGACCGTCATTTCAAAAAAACTGAGTTGGTGTTTTTCGAAAAACGCTTTGTTTTCCGATACAAAATCAATAACAAATTGCTCAGAAATCTCAATTCCATTTATTTTTATGCGCTCTCTGTAATCTTTTAAATGTGGTGAAGTGTACAAACCAACCTTGTATCCCGCTTCTTGATAGACCGACGCCAAAAGGTGGGAAGTAGAGCCTTTTCCGTTAGTTCCCGCAACATGAATGCATTTGATTTTTTTTTCTGGATTTCCTAAATGTTCCAACAACAATTGTGTATGGGTCAAATCTTCCTTATATGCAGCAGCTCCCATTGTTTGGTACATCGGTAACTGGTTGAATAGCCATTCGGTCGTTTCTATGTAATTCATTTTTAGCTAAAATAGGTCCTGAATAAAATATTTTACGATTTTTTTAGTTTAATAGAATAAACGAAATTATCTTTATTGCAAATTTCAACTTATTTTTACAATAAAATAAAAAAATACTACGATATGATTGATTTATTTATCAAACTCCAAACAGATACACTTTCTCAAGCGGCAACTTCAGCATTGGTTGATAATGTTCCGACAGCAAATACAGAAATTTCGGTTCTTGAATTCATCGTAAAAGGAGGTTTTTTCCTTATTCCGATTGGGATTTTATTGCTTTATACTTTTTATATCATTTTTGAGCGTTATCAGTTTATCCATAAAGCGGCAAAGATAGATGCCAATTTGTTGAGAGATATCAAAGATAATTTGAATGCAGGTAATTTAGACGGTGCTATTTCGTTTGCAGAGCGTGCCAATTCATCTTCAGGAATTATTTTGAAAGAAGGTATCTTAACCATAGGCAGACCCATCTCTGAAATTGAATCCAATATGGACCGTGCAGCCAATATCGAAATTGGTCAAATGGAACGACGCTTAGGTCACCTTGGTTTGATCGCAGGTATAGCACCTACATTGGGTTTTATCGGAACCATTGGTGGTGTTATCAAAATATTTTACAGCATTTCGCAAACCGAAGACATTAGTATTGGTAATATTTCGGGCGGATTGTATGAGAAAATGATTAGTAGTGGATCGGGTTTGATTGTAGGAATTATTGCGTATGCAGCCTACCATTTATTCAATGGGAAAATTGATAATTTTTCATTAGCCGTTCAAAAACAAGTACTCGATTTTGTTAACATAATTCAGAGACCAAATGGCCATAAAGCGAAATAAACGATTTCATGCAGAAGTAGCGACATCGTCTTTGAGCGATATCATGTTCTTTTTGTTGTTGTTCTTTTTAATCATTTCCACTTTGGCAAATCCAAACGTGATTAAAATGACATTGCCAAAATCGAAAACCAACGAAAAAACCAACAAACAACTCATAACGCTATCGGTTACAGAAGACAAGAAATTCTACATAGACAAAGAAGAAGTTCCTTTTGAATCGTTGGAAACTACCTTAATTTCCATGATCGATAAGTCGAAAGAGCAAACAGTAGTGGTGCGTATTCCATTCAATTTGCAGGTGCAAGATTTAGTAGATGTGCTCCAAATAGGCATCAAGAACAACCTAAAATTTGTGATTGCCACCAGTCAGAAGTAATACTTGTTGTTTGCCAAGGAGTTGTGGAAAATATAACTTCAAAAATCATCAGCATAAAAAAACCTTTCTGAACTTCAGAAAGGTTTTTTAGTTTCTACCAAGAGGTGAATTTATTAAATGGGAACTAATTTCCAATAGTAAAATTATAAGTAATCGTTCCTTCTTGTTTATCTGTACCTGTTGGGCTAGCTTCCCATTTGGTTGACATAGCAGCACTTTTTGCGGCAGCCAACATACAAGGAGTCGGGTTTTTCGTGCCTCTATAACCGGGATTTGCACTTAATGCAGTTCCATTTTTATTAACAATAATTTTTACAACAATGGTTCCGGTATCATTACCGCAAGCTTCAGGATCGGGTTTGGTTAGAGGTTTTCTTCCAGCTAATGCATATCCTGAAACGTTTCCACCACCAGATTTACCATTTGAATCTATTCCGTTACCTCCGCCACTTCCACCACCACTTCCACCGCCTTTTCCGCCACCACTTCCACCAGTGCCTAAATACCCATTCGAATTGATGTCGCCACCTGATTTTCCTTGGTTACCTGATTTACTACTGGTTCCATCGCCGCCTTTTTTATTGCCTTTTAAGATATTGGCTAAAGCATCGTCGGTTTTTTTTACAACTGGTTTGGTTTCGGTTTCTACTTTTTTCTCCGGTTTAGTTACGACAGGTGTTTGTTTTTTCGGCTCGTTTTTGGGAACTGAAATCACATCGTCGTTTGAATTTTCTTGTGAAAGAATGTCTTCTTCTGGAGCGGGCTTTTCGATGGGTTGAGTCGCCTGTTGAACATTGAGTTCTTTACTGGTAAAATCGTCTCCTTTTCCGAAATCGGTATCTCCAAAATTAACAGTCATACCACCACCGCCGCCACCGCCAACTAATTCTTCCAAATTGGAGGGAGGCCAAAAACGTATAAAAAATAAAAGCAACAAAAGTACCCCATAGACAAGAACCGCTATGGCTAACGATTTTTGTTTTTCGGTATTTGAAGAATCTATTTTCATAAAAATATCAACGTTTATTTTTGGCTAAAATTGTATGCCAGTGTAATTATACCAATTGTTTTAAAGCAATTTCAAATGCCGTAGCGCTGATGTTTGTTTTACTCGCATTCAATGCGTGAGCTTTGACAATCGCATTTTTGATGGTTTCAGATGTATCTAGAAATATTGATTCGTCGGTCATTTGTACTTTTTTCTCCATGAAATAAGCAAAAACGCGAGCCATTCCACAATTGGATATGAAATCGGGTATCAAACTTACTTTACTGTCGGTAGCTTCCATGATAGGTCCAAAAAAGATTTCAGTATCCGCAAAAGGAACATTCGCTCCGCATGAAATCACTTCTAATCCAGAAGTTATCAAGCGATCGATCTGGCTTTTTGTAACCAATCTGGATGCCGCACAGGGTGTGAAAATTTCGGCACCAATGGTCCATATTTTTTCGTTGATTTCGTCAAATGGGATCATGTTGTCTGCTACCAATTTGTTTCCATCTTTGTTTAAAAACAAAGTACGGATTTCTTCAAATGTAAATCCGTTTTCATTGATGATTCCACCATCACGGTCAATGATTCCAATTACTTTTACGCCCATTTCAGCTAAGTAAAAAGCGGCTGCCGAACCTACATTTCCAAATCCTTGAACGATTGCTTTTTTGCCTTTGGCTTCTCCACCATAGATGTTGTAATAATGACGTACGGCTTCAGCTACACCATAACCCGTAATCATGTCGGCTACGGTATATTTACGTAATACATCGGGTGAAAATTTTGTGTTTTCAATTACTTTAACCACACCTTGACGTAATTGTCCAATGCGGTTGATTTTGTCTGCTTCTGTTGGTTTGAAGTGCCCGTTAAAAACACCTTCTTGTGGGTGCCATACACCACATTCTTCCGTCATAGGAATTACTTCGTGAATTTCATCTACATTCAAATCTCCACCTGTTCCGTAATAGCTTTTTAACAGGGGCGAAACTGCTTTGTACCAGCGTTGCAAAACACCTTCTTTTCTTGGGTCGTTTGGATCAAAGTTGATTCCTGATTTGGCACCACCAATAGCTGGTCCCGAAACTGAAAATTTCACTTCCATTGTTTTTGCAAGAGAAAGTACTTCGTTCATGTCCAATCCTTTTCTCATTCGGGTTCCTCCACCTGCAGCGCCACCGCGCAATGAATTGATTACTGTCCAGCCTTCTGCTTCGGTTTCAGCATCTTTCCAGTTGAATATTATTTCAGGTTTTTTATTTTCGAATTTTTGTAATAAGTCTTTCATTTTTTGTTTGTTTGTGATGCAAATATAGGGTATAAAAATTAATTTGGAGTATAAATTATTCCCGACGAATGGTCTTTTGAAGCTCCTGTAACACTGCTCAATACATTTATTTCATTCCTTAGTTTTAACAGTCCAAGTAAGGCAAAAATAAGCGCTTCTTTGTATTCCAATGTTTTGTGATCGGGGATTATGAGGTTCATTGTGGGTAGATAGAATCGCATACGTTCCACCATAAAATCGTTGTAGGCGCCGCCACCTGTAATGAGTAATTTGCCTTTATGTTGTGGTAATGCCAATGAGGTTTGGTAAGCAAGATGTTCTGTAAAAGTATGCATTTTATCTGCCGTTGGAATTGCATGATTTTCGATTAATGGCAATATGATTTCTTTTACAAATTCAAACCCCAACGATTTTGGATGCGCTTTTTTATAATAGGCTAAATCATTCAGTTCTTTGAATAAGTCAGGATTTATTTTTCCAGATCGGCTCAAGGTACCTTTGTCATCATACTCGAAACCAAGTAGGTTGGCATAATAATTTAAGACCGTATTTACGGGCGAAATATCAAAAGCAGTTCGTTGTCCCTTTTCTTCGAATGAGATGTTTGAAAACCCACCCAAATTCAAACAATAATCAAATTCCGAAAATAATATACGATCACCAATAGGAACCAAGGGCGCTCCTTGACCACCTAGTTGCACATCTTGCACTCGAAAATCACAGATCACTTTTTGATTGATTATCTGAGCGATTTTTGGCAGGTTTCCTATTTGAAGTGTAAAACCATTTTGAGGTTGGTGTAAGATGGTGTGCCCGTGCGAACAAACCGCATCGATGGCTGTAATCTTATTTTTCTCTATAAATTGAAGGATAATTTCTCCAAGATAATTGGTATATTTTTCGTTCAGTTCTTTTAATTT